>ENA-ORXM01002763-ORXM01002763.1-marine-metagenome-genome-assembly--contig:-NODE-2763-length-19383-cov-4.328499_pt1 | contig 19383 bp, 16 predicted proteins | sample MGYA00237867_ERZ511480 | MGnify/ENA primary metagenome ERZ511480 (study PRJEB26309, sample SAMN06266103) | marine metagenome | isolation source: Algal blade | place: United Kingdom:Sidmouth, United...
GGAGCCTAGCTATTTACGTCAGTCAAAGAAACTGACCTTAACTGTCTGCAAAACGCCAAAACTTATCGGTCGGCATAGTACATTTTTTAAGTATAGCACAAATGTTGGGCATGTCAAACAAATTAATACATGTTCAAACTAACTTGTCAGGTATGGAAATATAACGGCAAAGACTAGAGGAATAATGAAAAAGACCATAGAGACATAGAGAAATCCATATCGCCTTTTTTCTTCACACTTATGAGCTAACATTTTTGCAAACTTTAAGGGAATCTGTCTTGTAGTGCTTGGGATAAACCAAATAAGCATTCCTAAAATATTAAAAAGGAAATGAACTAGAGCAATCGTTAAGCCGTGAACGTTTCCGGTTAATGATGCTAAGAGTGCAGTTGTTGTTGTTCCGATATTAGCTCCAACAGTAACTGGAAAAATACTCTCTATGGAAAGCATCCCAGCTGCGGCGACAGGAACAAGTAAGGACGTTGTGATAGAACTTGATTGTACGGCAAACGTTAAGACTGCTCCAAAGAAAATTGTAAAAGTCACATTCTTTGATAAGAGATTTTCTAAAATCTCACCTTTTGAATTTTGAACAATCTTTTTAGTAATCTTCACGATTAAATATAAGGTCACTAATATTAAACCAATTGAAAGTAGACAAAGAGTAATTGCAGCAGCACTTCCTTCAAATCCAAGGACATTTGTTACAAATCCTTTTAGACCATTAACAAATGGCTTGATGGCTGTTTTGAGAGGACTTTTAAAGTGAACATTTGAGCTCATTCCATAAATCATGCTAGACATTTTCTCAGCCGAACTGGCTAAGATTCCAGTTGCAAGCTCAAATGGGAGTATAACGGCAACACTTAGGATGTTGAAGATATCGTGGATAGAACCAGCTGCAAAAGCTCTTGAGAAATCTTTTTTATTTCCAACAAAACCCAATGAGACAAGTGTATTTGTAATACTTGTTCCTAAATTTGCTCCCATGATTAATGGAACGGCAGCACCAACTCCTAGAGCTCCACTTGAAACTAATCCAACAATGACAGAAGTTGTTACTGATGAGCTCTGAACAAGAACAGTTGCTAGCATACCACTCATCAAAGCCATAAAAGGATTGCTCGTAGCAGACAATAGGCCTTCAGCAAAGCCAGAGCCCATCATTTTAAAAGATGAGGAAAGACTTTTTATTCCTATGAGAAATAAAAATAAAAGAACTAAGACAGGTAGATAATCTATGACTAATTTCATACCTACATTGTTAGTTCGAATTTTAGAATTTAGCTTACCCATTATTTTTTCCATCTTAGTCTCCTAAACCTTTAAGTCCAGCGCATTTGTGAGATTATAGTAATAATTACTTAGGATTTTCTAGACCTAGACTTAGACATTTGTGATCTTAATTAAATCTTAATAAAGGGAGATTCTGAGGAGAACTCTTAAAGGTTTTGTATCTTCTTCAATGATTTTAACTGTTTATCAGTGTGTTTCATTACCTTTTCGTATTGAGTTTTCAGCTTAGAAAACGAATCCTTGTTTAAGCTCTTTGAGTCAAACTTATCTATCGTATCAACTGAGATTTGACCTATTTTTTCAGCAATATTAGTAAGCTTGGAATAGTGCTTAGTGAAAGGAGAGGCTTTGGCCCTATTCTCAGGCAATCTTTTCTTTTTATAAATCTGTTTGTTTTCAACGACAAATGCTGTGAAAAATGACCCAAATTCATCATGATATTTTTTTACAAACTTATCTTTGATTTTTTTCTGTTGGGATGCTTTAGAGAAATCTAATTTATCAATATACGTATTTATTTGTGTCGCGATTTTATTCAACGTTTTGTATTTCATTTCTATATCTTGAATTTCTGTAAAGTTAGCTTTTACTGTTTTTTTATAAAACCTTTTAAGATCCTTAATAAATGCTTTCTTTGAAGGTGAGCCTATCAAGATCTTTGTTTCATGAATATTCTTTGCATTAAATTTTGGTAGAAAGATTTTATCAAAAATAGATAACTCTCTATCAAGAAGTGTCACTGTTGCGGTATATAATCCCGGAGCAAATTTTTCACTCTTATTAAAGGTCCATTCTTTAATTTCTTGGCTGTTATTAAAAAGCTTAACTTGAGTTTCAGCTTCTATGAGCTTATGGCTTAATACTTTATTCGGAATACTTTTAAAGGAAATATGAGCAATATGTGTTCCAGGTAAACTAGAGGCAATCCAAGAGTGCTTTAAATTATTTGATAAAAGAAACTTCCAAACATGTTCTTGATTATTGTAACTTTTTTCTAAAGAATCACTTAGTTTTTTAAAAGAGGTATATTTTACAAAGTTTGGTTTTGTAGCATGAAAAGCATTTTTTATATACATTGTTTTAAATGCAAAAAATCCAATCATAATTAAAAATGGAATGAAAATTAATTTATAATACTTCACAGAAGAAAAAGAATCTTTCACTGAAAGCATTGCTTCCTCTACTCCTCTTCGAGCGGTGTAGAGGGTAGAGACTGTAGCATTTGTATTTACTTGATAAGGAAATTCTTGAGCATCAACACTTGTGATCGCATTAGCTGGTAAAGGTTGTAATTTAACTTTTCTTGCAGGAGCTGATGTTTTAATGAAATGTGAAAGAACAAGAAAGTCAGAACTACCAAGTCTCTTCACAAGCGTATCTGAATTTATTTGCTTGTTTTTAAACATAGAGCTGAGAGTCTTTTCTTCGTAAGGGCCAAATACATCTTCATTAAGTTTTATAAAATATTTTTTCATCTTTTTAATTATACGATAGGTTTGAAAATTTACCAGCATATCTGGTCTTTTCTAGTTTGAATTTAGCAGAGCGTTTAACTCGGGATAGGTTGAGGGAATAAAAAAAGGCTCCAATTTCTTGGAGCCTTGAAAGATATCTTAATTTTTTAAAATTAAACTTTTATTTAGCGTGAACAATATATAGCTCTAAGTAATCTAAAACAGAGTCATCTTCGTAAACAAACTTAAGGTGTTTTGATTTATTTAAGGCCTTAATTGTAGATGCTTTATTGATACTTAGGAACTTCATGAATACTTTTCCAGTTGAAGCCATCCAATCATAGTCAGCAATAGTTTTTGTGCTGTAGCGCATTGAAGGGGCAAGTTTAACCTTATTGAAGTCATTTTCACCAGCTTTAGATGCATAAAAAGATATTGTATCTGTGCTCCACCATTGATCTACTTGCTTGCCTTTTACTTTAGCAACAACACATTCAATTTTATTAATATCAGCTAAATCAAATTGAGCAAAAGTTATCATCTCGTTTTTAGCAACTTGTTTATCAAATTGTCCTTGAACGTATTCATAACCAAATTTTTTCTTCATAGAGTCGATAGTTGAACTTACAAATTCAGCATGGGCAGAGAATTGGTTTGTACCTAAACGACCTGTAAATGAATCATCCCCGCCAGCATTAAGCTTTACAATCTTCATTGTCGCTTTGTTGAAGCTTGGACAATCAAAGTAATCTTGAGGTGTAAGTTGACCATTGATCATTTTTACAGCTTTAGGCTCCATATCTTTCAATTTGATTTTAATAGCACCTTTATCTGTATCTTTTTTAGACTTGATTCCAAGTCTTGCAGCAGTATCACCTTCAGCTACATTGAAAGTCACTTCCTGAGTAAGTCCATTTTTCTTATTATAAACAACTTTTTTACATTGTTTTCCAACACAAATATTTCCAGTAGATGGTTCATTAGCACTAGTTATAATAGTGACCTTATCACCTTCTATCTGCTTTACTCTCAGTTGCGTAATTTTAAGAGTTGGAGCTGTTGGAGTCTCTTTAATCTTTACAACTGACTCGGCCTTATCTACTCCGTTATCATTTTCAAGTTCAACTCTAAAGTCATAAACTTCACCAGCTTCTAGATCTTCAATTTTCACATGCTTCACTAGATTATCCGAATCTGTAAGAGCAACGGGGACTTTTTTCTCTACTGCGTTTTGAGTATAATAGATAAAACCTTCTGATACTTGGTTTGCTCTAACTTTTAAGATTGTTGATGAATCAGTTGTTTTACCTGGGATAGGTCCAAAAGCATTAATCTTTAATGGAGTAACCGTTGGCTCTTCTTCAACAAGGACAGTTAAATCTCCAGAAACTTCACCGTTTTCATTATCTAGATCAACTACAATATTGTGAGATCCAGCTGGTAACTTAATTGTTTGTTCTGATGTAGATAAGCTATCGTCGATATTGATATCAATAATTTCTTCTTTACCATCAACAGTGTATTTAATTGTTCCACTTGCAGCTTGGTTAGTCGTAACGTTTAAAGTTGCCACTCCATCAGCTAAAGTTGTTACAGAAAAGTCCTCAAGTTTTAAAATAGCTGGTTCTTCCTCAACATCTATTGTTAAGTCTCCAGAAACTGCACCATTGTCATTTTCTAAATTTACTACAACATCGTGAGCACCAGGGGGAAGTTTAATTGTTTGAGCTGAAGTCGTTAAGCTATCATCTATTTCAATATTAATAACTTCTTGCTTGCCATCAACTGTATAAGTAATGACTCCACTGGCGGCTTGATTTGTCGTTACAACTAAAGTTGCAACTCCATCATTGACTTCACTAACAACAAAATCAACAAGCTCTAGGTCTGTACCAATAGGAATAGGGTCTTCCACAGGAGTGTTGGCTGAATTTTTTGAATTGAAATTTGAGTCATAAAGTCTTGAATTAAAGTTACAAGAAACCAGTATTAATGTACTGATTAGTAATGAGAAGATTTTCATAATTTATCCTTTTAAAATGTACCTAAAGTGAATCAAAGATTTTATACATTAATAAATTTAAGATAAAAATAGGAAGTGTAAAAAATGTCTATAGTGATTTCAGGTAGTTATGTAAGAAGTCGGTAGAAAAGAGATCTTTTAAGGACTTTTCATTGTGATGCCATATTTCCAGTAAACTTAAATCGTTACAAATTTTTGGATATTGGATTTCAATTAGAGGACATGAGTATTTACTTTCAAGGATTTTAGGTAGTGAAAGGCTAAGCTTATTTGCCATAATTTCAGATTCAATCTCAATTAATTCATAGAAGTTAAACTTTGAGATAAAGCTCGCTACATGTTTACCACCTTCAGTAAATTGAATTCTGGGAGGATTTTTACTTCCAAAATGGATAACAGTTTTTGGAGGATATTTTTTTAAGGTTTCAAAGAAAAATGAAATCTCTGGAGCTTTCTCCAACTCTTCAGATGTGAAGTGTTCAATTAGCTTAATTCCATTGGAGTTTTCAGAAGTCTGATTTGTGTATCCATCTATATTTAAAGTAGGCATGATGATGAGTGGAATATCTTGCATTTGATGACTGTTTCTGAGCCAAGTAAATAACTTATCAAGAATAAACATTCCTTCTATTTTATTACCAAAAATTCCAGAGATTAAATAAATGTATTCTTTGGCTTTGGTGTCAGATTTAAATAGAGCAATCTCTTTTTTTTCAACGCTTCTTCCAGATTTAAGTTCTTCAAAGATCATGAGGATTTACCTTCGACTTCTCTATAGACAGCTGATTGTCCTGGAGTTTCCTCCACTTCAACTTCAAAGACTGAAAATTTAAATTTATATTGCTCAAAAACTATTCTTTTGATCTCTGCACATAAATAGATAGCTAATCTTTCAGCACTCGTATTTTCAATAGGTAAGAAAATAATATCTTCTTTAGGGATAATCATCATTTTCTCATCTGGCATGACAAGTTTCCAGTAAGGGTCTTCGTCGTAAGCTTTTAAATGAGTATTATTTTTAGGCAGTAATAATCTATGATCTAGTGAGTTACAAACATCACGAACAATAGGTTTAATATCTAAGAAATCAAAAACCATATCAGCTTTCAGAGCTGGAGCTTCGCCTTTAATCATAACTCGATAATTATGACCATGTAATGGCTCCCTAGTGCCGTCTTCAAAAATTAAAAAGTGTGAACTCGCAAAATTGAAGTACTGCTTATAGACTTTAATGGAATAATTGACGCTCAAACTAACCCTCAAGTAGTATTTAGTGTGAGATACTGTCATTTTTTGTGTTTAATGACAATAATGGAGAGCCTTTGGAAATAGAAAAAATTATAAGTTCAAGAAAGTTAGAATTTGATGCGTCTGTCGTAACAGAAGCTAAAAAGCAGTTGAAATCATTAGAGTTTAAGACTTTAGAGATTACACCACGTGATGAATTTGTCGTGATGCTATTAAAGTCATTAAGAGATAATTCTCCCCTCAGAGTGAAATGTGGAATTGATCCTACTGGTACCGATGTTCACTTGGGTCATACGATCCCTTACAGAAAGATGAGACAATTCCAAGACCTAGGTCATACAGGAGTTGTAGTCATTGGCGATTATACAGCTCAAATTGGTGATCCAACTGGTAAAGTCGAAAGTAGGCCTGCTCTAACTCCTGAAGATACTAAGAAAAATGCACAAAAATATTTGGAACAAATTTCTTGTGTTTTAGATATGAATAGAACTGAAGTCAGGCATCAAAGTGAGTGGTTTGGTTCTACTACACTTTTAGATGTTATGAACTGGGCCAACCAAACAACAGTAGCCAAGTTAGTAAGCCATGATACATTCAAAAAAAGATTAGAGCAGGGGCACTCTCTTGGTTTGCATGAATTGTTTTATCCTGTTTTACAAGGAATAGATTCAGTCTTTATAAATGCAGATGTTGAGCTTGGAGGAAGTGATCAGAAGTTCAATGTACTGATGGGAAGAGACTATCAAAAGTGGAAAGGGAAAAGACCTCAAGTCGCTGTGCTTTTACCGATTATTCAAGGGACTTGTGGAACTCAAAAAATGAGTAAGTCTTTAAATAATTATATAGGTGTATTGGATAAGCCGTTTGATCAGTTTGGAAAAGTCATGAGCATTCCTGATGAGTTAATGATCGAATATGCACAATTTGCCAGTAGTATGAGTGAATCAGAGTTCTTGGAGTTTAAAAAGTCTCTCGAGTCAGGTTCTATGCACCCCAACATTGCTAAGAAACAATTGGCCTCAAATATTGTTGCAATTTTCCATGGCAAAGACATTGGTGATCAGATGAAACTTCAGTTTGAAGAAGTCTTTAAAAAGAAAAACGTTCCAGATGAGATCCCGGAATATAGTTTTGAAAGAGGAGCAAGTCTTTCTAGTATTATACTAGGTGCAAAACTTTTAAAATCTAGTAGCGAAGTAAGACGAATGGTAAGCCAGAATGCAGTGGGCATTGTTGATGGAGATAAAATTACAGATCATAGTTATGTGATTGACGCTAGTTTTGAAGGGAGAATACTTAAAATAGGAAAAAGAAAGTTTTTAAAATTGGTATAAATGAATAAAAATAAAATTAAAGCAAGTATTGTTGAATTAAAAAAGAACCTTAGTGAAAATGCTAGGGCAAGGGAAATTTTAAATGAACTTGAAGAAATTTCTCAAAACTTACCAGATTCTAAACCCCTTGAGTTTACTCCCGGTGAAAAAGTAGATTTTTATCTTTATAGTGATGGAGCCTGTCGAGGCAACCCAGGGATTGGTTCTTGGGCAAGTATTGCTCTGAACTCTAAAGGAGAAACTCTTTTTGAAGCATGTTCTTTAGATGATCATACAACAAATAATAAAATGGAATTAACGGGAGCCTTGAAAGCAATGGAGTTAATTTTAGACTATGCTAAAGATGAGGGAATTAAGGATTTTAGTGCCGCTTTGTATACTGATTCGAAATATGTTTCTGAAGGGATGAATTCTTGGCGACATAATTGGAAAAAAAGAGGTTGGAAAAAATCTGACGGCTCAGCACTTCAGAACTTAGAGTTATGGAAGTCATTAGATGAGCTAAGCCAGCGCTTTTCAAATTTAAAGTTTAATTGGGTCAAAGGTCATAATAATCATCCTCAAAACGAGAGATGTGATGAATTGTGTAATGAAGTTTTAGATAGGAGTTCGTATTAAAATTTTTATTGTAATGTTACTAGTATCGGTTAATGTTTTTTCAAAATGTAAATTGACGAGGGATATTGTCTCTTTATCTGGACCAGTGAGCTTTTATCTATTAGAGCTTGATTTGATTAATGATCCAAAGTTACGTGCGGTTTCACTTTATCATGACTTTTTACATGATAAGTATAAAGGAAGGTGGATAGGAGGAGGCATTTATCTTTCTACAAAGGAGTTTAAAAAAATTTCTGGAGAGTATGAAATTTTTCTTGATGAGAGTCTGGAGATGCGTAAAAGGATAGAGAAACTTAAGAAAAAAATTCCTTCAGTTAGGTCCGCTCAATGGATCAAAACAAGAGGCAAGAGTGCATTAGCAATCGTTGATGAATTAAACTTTCTTATAAAAAAGAATACACAGGGGTGTGAAGAAAAAATCGGCGAGATTAAGAGAAAAATCTCAGATACATTAACAAGACTAATGAACTTCAAGTTTCTTCCTATGAAACATTTATTTTACCTTGGTGTTGTAAAGAATTTCCAGAATAAGAAAATAATGGTTGCTAATGATTTGTTTTTAGTAAATCTGAAAAAGAACTCTTCATTTCAATATTATCCTACTTCACTAGAATACTTAAGTCCTTCATCAAAAACTCTGAAAGCAATGGAGGAGGAATCAATTGTTTTTGGATTGAATTCAAACAAGAAAGAAAAGTTTGAATATATAAGTAATAAGAAAAATATTTATAATATTTTCTCTTATGGATTGCTAGCTCCAGGGCTATCACAAATTTATTTCATCTCTGAGCTTTTGGATTTTTACGAAGATGTCGTGAAATCAAAAGCCCCAAAAGAATCCAAGTAAGACTAGCTAGGACTGGCGAATACTTATATGTAAAATCCCAGATAAGTTGGGCCCAGTTTCCATCTGTTCTAAAGTCTTTAATTAAAGCAAAAAAGACGGCAAAGCCTCCTGTCCCCAATCTATAACCAAAGACATCAATAAACTGTTTCGTCCTATATTTAATTTCTGTTGTTAGAGGAATATAGATAAGTTCTTTTGCTCCTTTAAACATTGAGTAATCTATTGCTTTAAATGTGAGAAGGGAAAGCATTACTGATTGAAGCCCTGGGTTAAACAAGATAAATACTGCAAACATAAAGTTGATGATAGGTATGACAATATGAATATACCCAAGAAATATTTTAGATAATACCAATGGCATTAATATAAACTGAATAACAGCAGCAACGGTGTTTATGTTTGAGTAAAACCCAGCATAATAACTCGACATATCATCAGTTTTAGGAATTTCTAGACTAACAAGAGAATCAAATTGAAATTGAGTTATACCTGTAAAAACTTGTGATAATAAAATAATAAAAAATAACGCATAAAGAGTAGGTCTAGATTTAAGCTCTTTCAACCCCATACTTTGAACTTTGGTTTTAGATTTAATTTTAACTCCTCTCAATAAATAAAACATGATAAAGGAAGCCGGGATTAGAAATAATGCTCCTATTAAGAGAGCATTTAATGTTCCAATCTCATTGACGTTAAATTGTAAATACTTGCCGGAAGCAATAGTGGAGAGGGAAACAATTCCCATCATCCATCCTGCATAAATTTTAGCAGTATCTGTATTATTAACAGTATTGAAGTATGCCCAAACTTGCTCGATAAGCATCATTACATAGATAGGTCTTAGTACATAAAGTGTGAAGGTTGCTTGTTTTACACCTGCACTTATTAAAAAATAATGGATAACAAATACAAGAATCCAACCAAGATTTAAAACTTGAAATGTTCGTTGTGGTCCTAATTTACTTAAGGTTTTGTTGTAAAGATAAAGTAGAGGGACAATAGAAACAACCATTACAGTAGTTGCAAGAGGGATCATATCTTTGTGATAGTTTCCATCTGCTAAAAACAAGGGAGTGGCAACGATTCTGATCCAATCATAAGACATAATAATAGATGTGGCAGCAAGGGCCGGAAGTATAAGTTGTCTTAAAATTTGTTGCATAAATACTCGCTCTAAAAAGTTAATCTTTCAAAGCGAGTGTATAGTGTTATGATCTTTTTGAAAATGCAGCTTTAATATTTTGGAACTCTCGAGATGTAATTTTTGAATTACTGCTAGCTCTCTCAGCTGCTGCCATTTCTTGCATTTGAGCAACTCTTTGCCTACTTGGTGGGTGAGTACTGAGAGCGTCGCCAAAAACAGCTGCAATAGGATTTCCTGCACCCTGAACTTTAGCTTTTTGCTCCATTTCCAAAAGCTTGTTATAAAATCTCCCAACATGATCCTTGTTATACCCGGCCTTAACTGCAGTTCTGAATGATATTCTATCTGCTTCCATTTCATCTTCTCGAGAATGGGCCATAAATGCGTATCTTGATATTAAAGCACCAGCACCACCACCGGCCATAAGACCAATGTTTCTTGCTCGATTTAAACAATCTCTGTAATTTTTTGATCGTTTATTACACATGGATTTGGCTAGAACTGCCCCACCGAGTCCACCTAGAACTGCGCCTCCAATTGTATATAATAAAGATTTTGTTTGAGTTTTCTTTTGAGCTTCCATTCTCTCTGCTGTATGTCGCGCCATTACATGTCCGATTTCATGGCCCACAACTCCCGCCAACTCTGCTTCACTTTCTGCTGTTGCCAATAAGGGAGCAGTCACCATCACTTCTCCAGCTGGTAATGCAAAAGCGTTAATAGACTTTCCTTCAACCAGTGAAAAGTTATAATTATATGGATTTCCTCGTAAACCATTGGCATTAACAATTTTTTGACCTAGACCTTGAATATAGTTTTGAGCAGCTTGAGATCGCACTGCCGGATATTCTTGTCGAAGTTTTGAAATATATTCCTTTGTCATTTGTTGTTCTTGAGCCACTGTTAATGAAGTCTTCTGTCCAGTGTTATCACCTTCACGATGTCTTGTTTGTGGAACCGTAGCACATGCTGTTAGTAAAAAAGGAACGGCATTTAAGAAAGCACGTCTACCGAGGGGAGTTTTATTTAAGTAAATTAACTCTTGCTCTAGTGCTTCAAGAGCATTTAATTCTTCTTTAGTTTTCACTAGCTTTTCAGCTTCTTGCATAGGACTAAGAGTTGGTTCTAAATCTATCATTTCATCTCCTTAAGAAAGTACTTTGTCATTGTACTATAATTTGGAGATATTAAAATACAATCTAAATATAATTATTAGATGCATGGCTCGTTTTGAGCTAGAATATTTGAAAAATATGTCATCTGTTTACTGATTATGTTTATCGGACTTAACTTTTAGGAGAAATGTTGCAAGTTTATCAATTAATTGATCAATCCGTAGATCTCATTCACTGCAAACTAGTTGGAAACCTGAGTATTGATTCTTTTACAAAAGTTGGCATTATTGGTGAGAATGGAATCGGAAAAACGAGCTTTTTAAAATTTTTAAAAAAAGAACAAGATAGGATTTTTAGAACTCAATGTTCTATTTTAGATCAAGTCCGACTTAAACCAATCGCAAATTTGAAAGTCAGTGATATTTATGAACTCGTTAATAAAGAGTTAAGAGCTATTCTTAAACAACCTCTCAATGATGAAAACTCTTTAGTAAAAGAGTTTGATTTTCAACGACAAAGTCAGAAGGAGATCTCTGATCTCTCAGGTGGCGAGAATCAAATGCTTAAAGTCATTATAGCGCTGAATTTTAATGTTGAGGTTTATATTTTAGATGAACCTTTTTCAAATTTAAGTTTAAAAAATAAAGAAAAATTAAAAAAAATCATAAATGAGAGTAAAAAGACGTTTCTCATTATTGATCATGACCAGAAAGTATTATCTGAAGTTTGTTCACGGCGGATAGAGTTTTATAAAGCTGGATCTGTCTTGAAGATTCGGGAGTTCGTTTAATGGAGTGGGTCTCTGAGGAATTTCTTAGAGCAATTGCTGCCTTTATGATCGGTTTCATATTAAGTAGTTCAGGAAGTTTTGCTCAATTATTAACTCAGAACCCTCTAGCCTCACCATCTACCTTGGGAATTCAGGCCATTGCTCTTTTGAGCCTTATCCTTGGATTTTTAATTGAATCATTTTTTGAGATTGGAGATTATGTTTTTATAGGATTGATTCTATTCTTGATTACCTCCACGCTTTTTTTCTGGCTGGTCTTTGGAGAGAAAAAGTTTGAATCCAGTTTTTTTAACAAATTAATTATTTATGGAATTGGGATTAATTTATTAATTGGTGCCATTTATTCATTATTACAGTTTGTTTTAATGAATATGGGAGTTCAATTTCCAAGTGAGCTTTGGTTTGGGAGTTTAAAGTTTGTTCAGTGGAGAGAGTTTTTTATTTTACTCGTCATCTTTATTCCATTTTTTCTTATGGGATTATTTAAATCTAAAGATCTTAGACTGTTTATGGTCGGAAGAGAGTTTGCCCTCAATTTTAAGAGAAATTTTAACCATTTAGAAAAGTTAATATTTTATGTCATGCTGATTTCAGTTGGGGTGATCACTGTTTTATTTGGAGTTTTTAGTTTCATTGGACTTATTTTCCCACATTTACTTCGAAGTATAAGATTCTTTAAAAAAGATATACACCACGAAGTGATGTACGGAGGAGTATTATCTGGGATTGTTTTTTTGATTCTCGATCAAGTTTGCTACCATTTCCCAATATCAGGAGCGGAGATTCCTGTCGGAATGGTCATATCAGTATTGGGACCATTAATTTTTCTAAAAGTTTACCTAAAAAGTAGGGCTTCTATAAATTCTATTTATTGATTTTATAAGTTCTTGAGATATATTCTAGGAAACAATCTACTTAACTATTTAAAAAGGAATATTTGTGAAATTTTTATTATTGAGTTCTCTAAGTCTTTTATTAACTATCGGATGTAATCCAAACAAAAAAGCTGGAGTTGCAGCCTCTTCAAAGTCTGCTACAAGTGCGACAAGTTTAGGCTCTGAAGAAGAAAAGATTTTTTATTCTATGGGTGCAATGATGGGACAATCTTTAACGAGATTAAAGTTAACAGATAAAGAGTTTAGTTCACTTCAAAGTGGATTAATCGATTCAGCTAATGGTAAAAAACTTGCAGTAAATCCTACTGAGCATCAAGCTAAGATTCAAGAAATGTTCAAATCAAGAATGGAAAAAATAGCACAAGAGCAAACTAAACAAGGTAGTGGCTTTGTTGCTGATTTCCTTAAAAAACCAGGTGCTAAGAAAACAGCCTCTGGACTTGCTTATGTCGTAGAAAAAGAAGGAACAGGAAAAAGTCCTAAGGAAACTGATACAGTTGAAGTTCATTATCATGGTACCTTAATGGATGGAACAGTTTTTGATTCTTCGGTTGAAAGAAAGCAAACTGCTAAGTTTCCACTTAATCGAGTCATTAAGGGATGGACTGAAGGTCTTCAATTAATGAAAGAAGGTGGTAAATCAAAGTTTGTTATTCCTGCAGAGCTGGCTTATGGAAAAATGGGTGCACCTCCTAAAATTCCAGGTGGAGCTACTTTAGTATTTGATGTTGAGTTAATTAAGATTCATGATGCAAGTGCTGAACAAGCCAAAGCAATGCCAGAAGGTCATTCTAAAGATGATGGACATGGACATAAATAATTAGAAATATAGATACGAGATATGTGAGGCCTCATTTTAATGAGGCCTTTTTTTATTAGAAACCTTGGTTGATCACTTTTTTTCTCCCCCAATAATATAAACCAGTACTCAGGACTTTATCTAAAAGCATTAACGTAATAGAGAAAGCGACGGCCGTTTTTAACTGATTTGCACCTCCAATAAAATAAGGACCTAGAATATTACCTTGGCAAAATAAGTTATAAGAAAAAACACCTATACCTATACTTTTAAATGTAGCAAATACTCCATAAGCAGAATTATAATAAAAACGATCAAGAGCTTCATTTCCTGTTTTTATGTGAAAGTTATTACTATATTTTTCATTATAATTAACTTGTAGAGAAATTATTTGTTGGAATGTATCAATGAACTCATCAGTAATTTCCGCATTCTTATCATAGTTATACTCAACAAGAATCTTAGAGATTTCTTTTTCTGGAGTTTTAGAATTATTGATACGTTTAAATAGTATCGATATTTCATAACTTTTAGATAAGTTATTTACTATTTCTTTGAGCGTATCAGGGTTTTGAATGTCAGTTGAAACCTTGTCGACAAAGCCTATATCGTAAGCCTTGGCATCTACTCCGTTCACAATGGTAGAATATAGATATTGCACAATAACCTTCTCAGTATTACTCATTTTTTCGGTCGTCACGATCTTCGTGCCTATGGCAGTTGCTAACATTGTAATAACAAGCTCTAAGGTGAATTTCTTAAATGATTCTCTGGAAAAAGCATCATCTACATTTTTAACTCCAAGCTCTGAGTATAAGTAACCTCCCATGACAGATGAAAATCCCATTGCATAAACTAGCCACTTATAATTGCTTAAGGAGGATTTGTACTTTGCAGGCTTTAATGTTCTTGCCTTACACATTAATTTTTGTGATTTATAAGTATTTACATGAGAGCGAGCTCGATCTTCTGGAAGGCCCCATCTCCTTAAAGAATAATAAAAATTATTTTTATCTACATTCAGCTTCTTATATTGATTGAAAATCTTTTTTTGCACTCTCGTCAGTTTTATGTTTTTAGATTCTGATTGGATTTTTAAGAAAATCTGATGAATTGAACTTATTATTGAAAACTTACTTGTTGAGGATCTATGATCAGCCAAGAAAAATAAATCAATTAAAAGATCAATGTCATCAGTGGAAGAAATGGGTAGTTGGTATTTATTAACTACTTTTTGTAGCAATATTAAATCTGAGTTTTTAATTTTATTGATAAAGTGTTTTCTTGTTTTAAAGTGTTCTCTCAAGTCATCGCTAATATTAAACTTAGCGATGGTTTTGTTTTTCTGTATAAGTCTTTGCTCTAGTTCTGGACTTCTGTTTTTTACAGAGTTATAAATATCATCAAAGTATTCAAAGTCTTCATCGGTTGTGTTTTTTAACTTTTTTAATTTTTTTGAGAGGTATTGGATAGTTCTCTCGTCAATCAAATTATTTTCTATTCCACTCCTTAGGAGTGAAAAGATATGAAATTTTTCAGCTTTTGAAGAAAATTTCGAACGAAATAAACTAAGACGAGTTTTATAGAATTGATAAGAATGTACGACATCTTTTTTCTTTAAAAGAAAGTGACATGGAGCTGCCATATTACTCAAAGAGATAATTAATATTAGAGAAATGAGTTTATTCACACTAGATATTATCTCTGAACTTAGAGTTTCATGCATGATAGGGCATGAAGTATCATACTGTTTATCTCGGGTGAAATTATTTCTACATATGATAAAATTTGAAAATGAAATACTTAATATTACTTTTGCTATTTAGTTGTTCTGCTATAAAAGTAGGTGAGAAATCTCGGACTTTGGCTAATAAAGATGTCGTTACTGGACCGATTGATGGACAAAAGTCGATTAGAGATAACCCTGGTTATAAGACGACCCTTGAAAGCTTAGCTAAAGATTTAAAGCATTTAATTAGCAAAGTTAATAATGAAAAGTGGGTAGCTTTATCATCTTCTATTCGTAGTCGTGATCCACTTCAAAGAACTGTTGATTTTAATACTGAGATTGAACAACCTAATTTAAGTGGTCAGGAAATCCTGGAAAAGTATATAAGTTTTTTAAAAGAATATTCTACTTTAGATCAACGAAACCTTTATGCTTTACCCGCGTTTTTCATTGATCCTTTTCGAGAGTTGTATGACGGTGATATTGAAAATAGGACTACCGTTTTACTTCATAAAATGAAGAAGGGATCTGCTTTTATCAATTCGGATACAAACTCTTTCATGACTGAAAAGACAATGTTTTATTATAACTTATTGTTAAACTCTGAATGTACGCCTTCACAAGGCTCTTCAATTCGTTCATTAATTGAATGTAATGATGATTCTAAATTATTAGTACTAGATGCTCTTAAGCAATTAAAAGTTGATTATATGGGACGAAGTCTAAGCTTAGAGAACAGTTTTTTTAGAGAAAGTTCTGGAGATGTTGATACATTTTATGTTATTGATAGCAGTTTGTTTAACAAGGGAAATATTTTTTTAATTTCTAGGAATAAAAAACTTCAAGGACTTAATAAGAAAGAAAGTAAGGATTTTTTTCATGTTGCTAAGAGTGTTTTTTTAGAGAAATCTTACATGGTCAGCCAATTCAAGGATTCGTTACTTTATAAGAGTTTATCCGATTCATTACCACATACTCAAGACACTCAAAAAGTAGGCAGGCTTATATCTAAACATTTCTTTACATCTAATAAGTTACTTCTTGAGAAAAAAAGGGATTGGAATAAGTATCCAGATGAAAGAATAAGTATAGACGAGAGAAGTAAAATTAGTCCCTTTTATAAACAAGCCTATGAGAGCTTAAAGAAAGACCTTCTACATCATGTTCGAGAGACTCCTTCGGAGCGTTGGGTTTTTAATTACAATGACAGGGTTAATAAGCAACAATATAAAGAAGAAACCCTGAAAAATGATGGCGGACTCTCAATTGATAATCAATCATTTATTGAAACAGGTAGATTCCAAGCAAGGAGCTTTTTTAAATCGTATAGTAGTGGAGGCAATTGTGGTAATGGGCTGTATTTCTTTATTGATCCGTTACAACTTGCTAGGGGCTATACAGATACCATACCTATCGGTACCGTTTTGAAGATTCCCCAAGGAACTCGATACTATGAAGGAAATAAAGCATATTTTTTATCAGATAGTACCTATGAGCTATTTCGTAAAATCGATCAGAATTCTAGTCTTTCATCGCATTACTCTGTTGTTTCGCTCCTCACATCTTCTAAGATAATTAGTCACTTAATTTATGATGCCATAAAAGAACTTAAAATCGATTTATTCACTTATAAATATTCTGATTCTGATTTTCTTAATATCGATGGTGGCAAGTTCAATACTGCCTTTGTTCTTATTAACGAAGAATTATTAAATAAGAAAAATGTCTTGATTATTGATCGTCATAGCTATGAAAAATATTCAGGTAATGAAATGGTTAAGACGTTAAAGAAAATTGCGAATTCAGGAGTCTCTTCAAGTTTCCATCAATTATTTTTCGGAGGTGATTATCCAGATAAGGACAATCAAACCTCAGACAAAGAATTAATAGAAATTAAAAATAAGTACTTTTTTAAAAAAGAAGAATTAAAACCTATTAAAGCTCTAAATCTCTAATAAGACATCACAACTTGATCTTACTTCTTCTGGGTTATTTGAATAATCTTCAATACATGTTGAAAGAATGTTATTAGTCTCTTCAATACTATCTAGAGTCCATTTGTAATATTGCTGAAAATCAGCAGAATAATCATTATTCATATCTGGGATGAATAAAAAAGGAAGATCAAGTTTTATTGTCACATAATCCATCAAGAACCTCGACATTCTCCCATTACCATCTTGAAATGGGTGTATAGCGGCTAATTCTCTTTGAATTGAGATGGCAAACTGTAAATCATTGACTGTTTTTTGAAGCTGATGCTTAGAGGTCTTACTTGAATTTTGAGCAAAGTAGACATTAATTTTATTAACAAGAGCTTTCATGAGAGTCTTTACTTTATCGGGAGCTGGATAATGAACCATTCCACACCTTTTTGATTCACTTGCTAAAGAGCGATTAAAAGTTTTCTTGAAAAGATTTTTAATTTTTTGTAAAAAACTTGTCTTGAAAACTTCAGCTCGTGGCCAGCAGGCAAACCAAAACCATCGGGCCCACTCTGGGTTATCATCCATAAAGAGGTCATTTTTTTCGAGACTTTCTTTAGCCTCAGCCCAAAGTTTATCTTTTTTATAATGCTTTAAAGATGTCTCATAAATTTCTTGGCATTGAACGTTACTTGCCATTAGGTCATAGGATTTTGAAATATCACCTTTAGTGATTGGTAAATCTTCCTTGCATTGAAGGTCAGTCCACTCTAGAGTTGATTTTCCATCTGAAAAGGTAAAGTTTTTGATGTTTTCAATTTGCGTGTTTGTGAGTGCCCAACTTTTTAAAAAATTTGCTCCATAATTTAAACTAACTTTTAATTTACCAGCATTAATCCCTTCTTTTAATTTTCCGCTTAAAGCACTTTTATGCCATTGCTGAATAATTTCAAAGCTTAACTTTTCCTTGCTTAATGCTTGATCTTTTACAATGCCATAAGCCGTATTTTGCCAATGATTCCAGGTTTGTGGTTTAGGAGAATAAACTTGGGTTGGGTCAGCGACTTTGCTTGAATCAAGATGCTTTTGCCAGTCTGGGAGATTAATAAACCTTCTAGCAGCAATATCTTTTATCAATGAAGGGTCTTTATGAGTTATCTCGGTAAACTTTTTAGACAAGTCTCTGAACCGGTCTATAAGTTTAAGAGGATCACTAGATAGGGCATTAATTGATAAAAATAATATTAAATACTTCATTAGCTCTCTATCGGTAAGATAGGAGAGTTTATTAATCTAAGGGGAATTATTAGGTATAATTACTAAGGACATATTTCTAAGTGCCGTTTAATTATAAATACCCTCGTTTAGCCTGATCTCTTTCTATCGCATCAAATAAGGCCTGAAAGTTTCCTTCCCCAAATCCCCAATGCTTTTTTCTCTGAATAAATTCAAAAAACAAAGGGCCAATATAGGTATCAGTAAAAATTTGAAGTAAATATCCCTCTGCATCACCATCTACTAAGATGGTATTACTCTTGAGCTTCTCTATATCTTCAGTGACGTGAAACGGTCTATCTGGAATTGCTTCATAATAAGTATCAGGTACATTTAAAAACTTAAATTCCCTTGATCTTAAATCAGCAACTGTTGAGATAATATCAGGAGTCATAAGAGCGATGTGTTGAACACCGGCCCCATTATGTCTATCAAGGTATTCTTGAATTTGAGATTTTCCGTTTTCTTGCGCAGGTTCGTTGATAGGAACAATGACAGAATTATCCTCTAGTTGAACGACTCTGGATTGAAGACCTGTTTTATTTCCTTTGATATCAAAGTACCTAGTCTCGACAAACCCATAAATCTTTTTATAGAAATCGGCCCAATGATCCATTTCTCCTTTGGGGACATTATTTGTAAAGTGATCAATTCTTGAAACTCTTGTTGCAAGAGGATTAGCAAGCTCATCATTTAACATTGGCTCAAGGTTAGATCGAAAGACTTCATTTGGTCTTTGAACAAATTCGTTTAATACATCTCCAAAGCCTTTGATCGATGCCCTTTTGATAAGGCCAAATTTAGTTTCCTCAATTGTCAGATCTTCTTTTAGCTCGGCTCCTCTTTTAAGAGCAGCTGCGAGAGATTTTTCAGCATCATCTACACGAAAA
>ENA-ORXM01002764-ORXM01002764.1-marine-metagenome-genome-assembly--contig:-NODE-2764-length-19378-cov-4.256463_pt1 | contig 19378 bp, 18 predicted proteins | sample MGYA00237867_ERZ511480 | MGnify/ENA primary metagenome ERZ511480 (study PRJEB26309, sample SAMN06266103) | marine metagenome | isolation source: Algal blade | place: United Kingdom:Sidmouth, United...
CAGACTTTCCGCGCGTACTCCAATCGGCATATTGCTTGGTGGCCAGGAGACTTGTAGCATTTGCTGCAATACCGAGTGTCACGGCGACCACGAGTATTCCGACTGCCGAAAAATAGTGTTTGAATTCTTTCTTCCGGATTGCATCGACCAAATAAGCGATGCCCAACACCAATACCAAAAGCATGAAGTAATAGGTCATTTGGTAGTGATTGGCACCAATTTCCAAGGCCATTGCGACGGCACTCAATAGAAAGCCCCAAATATATCTTTTCCGAAATACCAGAATGATGCCTCCCAAAAGCATAGGCAGATAACCTAGCGCATGGGCCTTCGCATTATGGCCGACCCCCAATATGATAATAAGGTAGGTCGAAAATCCAAAAGCTAAAGCACCTAAAATGGCAAGTCGGTAATCGACCTTTAAACAGCAGAGCAGTATGTAAAATCCTATAAAATATAGAAAAAGATAGTCGGCAGGTCTTGGCAAAAATCGAATAATCCTATCCAACTTTTTAACGTAATCATGGGGATAATAAGCGCCCAATTGAAAAGTAGGCATTCCGCCAAAGGCACTGTTCGTCCAATACGCTTCTTCGCCCGTACGCTTACGAAAATCGTTTTGCTCTTTCGCCATACCCGTATATTGAATTATATCGGATTGCCGAATGACCTTGCCCTGAAGTACCGGATGAAAATAGGCCAGCGCTGCGATTACAAAGAAAACAGTAACGAAAAAATGTACGAAGAAGGCCTTCAATCCCTTTTGCATAATGGGCTTTATCGGTTCGTTTAAAATTCTTCGACCATGAGGTCGGGGTTTCCTATTTACCTCTCCTTGGGAGAGGTCAGAATTACCATTTGGCGCAATTCTGGGTGGGCTGAAATACAAAATTTCTGTCCCTTTTACATTTGGACAAAACGGACAACATACCTCTTAATATTGCTATTTCAAGGATAGTCAGTTTCAAGAAACTTTTTATTTCGGCTAAAATAATGAACTTATAGCGACTTTTGGTTTTGAAGTGAACTGAATTATCGGAATTCAGCTTAAATGGGTAGCACTAAAATCGTAATGGAGAAGTATATGAAAACCACTGAAAATAACTTACAGTTTGTCTAGCTTCAAATGCGACAGGTTCGCAATGTAATCAGTCGATTTCTTCGAAGTCGATATAGTCTCCGACTTTTTCAGAATTCTTACTTTTCGTAGCAGGTTTTTTATCGATGATAACGTCACCTACACGCTCTTCGTAATCTTGGTTCTTTTGAGCAAAATCGCCGAATCTTTCCTTAAAATGAGCTTCGGTTTTTCGGGCCGCATAGCCGAAAATTTTTGGGGCAAACATCTTTACTAAAATCTTGAAAAGATAATACACCAATAAAATTATGAGGATGGTCTTTAAAAGTGCCATGTTTTTTATAGATATAATTATATCAAAAATACGATTCTAACGTTGTAATATCAGGGTTGGAGTGCTAAAATTAACATAAAACGGTTTTAATCGGCAGTTTAAAGTTCAAGTTAAGCGTAATCCCTACAAGGGAACCCACGCTGGCAGTCTACCCTCAATCAATGAATTAATGACCATGCAAACACGAATCAAGCAGCTACTACTTTTAATCGTATTCAGTCTTCCTGTAATAGCTTTCGCCCAATATACTGACGTTATAAATTCGAACAGGCCCGGCCTATCGGTCAGTGCTTACGCTGTAGGTAAAAACGTCATTCAGCTTGAAGCCGGTCTTTTTTACGAGCAAAGGGATCACACATTATTAAATACACAAAGTAACATTTGGGGCAGTGACATTTCGTTACGGTACGGGCTACTTTTCGAGCAGTTAGAACTAAATTATGAGGGCACATTTCAAAACCAAAGTATTACTTTTTCCAATTTAGGAAGATCAGACAATCTTACCGACTTCTCTCGCAATCGGCTAGGATTAAAGTTTTTGATTTACGACCGCTATAAATCCGAAGAACGAAATAAGCCCAATTTGTATAGCTGGCGCGCAAATAATGTGTTTCAATTGAAAAATCTGATTCCATCGATATCCATTTATGGCGGGGCGACTTTTAATTTGGGAGACAATCCATTCTACATAGGTGACCCCACGGTTTCTTATAGGGGTATGCTTGCGACACAAAGTAAATTGACCCCACGTTTTGTATTGATTACAAATTTTGCATACGATCGTATATCTACAGATTTTCCCGAGCTCAGCTATCTCGTATCGTTGTCCCATGGCTTTAGAAACCCCAAGTGGAGTGCTTTTGTAGAAAACCAAGGTATTGAAAGCGATAGGTATACCGATATTTTGATACGGGGTGGTGTGGCACATCTACTTTCCGAAGAATTACAGGTAGATTTTAATCTCGGAGCTAGCTTTAAAAATACGCCATCACGAATTTTTGTTACCATGGGTGCCTCGTACAGATTTGATTTCCACAAAGATAAGGTGAAGGCAATCGACGATCAAAACGCAAATGAAAATGGCGGTGAGATCAAGAAAAATACAATGAAAAAGAAGGACAAAAAGAAAAAGAAGGGTCGTAGTCGGGGTGCAGAGGATATCGATCTAGGGCCTTCAAAAAAACAGTTGAGAAAACTGAAAAAAGAAGAAAAGAAAAAGAATGAGGGAAATAACGGGGCGATTGAATTTTAAGTATTGAACTAATTTAAACTTTTTCCACACGCTAAAAAATTCCCCTTTTTCGCCTGAATGCAAAAAGTTTAAATCAGTTCACTGTCAGCCCGTATTTCCATTCACATAAATTAAGGATCATAATTTTATTCTAATCCTATTTATACCTAATATTGACCCTACAAATACCAATGTATGGTCACCCTTAAAGAAGCGGTCTCTAAAGCTGAACTCAAGCAGTTTGTAAAGTTTCCCTTCTCCCTTTACAAAGGTTCAAAGTATTGGGTGCCACCGCTTATTTCCGACGAGTTGGAAACTTTCGATAAAACAAAGAATCCGGCATTCCAAAATGCCGAGGCATGGTTCTTTATTGCCCTGAAAAACGGTAAAATGGTCGGGCGCGTGGTAGCGATCATCAATCATTTGGAAGTCAATCAACAAAAGGTCAAAAAAATGCGTTTTGGCTGGTTCGACTTTATCGACGATGCCGAAGTTTCCAATACTTTGCTTGAAAAAGTATCGGAAATAGGTAAGGAACATCATCTGGATTTTATGGAAGGTCCGGTCGGCTTCTCCAACCTCGATAAAGTAGGTGTGCTCACCGAAGGCTTCGATCATATCGGGAGTATGATTACCTGGTACAATCACCCTTACTATGTTAGCCACTTCGAAAGGCTGGGCTTTAAAAAGGAAAAGAAATATGTCGAAAACAAATTTCCGGCAAGCAATGCAGACCCCGCTCTATTCACAAAGCTAAACGGACTTGTAAAACGGCGCTACGGCCTGCGCGAAATCAATTTCACGAAAACAAAAGAGGTTTTGCCGTTGGCGGACCAGATGTTCGACCTCTTCAATGAAACCTATTCAAAACTATCGTCTTTCGTACCAATTACCGATATTCAGAAAGCGTATTTCAAAAAAAAATACATCAGCTTTATCAATCCGGAATATATTAAGTTCATTGTTGACAAAGAAGATAAACTCATTGCCTTTGCCATCGTCATGCCCTCATTTTCAACAGCCCTGCAAAAAGCAAAGGGCAAGTTGTTCCCCTTCGGGGTTTTCCACTTATTACTAGCCAAAAAATATAATAAGGACGCCCTATTTTATCTGATAGGAATTCACCCAGAATACCAAAACAAAGGTGTAACGGCCATTATATTCAACGAATATTACAAAACGTTCAAGAAAAAAGGCATTGAAATGTGCTACCGAACCCCGGAATTAGAAGATAATATTGCCATACGCCAAATGTGGAAGCATTTTGACCCTAAAATCTACAAACGCCGGGCAACATATAAAAAGATGTTGAACTAGATTTTCTTGTACAAAAAAGGTTTAAAAAGTGGTGTTTTATTCACCCATCGCTGCCGCCACGGCTGCCGAAAGTTTCTTATACGTACCATTCTCCAAACGCTCTCGAATCGCAGAGAAAGCGTTCAAAGTTTCTTCGATATCTTCCATAGTATGGGTCGCCGTAGGAATCATTCGCAATAAAATCAATCCTTTAGGTATAACGGGGTAAACCACTATAGAACAGAATATACCATAATTTTCACGCAAATCTTTGACCAAGGCCATGGCCTCGGGTATACTTCCGTTCAGGTATACCGGAGTAACACAACTATTGGTGTCGCCGATATTAAATCCTTTGTTTTTTAGACCGTTTTGCAAGGCATTGACATTTTCCCAAAGTTTTGCTTTGAGTTCGGGCATGGTGCGCAACATGTCAAGCCTTTTAAGCGCTCCCTTTACATAAATCATGGGCAATGACTTCGCGAACATCTGTGACCTAAGATTGTACTTTAAGTAATCGATAATTTCCTTATCGGCCGCTAGAAATGCCCCGATACTCGCCATTGATTTGGCAAAAGTGGCAAAATAAACGTCGATACCGTCTTGAATACCCTGCTCCTCTCCTGCCCCGGCACCGGTTTTTCCTAAAGTACCGAAACCATGTGCATCATCGACTAAAAGCCGAAACGTATATTTTTCTTTGAGCGCTACGATTTCCTTTAACTTACCCTGCTCACCTCGCATGCCAAAGACGCCTTCGGAAATGACCAAAATACCGCCACCGGTCTGCTCGGCCATTTTGGTGGCACGCTCTAAGTTCTTCTCTAGGCTCTCAACATCATTATGGATAAAAGTGAACCGCTTGCCCATATGCAAACGAACCCCGTCTATGATGCAAGCGTGTGAATCAACATCGTAGACAATAATATCGTCCTTACCGACTAACGCGTCAATAGCCGACATAATACCTTGATAGCCGAAATTTAAAAGGTAAGCGGATTCTTTTTTTACAAAATCGGCCAATTCTTGCTCCAATTGCTCATGAAATTCAGTATGCCCGCTCATCATGCGCGCACCCATGGGATACGCCGATCCGAACTCGGCCGCAGCTTCACCATCTATCTTTTTTATCTCGGGCAAGTTGGCAAGACCCAAATAATCGTTGATGCTCCAAGTGATTACGTCCTTGCCCTGAAATTTCATACGATTAGAAATCGGGCCTTCCAATTTAGGGAAGACAAAATAACCTTCGGCCTGTGAAGCCCATTTTCCCAAAGGTCCTTTGTTCTCTATAATTCTATCAAATAAATCTCGCATTAGTTTAGCTTAAGTTCTGCCTGCAAAAGTATGATTTTCAGTGCAACATTCATAAAATATTTATCCCCAAATACAAAACAACGGCTAATTAGGCCGTCGTTCTTATATACTATATTATGTGGCAATTACTCCTTTATATACTGTATTTTTTGAGGTTCTTCGGTAGATTGGGTGTCGAAAAAACCTTGATCTTCCATCCACTGGTCGCTGTATATTTTGCTCATGTAACGCGATCCATGATCTGGGAAAATAGCAACAATATTGTCACTCTTGTTGAATTCGCCTTTTTCATTCAATTGTTTCAGAGCCTGTACAACGGCGCCGCTGGTATATCCGGCAAAAATACCTTCGGTTTTGGCAATTTCTCTGGCCGTATGGGCACTTTCTGAATCCGTGACCTTGATAAACATGTCGATACTGTCGAAATCGGTAGCCGCAGGAATCAGGTTCTTGCCCAATCCCTCGATACGGTAAGGATAAATTTCGTTCCTATCGAATTCGCGGGTCTCATGATACTTCTTTAGCACGCTACCATAGGCATCGACACCGATTACTTTGATATCGGGATTTTGTTCCTTTAAGTATTTGGCCGTACCCGATATCGTACCTCCAGTTCCGCTACAGGCCACCAAATGGGTGATTTGACCATTGGTCTGTTCCCAAATCTCAGGCCCTGTACTGGCATAATGGGCGTCAATATTAAGCTCGTTAAAGTACTGGTTGATGTATATCGAGCCTTTTGTTTCTTGATGCAGCCTTTTGGCTACCTCGTAATAGGATCGAGGATCGTCGGCGCTGACATGTGCCGGGCAAACATAAACAGTCGCACCCATCGAACGCAGCATATCGATTTTGTCTTTCGAAGATTTCGAACTTACTGCTAAAATACAGTCGTACCCTTTGATGATACTGACCATAGCGATACTAAAACCTGTGTTTCCAGATGTTGTCTCAATAATAGTGCTTCCCTCAGTCAATATTCCCTTGCGCTCCGCTTCTTCAATGATATGCATTGCGATACGGTCTTTTGAAGAGTGACCGGGATTGAACGACTCGACCTTTGCGTAAAAATTACCGGTAAAGCCTTTTGTGATTTTGTTGAGTTTGACAAGGGGAGTATTACCAACGAGTTCTAGGATGTTGTTGTAAGCCTTGATTTGTTTTTCCATAAAGGATGTCTAGTTTTGGGAACCGACGATTTGAGTATTTGTATCGTCTAATTCTTGGGACAAAATTAGTATTTTTTTTGGATTACTCGATTTTTCCCTCTAAATCAAGCAAAAAGGCATATTCCTTGGCGACCTCCTTTAAAGCCTCAAAACGCCCGGAGGCACCTCCATGACCTGCATCCATATTGATATCGAACAGCAACAGTTTATTATCCGTTTTGAGTTCACGTAGTTTAGCCACCCATTTGGCTGGCTCAAAATATTGTACCTGTGAATCGTGTAGCCCCGTAGTGACTAGCATATTAGGGTATCCTTTGGGCTTCACCTGATCGTATGGAGAATAAGATTTCATGTAGTCATAATACTTCTTTTCGTTGGGATTGCCCCATTCATCATATTCACCAGTTGTTAGCGGAATAGAATCGTCTAACATAGTGGTCACCACATCCACAAAAGGTACGGCCGCAATAATACCGTTATAAAGTTCGGGCGCCATGTTAGTTATGGCTCCCATCAAAAGACCGCCCGCTGAGCCGCCCATAGCATACAGATGATTCGCGCTTGTATATTTCTCAGTTATCAAAAACTTCGAGCAGTCGATAAAATCAGTAAAAGTATTTTTCTTTTTGAGCAACTTCCCTTCTTCGTACCAAGGCCTACCCAGATACTCACCCCCCCTTACATGCGTCAGTGCGTACACGAAACCTCTGTCTAACAAGCTTAGTCGAACTGTTGAAAAATAGGGATCTATCGTATTACCGTAAGAACCGTAAGCGTATTGCAATATTGGCGTCTCTTTACCAAGCACCGTGTTTTTATGGTAAACTATCGACATCGGCACCTTTATACCGTCTCGAACTGTTGCCCAAATGCGTTTTTCGATATAATTGGCCTTATCGAAATTACCTCCCAAAACTTCCTGCTCTTTTTGAATTTTCTTTTCTTTTGTTCGCATGTTAAAATCGATGACCGAACTGGGCGTAGCCATCGAATTATAGGCATAACGTAAAATTTCAGTATCGAAATCGGGGTTTCGACTCACTCCTGCCGTGTAAGTCTCACTTCCAAAAGGTAGGTAATAGCTCTCTTTCTCGTTCCAGGTATTGATCTTGATTTTATTGAGTCCGTTTTCACGTTCTGAAATTACGTAGTAGTCCTTGAAAATATCGATGTCTTCAAGAAGCACCTCTTTTCTATGAGGAATGAATTCTTGCCACTTTTCTACACTTGTATCATTCTCGCCAACTTTCATCAATTTGAAGTTAGTCGCCCCATCTTTATTGGTGAGTACAAAAAAGTGATCTTCATAATGCGCAATTCCGTATTCTAACCCTCTATTTCGCGCTGAAAACATTTTGAAATCCCCATCTGGGTTTTCCGTCTTTAGAATCTGATATTCAGAGGTTAGGGTGCTCTGCGAACCTATAATTATGTATCTCTTCGATTTCGATTTGTAAACGTAGGTACTGAAGGTATCATCTTTTTCATGAAAAATAAGCGTATCATCCTCACCATTCGAACCTAATTTATGTTTGTAAATTTTATCCGACCGTAAAGTGACCGGGTCTTTTTTGGCATAAAAAAGTGTTCTATTATCGTCGGCCCAGACCGAGCCGCCGGTGGTATTTTCGATTTTATCGGAATAAATTTCACCTGTCACCAAATTCTTGACCTGAATATGGTATTGCCGCCTCGAAATTGTATCGACCCCAAAAGCCGCCATTTTGTTATCAGGGCTAATCGCTATACCTCCAATACTGAAATAATCATGTCCTTGAGCCATTTTGTTTCCGTCGAACATAATTCCCTCCTCGGCTTCCAACGTTTCCTTTTTTCGAGAATAAATAGGATATTCCTTCCCCTTCTCGTAACGGGTGATATACCAGTAACCGTTTAGTTTATAGGGTACCGAGGCATCATCTTCCTTGATTCGAGCCTTCATTTCATCAAAGAGCGTACTTTGAAAGTCTTCGGTATTCTTCGTCAACGCTTTGTAATACTTGTTTTCAGCTTCAAGGTGAGCAATAACTGCGGGGTCTTCGCGGTCGTTCATCCAATAGTAATCGTCTAGCCTGACATCGCCATGCTTCTCCAATTTTTTAGGAATCTTTTTTGCGACCGGGGCAACGAGTTCGTTCATAGACTTGTCTTGGCTTTGAATTGAGAGCGCAAAAGTAAGACATAGCGTAAAAACGACTTCCTTTTTTCTCCATCCGTACATATTAATTCGATTTAGCAGACAATTTAGTAATTTCGTAATTCAAAAATTAAATACAAAAATTATGTTTGGAGATATGATGGGCATGATGGGGAAACTTAAAGAAACCCAACAAAAAGTAGAGGCCACTAAAAAAAGGTTGGATACGGTTACGTTGACTGAAAAATCTCCCGAAAACCTTGTCGAAGTAACGATTACAGCGAACAGAAAAGTAACGGAAATCAAAATAGACGATAACCTTTTGCAAGACAAAGAGCAATTGGAAGACTATTTGATACTGACGGTAAACAAGGCTATTGATAAGGCAACCCAGGTCAACGAGACGGAACTCGCAGCAGTTGCAAAAGAGGGCATGCCCAATATTCCGGGAATGGATTCGTTATTTGGTAAGTAGAGACGCGTTGTATTGCGGCACTACCCACTCCGAAATTAAATATTTTGGAAATATCATTATCTCGAACGGCTACTCGTCTCCGTAAACTGTTGCTCCAATGCGAAAAATACTGTTTCTACTGTTTCTCCCTTTATTTATTAACGCTCAGGCGGAACTATCTGCGAAAATACCTGAATGGTTGACGGATTATGAAATTGCTTTGCAAAAAGCTCAAAACGAAGAAAAAAACCTACTGGTATACTTCACGGGAAGCGATTGGTGCCCACCTTGTAAAATGCTAAAGAAAGATTTTTTCGATACGGAAGAATTCAAAACCTTAGCCAACGAATATGTGCTGCTCTACATTGATCTGCCCCGTGGACGGAATAAGATTTCTAGTGACCAATTACTGCATAACCAGAAATTATTAGGCAAATTGAATAAAAGAGGTGTTTTTCCGTTTATTGCCATTTTAAATGAAAAGGAGAAGGTTCTAGACGAGATTTCAGGCTATTCTATGGATGGCAACACAAAAAATCATTTGAAAATTTTACGAAGGCACAAAAGATAAATTATCACCTTTATTTCGTATATTTTAAGAAAAAGCGAGGTGATAGAAATAGTTGAAGACCATGGTTCCCGACACCAATTTAGCCTAAAGGCCAAAAGCGGACAGATTCTCTTAACTAGCATCGATTTTATTGATAAAAATCAAATGGATATCATAATCAAGATGCTGAGCACGACCCCCATCACCAGAAACCATTTTGAACGAAAAACAAATTTAGAGGGTAAATTTCTTTTTAACCTAAAAGATGAAGACGGAAATTTAATTGGTACTAGTCAGCTTTATGACTCGGAAATGGGTATGGAAAACGGAATAAAAAATCTACGGAACCGGTTGGCTGATTTATAGGCAGTGAATGAACTATATTTTTTGTAAAATACTCAAAAAAGCTTCATGCATGGCTTCTGTGTAGTCCAAATGCGTAACAATGCGCAACTTACCTTGACCCATACTTATAATATCAACTTTTTTTTCTGCTAGTCTTTGAACGAATACAGCGCTGCTCATTTGTCTTTCATCGATTTCAAAAATAATAATATTTGTTTCTATCGGCTCCACTTTTTTGATATAGCCCAACTTTTTCAGCACTTCACCAATTTCAAAAGCTCTTTTATGATCTTCGGCCATCCGATTAAGATGATTATCTAAGGCATAGTTGCCGGCAGCGGCCAAAAACCCTGCTTGACGCATGCCTCCGCCCAAAACCTTACGTATGCGTAAAGCTTTATCCACCAAAGCCTTACTGCCAACTAGAACCGACCCTACTGGACATCCTAAACCTTTACTCAAGCAGATACTTATAGTATCGAAAATGGAACCGTATTGCGCTGGTGTTTCCTTTTTTGCGACCAATGCATTCCACAACCGTGCGCCATCGAGATGATAAGCCAACCCGTGTTTCTCGCAAACGGTCTTAATACGTTTTAGTTCTTTGAAATCCCAACAGGCACCTCCACCTTTATTGGTCGTATTTTCGATACAGACCAGAGAGGTCAAGGGACTGTGGTAAAAATCCGGAGGATTGATAGCCGCTTCTACCTGTTCAGCAGTCATCATACCCCTATACCCATCGACCAATTTACAGGAAACTCCGCTATTAAAGCTTACTCCCCCACCCTCATAATTATAAACATGCGCGTATTTATCACATATCAATTGGTCTCCTGGCCGGGTATGTAATTTGATAGCTGTTTGGTTGGTCATGGTACCCGATGGAAAAAATAGCGCAGCTTCTTTATCGAACATCGCAGCCGTTTTTTTCTCCAAAGCGTTTACCGAGGGGTCGGCCTTAAAAACATCATCGCCCACCTCTGCAGCCATCATGGCGTCAAGCATTCCAGGTACGGGTTTGGTAACCGTATCGCTAATAAGATTTATGTACATAAAAATCTACTATTTATAGAATGTTTTTCAATTCAGGGTTTAGTCATCATGAATAGGCATTCAACTATGAAGTCAATCTCAAATGCCGCTAGGGCCCAATACTGAGCTAGATTCTAGAATATGTACTTCAGTGATAACAATCCATACCAATAGGTGACCCGTCAGGTATTTTTGGCGAAGGTATTACTTTAAACTCCCTTGTATGATCGTAAAATTCATCAATCAAGCGTACCATCTCAATTGCAATCAACTCATTTCTTGCTTTCAAATTAGTTTTAAGTAATTTGATTTTATGGTTTACAATGCTATTAACCTGAGGATGGACGGCTTTACGGCGCGCCAAGTTCATAAAGTGGTAAAGCACCCGGAAATTAATGGAATGTTGTACTTCCGATAGGTAGCTATCTTTATGTTGTACCTGAATCGTATTTTCTATCAGGTTATCGAGTAGGTCTCCCAAGCCCAAAGCGTTCGGGTTTAATGCTTTTTGCTGAATCAGTCGTGATGCCCTTTCTGGATGTAATAAAATTGACAAGGTCATATCTGCAGCGGTCTCTGCGGCTGAAAGCGCATCGAAAGAAACCCCTGTCTTTCCATTTAACGACTCCCTAGTCCGTGGATAACCGATTGCCCTTGGTGGAAACAATACCAACTTCTCTTTTGGTATTGCAATTTCTTCAGAATTCAAGGTTTTGAGAATACCTTTTAAGGCTTCCCTTTGGGTCTTTTCGCCGATTACTTCAACCGTAGTTTGCCCATCCCCCTTAACGGCATAGTTATAATCGAGGCCGCCAATCAGTTTAATCGCTGCTTCTGTCTGATATCTATGGAAAAAGTACAATGGCGCGAAGACATCTTCTAAAACTGAATTCGGTTCATAAGCCCTGATATTGTCTATCGAAAAATTGTTTATTGCCCTTTTACGTACATCGAGTACATTTTCCAATTCGGTATACGCATCTTTTCCGTTATCCCATAAGTGTGCCAATGCATGGGCCCCACCTGGCGGACGGGCATCCTGGTCAGAAATGTATCGGAGTCCATTCTCCTGTGCTTTTTCCAAAATGGCATTAAGGCCTTTCTTTTCGTCGGTGTTTTTAGGAAAATCTTCATAGGAATATGCTACGGTTACCTTATCCCACTCTCCCATTCCAGTATCATAAGCTTTCGAAAAATCGATTTGACCATTTTCAATTTTGAACTGCGGATGTGGATAGTCCATCACCGACGCCCTACCATTGGTACTTGCCGCAAAATTATGCGCAAAACCTAAAGTATGGCCAATTTCATGCGCCGATAATTGTCTGATACGCGCCAATGCCAATTGCAACATCGGCTCATAATTTTCATCACTTTCGGCAAAGGGTCGGTTCATTAAAGCCTGTGCGATTAGAAAATCCTGTCGAATTCGAAGACTGCCTAAACTTACGTGACCCTTTATGATTTCACCCGTTCGGGGATCGGTGACGCTGCTGCCATAACTCCAACCCCGAGTGGAGCGATGTACCCATTGAATTACATTGTAGCGAACATCTAGGGGGTCTGCGTCGTCAGGCAATATTTTTAGTTGAAAAGCATTTTTATAGCCTATTGCCTCAAAAGCCTCGTTCCACCATCTTCCACCATCTAAAAGTGCGGAGCGTACAGGTTCTGGAGTTCCATTATCCAAATAGTAAATAATAGGTTCTACCGCTTCGCTGATTTCGTCTTTCGGATTTTTCTTTTCAAGACGATGTCGCGTAACGAATCTTTTGATAAGTGGTTCTTGAACGGGTGTCGAATAATCGTAATAAGAAAAAGGATACGAGCCACATCTAGGATCAAAAATCCGTTTTTTATAATTGTCGTCAGGCAACTTGATAAACGAATGGTGCTGTGCTACGGTGACTAAATTAGGGTTGGGGGCCACTGATTTTATCCACTCCCCTGCGGGTTCGCCTTTAAAGGTGAGGGCTACGTCAAATTCAATATTCTCAGGAAAGGCGTTTGTTCGCCCCATAGCCAATACGCTCTTGTCTTTGTCAAGCACATACACGCCTTGTTCCTTTTCTTTAAGTCGATGCGACACCCCGTGGGCATCACGTTTTAAAAAATCGGTTATTTCAATAGTATAGCTTCCCTGGTTTTCATCTTCAATCTCAAAACTGCCCAAAATCGATTTGGCGAATGCTTGTTCAATAGATTTTTTTTCCAATTCGTTATCGGTGAGTGCCCTAAACTTCAAGTTGGGTTGTACCAGTAGTAGTTTATTACCGGCTTTCTCAAAGTAAACAACTTGTTCATTTCCGAGCTGGCCTCTGTCCAAGCCGATATCGTTGCTACCAATACCGCTACTCAGCGCATATACATAAAGAAACTCTTTCTCGAGGTCGTCGACCTCCAGATAGATTTTATTTGTTTTCTGTTCGTATTTAAAATTGAAGAAACCGTTAAAAGTTTTGAAGTTCTTACTTTTTTGAGATTCTTGTGCACTCAATAGGGATATAAAAAAGAATGCGAAAAATACTGATACCGATTTTTTCATAGAAGTAGTTAAAGTCTAAATTTAAGGAAAAGAATAGGCTACGTTTAAAATACTCTTGATAAAAAATGATTTGAACAAAAACTAGTCTATTTTTTGAATAAAAGCCAAAATACTGAGGAAAAATTAAAGAGTTACTACTATGAAATCAAGCTAAAAAATGTAATCCACAACAAATTGGGCTTTTTTTTAACCATCTCATAAAAACGGTTTTGATTATTATAAAATTCTATTCTAATAATCGAGCGAAAACCAGTATATTTCATTTAAATCAATGACTATGGCCAATATCGAGAATCAAATTTTTTCCTCTTACCAAAGGAATCCCTCGCTTTATGATGAAATATATGATGAAAAAGGCAACCTAAAAGAAGTATACTCGGAACTGTTTAACCTATATGGCGAGCATTCAATCAAAGATTTCGTAAAGTTAAATGAGAAGGCCAAATCTTCATTCTTTAATCAAGGCATTACATTTCAGGTGTATGGCGAAAAGGAGACCAAGGAGAAAATTTTTCCCTTTGATCTTTTTCCGCGGATAATAGACCCCCAAGAGTGGGATATCATAGAACGCGGATCGATTCAAAGGAGCAAGGCCTTGAATTTATTTCTTTGGGACATCTATCACGATAAAAAAATCGTTAAACAGGGTATAGTGCCCATGGAGCTTATCAGTTCATCTGCTAATTACCTGCACCAAATGGTTGGTATTAATCCTCCTGGTGGCATCTACAACCATATTTCAGGCACTGATATTATCAAACATAATGACGGCCAGTACTATGTTCTGGAAGATAATATTCGATGCCCATCGGGTGTGAGTTATGTAATATGCAATCGCACTGCGCTTAAAAGAGCTCTTTTCGGAGTTTTTAATCATTACAATACACATACGGTTACCGACTATGCCGAGAATCTACTCGACCTTTTGGAGACTGTTAAACCTAAAGGGGTCGATATTCCTAATGTGGTAGTTATCACCCCGGGTATGTTTAATTCCGCTTTTTACGAACACTCGTACTTGGCAAAGACAATGGGGGTTGAGCTTGTGGAGGGTCGTGATCTTTTTGTAGAGAACGATTTTGTATACATGAAAACCATAAAAGGTCCTGAGAGAGTCGATGTCATATACCGGAGAATAGACGATGCTTTTATTGACCCGTTGGAGTTCAGACCCGATTCGGCTTTAGGCGTACCTGGTCTGTTCGCGGCCTACAAAAAAGGAAATGTAACGTTGGCCAACGCTCCAGGAACAGGCGTTGCCGATGACAAAGCAGTTTACACCTACATGCCCGACATCATCAAATACTATTTAGATGAAGAGCCTATTTTGAATAATGTTTATACCTACCATTGCAGTAGACCTGATGAACTAAAATATGTTTTGGAACACGTTCACGAACTGGTCGTAAAGCCGGTTGACGAAGCTGGCGGATATGGAATTTCAATAGGGAATCGATTGACCAAAGAAGAAATCGAAGCCGTAAAAAGACAATTGAAAGAAAATCCGAGAAAATATGTGGCGCAGCCCATCATGTCGCTCTCAGTACACCCTACCTACATCGACGACAACGAATCTTTTGAACAGCGGCACGTGGATCTGAGAACATTCACCGTACTCGGCAAGGATCGTGAATTTGTATTAAAAGGAGGATTGACTAGAGTGGCCCTGAAGAAGGGTAATCTCATTGTCAACTCGTCTCAAGGTGGCGGATCGAAAGATACTTGGGTTCTAAAGAAGTGATTTCTAATATATAAAAAAAATTAAAGTTGCTCTCGGGCAACAGAAACAAAACAACTTAATAACCAACTATGCTTGCAAGAGTAGCAAACAATCTTTTTTGGATGGGACGTTATATCGAACGCTCCGAACATGTGGCCAGATATTTAAACGTAAATTATTTTTCGTCTCTTGACGCACCTAACCAATTGTCGCAATCGAGGCAATTCGTTCTGCGCTCAATGCTTTTTATGGTCGGTGAGCCTGAAAATGATGACAAAGTACATTTAGATGAAGAAGAAGTACTTTACAAAATCGGACTGGATAACGATTATCAATTTTCGATCATCAACAACGTGAAGTACGCCCGTGAGAATGCCAATAGTGCACGCGATCTTATTTCCACTGAGCTTTATGAGTCAATCAACAAATTCTATCATTTTGTACTTAACTACGATGCCGACAGTTATGTGAAAAACGGGTTGCATGATTTTACGGTAAATATTACCGAAATGACCGCCATTCTTAGAGGCAAGATGAGAGGCACCTTATTACACGATGAAATTTATGCTATAATCATGATGGGCGTAAATATTGAACGGGCGACACAAATTATACGAATCATAAATGCCAAACACCAAGATGCACTAAAGGCCCAAGGCAGTTATGGCGACAAATTCAGTAACAGTTTTGAATGGACAACTTTATTAAAGTGCGCCGAATCATATGATATGATGCGAAGGTTCTATAAAAAAACTCCAACAAGCATTTCTACTTTGGAGTTTTTAATTCTGAATCCTAACTGTCCCCGATCAGTAATGAACAGTCTTAATCAGGTCTACAGGCATATCAAGGTTTTGGATCCCAGCAAAAAATACAATAAAAAATCTACCGCTTTTTTGGTTGGCAAAGTGCGCTCCGAATATGAGTACAAGTACATTAATGAAATCGAATCTGACATTCAGTCCTTCATTGAAAATATCTTGGAGCGCCTTGCCGAAATAAGCCTAAAAATGGAAAAAGAATTTTTTAACTACTGATAACGGGCATAAAGACTACCTTTAAAGACGAACTATTGAAGTCGGCCATGCCCTTAGAATATTCCATTACCTATAAAGCGGAGAACACATATGAAAATTGGGTAGATCAAGCGCATTGGCAGTTCTTAATTATTCCGCAGCAAAATAGTTCTCAAGAATTTATTGGTGTAGCGTTTACAAATTCCATTAATGCCGAGAACGAGTACTCCATTAACGGATATGGTTTTCAGACCATTAGGGTGCGTCCAAAGAAAAAGTTCAAGACGATTTCCTTTCAGGCAGATATCAGACTCATAAAAAGGGAGATAAACCCGTTTGATTTTCATCCCGATACAAACGTTTCAGAAGCTTACGAGAACATTGAAAAAGTAAATTTTAGGGTGGACTTTGAGCCTTTTCTACGTAAAACAAATTTTACGACAGTCCCTGAAAAAAAGTCGAATATTTTTAGGTTTGATAGAAGTATACCGCTTTTTGATAATCTTCAGGCTCTTAACGACTGGGTCTATAGGTATATTACATTTAAGACAGATGTCACAGCGGTCAATACCGAACTAGCAGAAGTCATTGAAAAACAACAGGGTGTTTGCCAAGATTTTACGCATTTGTTCTGTGCCTTGTCCAGACTAAATGGCACCCCCGCCAGATACGTTTCCGGATATCTACATCAGGGAAACGGATATTTCGGCGACTCTCAAATGCATGCCTGGGCAGAAGTCTACGTTCCTAATTTAGGTTGGGTCGGCTTTGATCCTACAAACAATCTGATGGCCAATACAAATCACATTAAAGTGGCACATGGCAAGGACTATAATGATTGTTCCCCACTACGAGGGGTTGTCTATACCTCAGGTGAAAACAAGACAATCCATTCGGTAAAAGTGATGGGGCAACAACAGCAATGATAAATTAGTTACTCGCAGCGGTCAAGACTATATAGAAAAGTTCAATTCTATTCTACCTTTTCAACTTTCTCAAATCTATACACTATTTTTACCCAAAATCAGAACGAAATGACAATTACCACAGACCTATACAATGGTCTTCAAGATCGCCTCGGTGCGTTAAGGAGGTATCTTTGACATCGATGCGAAACTTATAGAAATAGAGAACGAGCAAGAAAAAACCCTTGCCCCCGACTATTGGGACAATCCACAGGAGGCCCAGGCCCACATGAAGTTCATCCAATCCAAGAAGCAATGGGTCGATGACTATAATTCAGCCAAAGCCTTGGTCGGCGACCTCGAAGTACTTCTCGAATTTTTACAAGAAGGTGAGGTTAATGAAAGTGAAGTCGATGCCCAGTACCAAAAGGCCCTCAACCAAATAGAAAAGCTTGAATTCAAGAACATGCTCTCTGAAGAGGGCGATGAGCTACCGGCAGTACTACAGATAACCGCAGGTGCCGGTGGCACTGAAAGTTGTGATTGGGCCGCCATGCTCATGCGTATGTACATGATGTGGGCGGAGAAAAATGGCTACAAGGTCAAAGAACTAAACTATCAGGAAGGCGATGTGGCGGGCATTAAGACCGTTACCCTTGAAATTGATGGGGAATATGCCTTCGGATGGTTGAAAGGAGAAAATGGAGTACACCGTTTGGTACGTATTTCACCTTTTGATAGCAATGCGAAACGGCATACTTCTTTTGTGTCCGTTTATGTCTATCCGCTTGTTGACGATAGTATCGAGGTCGATGTCAATCCCGCCGATATCACGATTACCACGGCACGCTCAAGCGGTGCAGGCGGACAGAACGTGAACAAGGTCGAAACCAAGGTACAATTGGTGCACCATCCAACAGGAATCCAGATTTCATGTTCCGACTCAAGAAGCCAGCACGATAATCGGGCGACCGCCATGAAAATGTTGAAATCGCAATTGTATGAAATCGAACTTCGCAAGAAAATGGAGGCCCGGGATGAAATTGAATCCTCGAAAATGAAAATTGAATGGGGCTCTCAAATTCGAAATTACGTAATGCACCCTTATAAATTGGTCAAAGACGTGCGTACCTCAGAAGAAACCGGCAATGTTGATGCGGTGATGGACGGTGACATCGACGCCTTCCTCAAGGCCTTCTTGATGATGATGGGGCAAAAGGAGGAGGAGTGATTGGTGTACATTTGGCAGTGGTAGTTTGCCGTAAAATGGATTGATGTAAGATATTGGGAGTAGCGTTTTAAACCGAACACTTAACAGGAAGATAATTTTCGCGGTTCGCTCATAAAATTAGAAAAACATTTAAAATGCTCAAAGATATCAATCCAAAGTTACCGATGCGTAATAAGGAAATCACCAAAGATTTCCATTTGAAGCGTTTAGATTTTCAAATATTCGGAGGTGCGGACCATTAAGGCTACTTAATGCTTGAAAAAGACAATATTCAAATCCACTTTTTCGAGTTTAAAGCCCTTGATCCGAAAGAAAACTACGGGCAAGTTTATATTCGGGTCGATGGTATTGATACGTTTTATCAATTATTGTTGGACAACGGAACAACTATTCACCCCAATGGAAGTTTGCAAGTTAAACCTTGGGGGCAAAAAGAATTTTCAATTCTTGGCCCGGATAGTAACTTATTGACTTTTGGGGAAAGTATTTAATATAGATTGTTAAAATTCAAATTTAAAAATGATAAAAATATACCACAACCCAAGATGTAGAAAATCCCGTGAGGGGCTTGGAGTCCTTGAAAAATCGGGAAAAGAGTTTCAAGTCATTAAATATTTGGAGTATATCCCGACAAAACAAGAGTTACGCCAAGTATTGTCCTGTTTGGCCATAACGCCCGAGATGCTGGTTCGTAAAAACGAAGCCATTTGGAAAGAAAAATTTCGGGGCAGATTACTTTCAGACGAAGAAATTCTTGATGCGATGATTGCCCATCCCAAGCTGATTGAGCGACCAATTGTTGTCAATGGTGACAAAGCTGTTATCGGCAGACCTTCGGAACGTATCGGGGAGATTATTTAGTCAAGAGGAAAGAGAAAAAGCGAAAATTGATAGTAACCCCAAACCTTCGGGGCGAAAGACATATTTCAAAACAATCTCTTAGAGACTGTTTGGAAATGTGTGATTAGAATTTTTATAGGTCATTTTTGATGCCGTTTTAGGCGAAATTTTCTAG
>ENA-ORXM01002766-ORXM01002766.1-marine-metagenome-genome-assembly--contig:-NODE-2766-length-19351-cov-3.987911_pt1 | contig 19351 bp, 14 predicted proteins | sample MGYA00237867_ERZ511480 | MGnify/ENA primary metagenome ERZ511480 (study PRJEB26309, sample SAMN06266103) | marine metagenome | isolation source: Algal blade | place: United Kingdom:Sidmouth, United...
AAGCTCAATAGGGTCTAACATCTACAAAATATTCAACAGGTACACTATTTTATTATTTGATTGAAAAACTTTTGTCCTGTACATAGTTATTGTTTATCATTCTTTATTTCTCTTACTAAACCGTTTAAAACTTCTATTCGGTTATCAGATGCAGCAAGGCATTCGTTTTTTGTATTTATCAATAAATTATGTCGAGTAGTTGTATCATTTGCAAGAACTAAATCTGCTTTAGATTCCGATATCATCCGATAAGCTGCTGCTTGTTGTTCGTCTGGACTAAAACCCGTAGTGGTTTTAAAGCCAACCAAAAACACATCTGGACGTCGTTTTTTTATACTTGCAATCACTTTATCACTTGGCGTCAATTCTATCTGTTGCTTACCTGCTCTAGACTGAAGTCTTTGTGCGTGTTTTCCAGAAGTAATGTTTCCTATCTTTCCATTATAATCACAGAGCGCAACGTTCATTATAATACAACGAAGTGCCTTTTGACTTAATGCTTGGTCTATTAATTTTTGTACATCTGCATTGGTTTCTAATGAAGAAGCAGAATCTGCCATTTTAGTTAACACCAAGTCCGAATTTTCAAATTGCTCCTGCAACCACCTAGCCGTAGTCCCAAAAGCTGGTGCTGCAATTGACAAATGATTTCGTACATGGTAAAATGTCCCTCCTCCCAAAATTATGATTGGTGCATACATTATTCCTTACATTCTTTGATAACTCGTAGATTCATTTTTCACAAACAAAATAGACTAAGAAGACAATTTTCTATAACAGCTTGAAGTTTGTATATTTACCAAACACTGTATAAATTATCACTCAAGAAGTAAAGTAAATATAAACAATAATGAGAAGATCCTATATCTCCCAATTCTTTTTTTTCCTTTCGCTCTCTATCTTTTATATTTCCTGTGATAATCAGGAAACTGTAACTTCCAACAACAACCAAGAACCTATAATTAAGGAAGCGTCTTTACCTCGTTTATTTATGGAAACTCAAACTCGCCGATTACGCGTAAGAGAGACTCCTGATTTGGAAGGTACAGTGCTTCATATATTAAGTGATGGTGTTGTCGTGGAATTTTTATACGATAGCACTAATTTTACCACAGAGATTATTTACGATCGTAAAACATATAATACCAACTGGTATAAAATACAAACGGTAGATAAAATAGAAGGTTGGGTTTATGCTGCTTTTATCAAGTTCTTACCTAAAGCCCGAAATCAAAAAGTGGTTATCCAAAGAGAAACCGCAGAATTATTAGAGGCTGCCAACGAGGAACAACCCGAAATCAGTAAAAAGCAACAAAAGGAAATGCAGCAACCCGTCAACAAAAATTTAGTTGACAATTATAAAAACTATTTGTCCAACTTAGATAAAAATAATCCAAATTCTATTGGACAAGCCATCAACCGATTTAGTACTGTCTTTATTGGTCGGGCGAATGAAAACACACAGGATGCTGCTTATGTTGCTTTTCATGATTTTTATAACCGAACTCTCCAAATGTTACAAAATGCGACGAATAAGAATCAATATCAGCATCTAGCAGGGGAAATTAAACGCTACAAACGAGCGACCATGCAAACCGATGCCTTTACTCGTTCTTTGGGGCAAAATGGAATTAATTTTGCGCTTCAAAATGGACAGGTTGTCTTAGCAGAGGATGTTGATTTTTTATATCGAATCTTCTATCGAGAATGTTCGATTCCTATGCGCGCTTATATGAACCAATATCAAGAAGAAGTGCCTAATTTTTGGTTAAAACAAGAACAACTTCTCATTACCCCAAAAGAACTGGCCCGTTGGGCATTATCTTGGAACTACTTTGTGGCTACTTACCCAGATTTTGTATGGCATTCGGATGCTAAACTTCGTTTAGAAAAGCAATTGAACATTTTATTACAAGGCACCGAAAAAACGCCTGCCTTTGATCCTGAGTCTTACGTTCTTAAGGCAGAGTTCTTACAAGCTTATCGACACATTACAGACAATTATCCAGAATCTAAAATTGGTCGTGCGTTTGCAGAGTATACCGACGTACTAAAACGCAACAATTGGAAAATTTCTTCAACTATTACAGAAGCGCAAAACAAAGTACTTCGATTCCTTGTTTTGTAGTAGTCTTAATCTGTAATTATTAAAAAAGATAAATGTTCCAGCACAAAAAATTCTCTCAAGACCTCAAAATCTTCAAAGCACAATACCTCAATCAAGAGGAAGTAAATCAAGTTGCCATCCAGCAACATCTCAATGCTCTAGCCAAGCTAGATCTAAGCCAATTGCAAGGGGATAAAGCTAAAATTGCTTTTTGGGTTAATGTCTACAATGGCTTGACCAATTACTGGGTGATCAAAAAAAGCATCAAAAAGAGTATGCTAGAAAAACCTTTCTTAGTCATGTTTTCTAAAGTAACGATTGGAGGGCTTCGTTTTTCTTTAGATGATATTGAACATGGTATTCTGAGAAAAAACCGTCGTTCTTTGTATAAATTATGCAAACAGTTTTCCAAAAGAGATGCTCGATATTCCTTGATGGTCGATCAATTAGATTATCGCATTCACTTTGCGCTAAATTGCGGTGCTAAATCTTGTCCTGCCATTGCCTTTTACGATGAGGAGCATATAGAACAACAGTTACAAATAGCAGAAGAAAGTTTTATTGAACAAGAATTTTTAGTCGATGAGGCAGAGAAAACCATTGCCTGTTCTAAAATTTTTTGGTTGTACAAAAAGGACTTTGAGCAGATTTATGTCAATGATCCTAAGTACAAAAACTATAACATTAGTTATCGAAAATATGATTTTAGTGTGCATTAAAATTCGCAATATCCAAGGCATTAATTCCCAAAGCCTCCAACATCGTTTTCGCCTTCAACAAACACTCTTCATATTCTGCCTCTGGCTCCGAATCATAGACAATCGCTCCACCAACTTGAAAAGACAAATAAGCTTTTTGAGCATCGTATAATAAGGAGCGAATCACTACGTTAAAATCAAAATCTCCATTGGGAGCAACATAACCCACTGCTCCAGAATATAAACCTCGTTTGCTTTTTTCATACTGTTCAATCAGTTCCATACTAATCACCTTCGGTGCACCTGTCATGGATCCCATTGGAAAAGTCGCCTCTAAGGCGTCTACCCAATTTTTGTTGGCTTGGAGCTTCCCCTCTACCGTTGAAATCATTTGAGACACTCGTTCAAAACCATAAATACCAAATAAATCGGCTACTTTTATCGTTCCCGTTTCACATACTTTGGTTAAATCATTCCGTACCAAATCTACAATCATCACATTCTCTGCTTGATCTTTGATGCTATTTTTGAGTTGTTTTTGTAATACTTGATCTTCTACTAGGTTATCACCTCGCCTAATTGTTCCTTTTATAGGTTGAGAAATCAACTGTCTGCCTCGTTTGCACAAGAACCGCTCAGGACTTCCACAAAGCAAGTACTGTTGCTTTATTTGATAATAAGTAGCAAATGGAGCTTTTGCAATCTGATTCATCTTCTTAAAAAGTATCAGAGGATCTATTTTTATGGCTTCAGCAAAAAACTCTTGACAAAAATTCATCTCATAAGTATCCCCATCAATAATGTGTTGACGTATTTTCTGAATGGTATTAAGGTACTCTTGTTTGGAAAGCACCTGTTCCATTGAAATCTTAGGGTTTTCAAGTGCTGTAGTATCGTGATTAGCGGGATCATTTTTCAAGTCATTGATCTGTTCCCAAAGGATAACCACTGTTTCTTTTTTAGACAAAATTTCTAAACTCCCATTATTATGAAAAAGAAATAAATAAGTAGGCACAAAGAAGTATAACTCAGGAAACTCTAAGGAATCTTTATTATTCGAACTCAGTGCTTCTACTTCATTTTTTAGATCATAACTTAAATGCCCAAATAACCATTCTTCCTGTTCTTTAGCAAAGGCTTGTAAGGCATTAAAAGCCGTTCCTGATTCTTTTATACAAAGCTCTTTTTCTACACCTACAGCAATTAAACAATCGTAAGCACTATACTTATCTTCTTGATAATTATTACTATCCAAACAACAAATAACATCCGACTGTTGTCTTGCCCAGTCTAATATTTGGTTCTTAATAGCTCTTGTCTCAGTAGAGTTTAAGGTAATTTTCATAAAATAGCTCTTATAGAAAAAGCCACTTCATTTGATGAAGCAGCTTTTATTTTATTTTTATTGAAAAACTAAAAACTAACGTTTTCTATTGTTGCGTTGATTTTTGTTTTTACTACTACTATTAGTAGAAGTTCTTCTTGTATTTTTTCCCTTATTAGAAGAGTTTTTGCTAGAACTTTTCTTAGAGTTAGAATGACGATTCGACTTAGATCTACTAGAAGAATTGTTACTAGAACCACTATTACCACCCGTTTTGTTCTTACGTGGTGCTACCAAAGAATCAATATTTGTTCCAGCAGGAACTTCTAACTCTCCTTTTGCCAATCTAGCAAATTCTTGAAAAATCACTTCATCATTTACATTTTCTCGATTCCAAGTTTTGTAAGACATTTTCATATAAGCAGCAATAACTGTAATGTATGCTTCTTGTTTTTCCTTGTCTTCCATCCCCTTCGCCTTCTCAATCATTATTCTGACATTTCTACCATAATGACGTAAGCGTTTGGTATTTTGAGGATAAACAACCTGATCTGGTTTGCGTTTCTTTCTGGCATCAGGCAAATTATCAGGAATATCTACATCCAAATCATAATCTGCCATCTTTAGCACATGAGACCAAACTTTTAGTCGATAATCATCTACATTTCTAGTATGAGGATGCATAGACATAATCAAGCGCACTACTTTTTCAATATAAGCTTGACGTTCTTCTCTGTCCTCAATCTCTTTTGCTTGATTAATTAAATTTTGGGTATTTCTCCCATATTCACGAATTAGTAATCCGTCTTTTTGGGTATTGTAATCAGCCATTTTTTTAGCTGAAGGTGTTTTTGTTCTATATTCGTTATTCATAATAATATTTATTCTACCGTAACGGATTTTGCTAAATTTCTAGGTTGATCAACATTGCAACCTCTTAAAACAGCAATATGATACGCTAATAATTGTAATGGAATAACAGATAACAGCGGCACTAGAGGTTCTGCCGTTTGTGGGATTTCAATAACGTGATCTGCTATTTGAGGAATGTGTTCATCTCCTTCTGTAATAATTGCCAAGACCTTGCCTTTTCTAGCTTTTACTTCTTGAATATTACTAATTACTTTTTCGCGAGTACTACCACTTGTTGCAATAATCACAACAGGCATATTTTCATCAATCAAAGCAATTGGACCATGCTTCATTTCTGCTGCGGGGTATCCCTCTGCGTGAATATACGAAATTTCTTTTAATTTAAGAGCTCCCTCTAAAGCTATTGGGAAATTATATCCACGTCCTAGGTAAAGTGCATTTTCTGCATCTTTCCAAAGATTGGCAATATATTTAATTTTGGAATCTTGTTCGACTACTTTTTTTAGCTTGGCAGGCAAGCTATCCAATTCATTCAACAACTGAAAGTAGTAAGATTGTGAAATAGTTCCTTTGTTGTGTGCCAGTTGTAATGCCATTAAGGTTAATAAAGTCAACTGTCCCGTAAAGGCTTTGGTTGAAGCGACTCCAATTTCTGGACCTGCATGAATGTAAGATCCTGCATTGGTTATCCTTGCAATAGAGGAACCAACTACATTACAAATCCCATAAGTTAAAGCTTCTTTTTCGATCGCCAAATCTAGTGCGGCTAAAGTATCAGCCGTTTCACCAGATTGTGAAATAGCAATCACGACATCCTTATTGGTAATAATAGGATTTCTATATCTAAATTCCGAAGCATATTCTACTTCTGTAGGAATTCGTGCTAAGTCCTCAAACAAATACTCTCCAATCAAACCTGCAATCCAAGAAGTACCACAAGCAATAATAATCAGACGATCTGCATTCTTAATCCGGTTCTCGAATTCAGCTACACCACCTAAGGTAATCAAACCTTTTTTCACATTCAACCGACCACGCATGGCATCTGCCATTGTAGTAGGCTGTTGATGAATTTCTTTCAGCATATAATGCTCGTAGCCCCCTTTCTCGATCGCCTCAATTTCCATATCCAAATGCTGAATAAAAGGCGTCTGGATTTCGTTATCTATTGTTTTAAGCGTTAGTTCCCCTGCTCTATTCAAGGTAACAATTTCTTCTTCTTTGATATAAACAACATTCTTAGTATACTCTACAATAGGAGAAGCATCTGAAGCTAAAAAGAATTCTTTTTCACCAATTCCAACCACTAAAGGGCTCCCTTTTCTAGCAGCAACAATTTTATCTGGTTCTTTATTACTTAATACAACAATTGCATACGCTCCAACAACTTTGGTCAAAGCAATACGTACAGCTTCTGCAATTCCTACATTTTCTTTAGTTTGAACCTCCTCAATCAAATGCACTAAAACTTCTGTATCTGTATCAGAAATGAATTGGTGTCCTTCTTTGATCAAAGCAGTTCTTATCGAATCATAATTTTCAATAATACCATTGTGAATAATAGATATATCACTATTTCCAGATACGTGTGGATGTGCGTTTACATCATTTGGTTCTCCATGCGTTGCCCAACGAGTATGTCCAATACCTACAGTACCTAACACATCTTTATTCTCAGTAAATGCAATCAAATCATTTACCTTTCCTTTTTTCTTATAAATAGTTAACTCATTGTCTTTCATTAGTGCTACTCCAGCACTATCATATCCTCTATATTCTAACCGTTGTAGACCTTTAATAAGAATCGGATAGGCATCTCTAGGACCTATATAAGCTACAATTCCGCACATATTTTTTTTGTTTAAAGTGGTTGGACAAATCGTAATAATGAAGAGGTTTGCCCGAATTTTTAAGTAGTCTCTTTGAGCATCCAATTTTAAGTTAATCAGCTTAAAATTGTTAAAAAGGGGCATTTCCTAAACAACATTTCACCAAAATGACCAACTTGAGAAAGAAAGAATGTTAAACAAATTTTCTAGTGTATTTGTTTAACATTCTTAACCTCTTTATTGAATTTTAGTATAGGTCAAATAAAGCTTAGCAGCATTGACTCCTTTTTCATTCATCAATTGAACCCGTTCAGGATCTAAAGCAGAGGGAAGTGTAATATAAATCGCAGATTCCGAAGTTGTTCCATTAACTAATGCTTGCATTTCTTCAGAGATATACATTCGATAAACAAAGTTTTTGTTTCCAGTATCCTCCAAGACCCCTCCAAATAAAAAGTAAGATCCAGCTCTATTAATAGAGGTGATTACATCATCAATAGCAACCAAATTACCACCTAGATCTTTGATCTTAGCTAGCAACTGAACTGGTTCAGGAAAATCATTTGTTCCTGTATCAGCTACTGGCAGAACAAGCTCTGCTTTATTGATAATTACATTTCCTAAACTCTGAACGAAAGGAAAGGCGATTTTAGTATGTAAACCATCCAAACCTTGTACATAAACAACCGTATCTGTCACTAAATTATCTGTCAAATTGACTGGATGTGTGTGGTTAAAAGAAGAAACAACTTCTGCATCTTCATTCGTCAAAAACTCAAAAACCTTCGCTACACTTCCTCCATTAGAGGTATCCGTATAATGTAGTGTCAATTTTGTCAAAGCATCTTTAGACTTAAAACGAATCACACTTCCATTAGTAGGATTACTGCTAGAAGGACGAATTTGGATTCCTTTAAACCAATCTTTAAACTTTGTATTACTTTCATAAATATCAATTCCCGTACTTTGTGGATCTAGGAATAATTCGCCTAAATCAACACCTGCTTGGTCATCTAAACGAATTCTCAGATGTGGATCGACGCTTGTAGTTCCTACCACGACTTTAGCCGTATCGTTAGGTGTGAATTGAAAATTTGATTTTAGCAAATTTCCGTCTGTCATAAAAGTCTTGTCCGAGTTATAAACGGTTCCTTCTTCTATATCTTCCAAAACACGTGCAATCTCCCAGTTTTGTGTCGTAGCTGTTGGCTTATTGGTTCTGAGTTCTCCATAATGTCCAAAATCTTGGTAAGCCAAAGACAAAATCAAAGAGTCAAACACACAATTTGGAAAAACAGCCCCTGTGTTGTTTAATCGAAAATTCATATAAATGGAAGCCGTAGATTCCCCCCATTCGACATCTGAATAAGAACCACAAGTCATTATAGTTCTATTAGACGTTTCAACTCGATCTGCATTTTGTGTTGTTAAAATAATAGTAGAAGTATCCGTATAAAGAATATCTGATTGCTCTTGTTCTACTAACGACAAACCTATTTCACTAGACTTGCTACATCCCATAGCAGAAAATAACCCTACTGCCAGCATGCCGTACAGTAGGGATTTTAGATTGTATTCCATGTATTTTGTAAGAATTTTTTTGATTGAAAATATTGGAGATATCTTATGTATACTTAGTATAACGCTGTCACAATAAAGAGTAGTTGGTTATCTCCAATATTTTTGAGCATAATAGTAACATTAGTTGAAACTTGATTACTAATCATTGAGCCTATTGAACACAATAAACAACTATAAATCAAGTAACAAGAATCTAAAAGACTCCCTAATATATATTATACGTTTTCTTCTGTTGCACCTAATAGTTCTTCATAAAACTCTAGGTATCTATTGCTTAATTCTGCTTGATAAGGTAGTAATGGTTCTGCTATATTTTCAGTAGAAACATCTTCTAAACCGATAATTGTTCCTTCTGAAAATTTAGAAGCACCAGCATTTAAATCCAATACACCATCCGTAAGATAAGCATCTACGATATCAGCTAAATGATTTACATCCATTTTTGATTTAAATGTAGCTGCAAATGCTTCATTTGCTTGTGCTGCATGATAAGCAGAGTAGACAATTTGTGCATTTTGGAAAATTGGTTCGTTTTGGTAGGTAGTTTTTAACAATGCGGGTAATAAACTGGTCATCCAACCGTGTGCATGAACAATATCTGGAGCCCATCCAAACTTCTTAACTGTTTCTACTACTCCTTTACAGAAAAAGATAGTACGATCTAAATTGTCTTCAAAAAATTGATCCTTTGCATCTTTAAACACTTGTTTGCGCTTAAAGAACTCTTCGTTATCTAAGAAATATACTTGCATTCTCGTACCAGGCAAAGAAGCTACTTTGATAATTAGAGGATAATCGTCGTCATCTACATTAATATTCATCCCTGACAAACGAACCACCTCATGAAGGCGATGTCTTCTCTCATTGATAGTTCCGAATTTAGGCATCAAGATTCGAACCTCTACTCCATTTTCTTGAATATACTGAGAGTACTCGCGTACAATTTCAGATATTTCAGAAAGGATTGTATATGGTTTCATCTCTTGAGTTACTATCAATATTCTTTTCTTATCAGCCATAAAACTACTCGTTCTAAAAATTTAGTAAAAAAATCTTTCAAGAAAACACAAAAAGAAACTGTTTCTCGATTTGCAAATTTACGAAAAAAATACCAATTTGCCGTATTAAACCTGTTTCTTATGGTTTAATTAATCGATTTTCCCCATTTTAAGACCTCCTTATCCTTTGTTTTGGGATCAAAAAGGAACAAAAGCAACATAATTCAACCATATTCTTTCAAATAGCGTCCCATAATTTTTGTTTCTCTTTATGTATATTTTTAAGACGGTTCAAGATTTACAACATCATATAAGTACACAAAAAAAACAGGCTAAACGAATTGGCTTTGTTCCAACAATGGGCGCTTTACACCGTGGTCATTTAGCCTTAGTTCAAAGAGCGTTTGAAGATTGTGACATAGTAATTTGTTCCATTTTTGTAAACCCCACTCAATTTGGGGAAGCGGCAGATTTAGAAAAATATCCTCGACCAATAGAAAGTGACATTCAAAAACTAGAACAATTAGGTTGTTCTGTTTTGTTTTTACCTAGTGTTGTTGAGATTTATCCCCCCAACTTAAAAACGCCTTCCTTTGATTTAAAAGGATTAGATACCAGTATGGAAGGAGCACATCGTCCTGGACATTTTGCAGGTGTAGTACAGGTTATTCATCGTTTTTTGGAAATTATCAACCCTGATTACTTATACATGGGGCAAAAAGATTACCAACAGTTTGCCGTTATTAAATATCTGCTTCAACTTATGGCATCACCTACGCAACTTATCCGAGTTCCAATTGTAAGAGAAGAAGATGGTTTGGCGATGAGTTCTCGAAATATTCGATTGAGTACAGAAGGTAGAATAAAAGCACAATTAATTTCTAAGATGTTGTTTAAAGTAAAAGAACATGCTGTCAGTATGTCTTTGGAAGAAGTACAAAAACGCGCCTTAACATTCATTAATCAACATCAATTAGAGGTTGATTATTTTACAATAATAGATGGAGACAGTCTCGAAAGCATCGATTCTTTTGATAAAGCCACTACTGTTACGGCTTGTACCACTGTTCGAGTAGATGGTGTTCGATTATTGGACAACATAATCCTTAGAGAAAGTATCTAAAACTATGACGAGTAAGATTGAAGACATTCAGAAAAAATATCAATCCCTTAATAACACTCAAAAAGACTTGGTTAAATTATTGGTGCTAATTGATAGCCCCGAGAACAAAACTAAGATTTTGCAAGTCTGTCTTAAAGCAAAGCTAAAAGCAGGCAACAAACAATCCTATAATGTTATTAATTTAGGACAGAGTTTGGAGTTATTAAGAGGAGAACATTTAGTCAAGAAAAATTTAGATCAAAAATATCAAATCCACCCCAAAGTTTACCACTTTGTTGTGCAACAAGCCATTGCAGATAAACGACTCAACGTTTTGCGCAAGGCTGTGATAGCTATTTTTCCTGGTCTCAAAAATCCCTATCAAGCGTATAGGTATCCTAATGAGTTGATTCGGGATGCTTCTTTTGCACTGTACAACGACGATTATTCCACCTTTCAGTTGGCTGTCAAAACGTTGCAAAAAGATAGTTCGTTTTATATTGAAACACTTTATAAAAAGTTGTTCATCGAACGTTATGGCATCAACAATATTCCTAGTCTTTCTCCTGAATTTCAGTTTGAGTTTTACAAATCTCAATTAGGTCCTATGATTGTTGCGCTCAAGGATCTTAATGAGCCACTTAAAAGTATTCAGAAAATTGCTTCTACACTCAAAGGCAAAGATTTAGATTTAGTACACCATTACCTTAGCCTACACGCCTTACTTAAAGGAGATTGGGCTATGGTGCGAAAACTTTGGGAAGGCAAGGACTCTATCAATGCGCTAAAATTCAAAGGTTGGCTGTATTTTGCACAAGGATACAATATCAAAGCATTGAATCGTTATGAAAAAGCATTAAAAGAATATCGCAAAAAAGAAAAATCACTTAAGACTTATTTTGACGATTATCATGGTGTCATTTTTATTTTGGCATTGCTAAAAGATCATAACTCCAAACATATTCCAACGATTAAGAACTTTTTTAAAGAAGCTTTTTCGCACAATATTAGCAATGTATATCTCTATTTGGGAGCTATTGTTGATAATCTACAAGACAATCCTACTAGAGCACAGGAGCTATTTGAACAAGAGCACTTGTATTATAACTTACATGGTTTGCTCTATCTTTATGCTCAATATTGGACACAAAATTTTGCCCCTAAATGGGAAAATTATGCCTTGACCTTGCAACACAAAGCTACTAAAAATGGCTACTACTGGGTAGCTTATAATGTAGCAACCTTAATGCAAGAGATTAGTACCAACCGAAAGGAGTTTTATACCACAAAGGTAGAAGAATTGCAAGAAATAATTGGTCCTGTTCCCTCTTTGATGGACGTGATTGGCTTGCAAGAGGATTGGGAAGTTTCTTTACAAGCTTTAGAAGCTTTGCATGGTCATAACACTACAACACAGGCTCATCTACAAAGTCGATTGATTTGGTTAGTGGACTTTGAACGAGATGTGATACAACCTAAAATTCAACGCATCAATAAAAATGGTAGTTGGTCCAAAGGACGTAATGCGGGATTGGACAAATTGGTAGAAGGTTCTGTTTTGGAAGCTACACCACACGATATGCGTGTTATTAATACCATCACAAAATCTTCGGGTTATTATAATAATAACACCTATGGTTTTTACTCGCCATCCAAAACCTTCATGACTTTAGTCGATCACCCACTCTTATTTTTATACAAATCTCCAGATGTAGCTTGCGAGTTGCGTCAAGGATTGGTCGAACTAGTGGTCAAAGAAACAACAGAAGGTTATTCTATCAGTCCTTCTATTAATATCAAGCATGAAGGCGTTTATATTGTGAAAGAGACTCCTACTCGTTACCAACTTATTCAAGTTAGTGAAAAACAAGTACAGTTGGCTCAAGCTATTGGAGGAGAGAGTTTAGAAATTCCATTCAAAGGAAAAGAGCAATTGGAACGCACTTTATCAGGCTTGTCAACAATAATGCCCTTGCAATCTGATTTGGAATTCCAAAATGACAACATTCCTGCGGTAGAACCTGATACTCGGATTTACGTGCATTTATTACCTGTTGGTGAAGGTTTTGATATTGAGTTTTTTGTTAAGCCTTTTCAAGTATCTGCGCCTTATTTCAAACCTGGTAAAGGTTCGGCTCGTGTCGTTACTAAGATAGAAGCCATTCGAACACAAACCAAACGCGATTTAGTGGCTGAAGTTAAAGCGCTGACAGATTTAATCGATTGTTGCCCAACCTTATCCAATAATACACCTATAGAAGATAATTTGTGGCAATTGGAAAATCCGCATAGCTGCTTGAAGTTATTACACGAATTAGAGCCTTTTAGAGCAGATAATTTGATTGTCATTGAATGGCCTAAAGGAGAACAACTAAAAATTAAACAGCAAATTGACTTTACCAATATCAAGCTTTCTATTAGTAAGGAAAATAATTGGTTTGGTATTTCAGGAACAGTTCAAGTCAATGAAAACTTAGTACTGGATATGCGCCAGTTGCTAAATATGATGCAAGAACAACAATCTGAATTTATTGAGCTAGACGATGGGCAGTTTTTAGCCTTGAGCAAAGATTTGCAAACTCGATTGGATAGCATTTATAAATTTACAGATGATGAGGGCAAAATTCATCCCTTGGCAAGCTTTGCCTTTGAAAACTTAACCAATGAAATTGAAACGGTAGATGTTGATAATAGCTGGTTTGAGCACATCAATCGTTTAAAAAGTGTCGAACAAAAAACATTTTTGCCACCGGATACACTTCAAGCAACCTTAAGAAGTTATCAAGTAGAAGGTTTTCAATGGTTGACTAAATTAGCCGCTTGGGGGGTTGGAGCTTGTTTGGCAGATGACATGGGTTTGGGTAAAACCATCCAAGCATTGGCAGCCATCTTATATCGCAGTGAAAAAGGACCTAGTTTGGTGGTCGCTCCTGCTTCTGTTTGTAGAAACTGGATTAAAGAAATTGAAAAATTTGCGCCTAGTCTTCATCCAATTTTATTTAGCGAAAGTGATCGAAAACATAGCATAGAAACCGCTGCGGCTAACGATGTAATGATTACAACTTATGGCTTATTACAAACAGAAAGTGACTTATTCAGCACTCGTACGTTTGAAACTATTGTACTTGATGAAGCGCAAGCCATAAAGAATAGTAATGCGAAGCGTTCGCAAGCTGCTATGAAATTGAAAGGCAATTTTAAAGTAATCACAACAGGAACGCCTATTGAAAACCACTTGGGAGAACTTTGGAATCTATTCCGTTTTATAAACCCCGGTTTGCTGGGTACACTTAAGGGCTTTAGAGATCGTTTTTCTATTCCCATCGAAAAAGATCGAGATATTGCTACCCAAAAACAATTGCAGTTACTCATACGTCCATTTATACTAAGGAGACACAAAAAAGATGTCTTGACAGAGTTGCCCGAAAAGACAGAAATAGTCTTAAGCGTTGATTTATCTACCGAAGAACAAGTCTTTTATGAAGCCTTACGTAGAAATGCCGTAGAAAGCTTGGAAAAAGATACGCAACAACAAGCAGGAACCAAACATTTAAAAGTCTTGGCACAAATTATGCGGCTTCGTCGTGCTTGTTGTAATCCTCAATTGGTGGATCCTAATTCTCAATTAAAAAGTTCTAAGCTAAAGTTATTTGGAGAAATTGTAGAGGAATTAATTGCCAACGGTCATAAAGCTTTGGTCTTTAGTCAATTTGTTGGTCATTTACAGTTGATTGAAAAATACATTCAAGATAAGAATATTCAATATCAGTATTTAGATGGTCAAACACCTACCAAAAAACGACAGGAACGCATTGATGCTTTCCAAAGCGGCGAGGGTGAATTATTCTTAATTAGCTTAAAAGCTGGAGGAACGGGTCTTAACCTAACTGCTGCTGACTATGTTATTCACATGGATCCTTGGTGGAATCCTGCCGTAGAAGACCAAGCTTCTGATCGAGCACATCGTATCGGTCAAAAACGCCCTGTTACTGTTTATCGTTTGATTACAGAAAATACAATTGAGGAAAAGATTATCAAATTACATGAAGACAAACGAGATTTGGCAGATTCTTTACTGGAAGGTACAGATGCTAGCTCAAAATTATCTGCTGCCGATTTATTGGATTTAATCAAAAATAATTAAGCAAACCTTTAGAAAATAATAGTTCGGTAATTAGTTAGCTATGCGGTTACTTATTCGTTTTGTTACTTGCTTTACTATCTAAACTCCCTTTGGTCAGTTCACTCATGAGCACTTTGCTTAGAGTTCGTGGTCACTACGTTCATATAGTTTTTAGTTTTTTACAAAAAAACATAAAAAAGCATCTTATATCAACTTGGTTATCAGAACCTTGAAGCTATAGGCAGGCTTTGTTATAGAGTTTTATTGTTTTTTATACTTATGAATATGAGTTGTTTATAAAAAATGAGTCTTGATTAGCTACACCAAGCCATCCCTCCAAGCAAGTTGGAGGTTCAAAACAAGTTGGGTAGCAGCGCAGCTAAACCCCACGAAGTATTATCTGAAGACAAGTACTATCAAAAATATTGAAGGTTGAATAGAATAGATTTTTTAATGTGCTATTCAACCTTCAAAAGTTAAAACGAACGTACCTATGTTTTAAGAAGCTGCTGTTATCAAAAAATCTCCATCCATTTCCTCAGACGTTTGAATTTGCATTAATTGCAAAATAGTAGGAGCAACATCTGCTAGTTTTCCGTCTTTAAGATTAATGTTTTCTACTTCATTAGCAACAAAAAAACAAGGAACAGGATTAGTAGTATGTGCTGTATGTGGAGAGCCATCTTCATTAATCATAAAATCAGAATTGCCATGATCGGCAATGATTAAGATTCCATAATCTTGTTTTAATAAACGCTCAACCAAACGACTGACACAACTATCGACTGTTTCGGCTGCTTTTATAGCGGCCTCAAAAACACCAGTATGCCCAACCATATCTGCGTTGGCATAGTTCAAACAAATAAAATTAGGTTGGTGTTGTTCCACTTCTTCTAGAATACTACTGGTAATTCCTTCTGCACTCATCTCTGGTTGCAAATCATAAGTAGCTACTTTGGGCGATTCAACAATTAAGCGTTTTTCTTGCTCAAAAGGAGCTTCTCGACCACCAGAAAAGAAAAAGGTAACGTGTGGATATTTTTCTGTTTCAGCAATTCGAACCTGTGTTTTGCCAGCTTTAGCTAGAACCTCTCCTAAAGTATTGGTCAAATTTTTCTTCTCAAAAAGCACCTGCACCTCTTTAAACGTATCATCATAACGAGTCATGGTGACATAGTGTAAAGGAATGGTCTTCATATTTGCTTCAGGAAAATTTTGCTGTGTCAAAGCCATTGTAATTTGGCGACAACGATCCGTTCTGAAGTTAAAACAAATAACGACATCTCCTTCTTTTATAACCGCCTTATTGAAGGTGACAGGCTGGATAAATTCATCCGTTGTATTGGCAGCATAAGAAGCCTCCAAAGCTTCAATAGGATGATTAAATTCAGTGCCTTTATTGTGCAATAATAGATCGTAAGCCAATTGGATGCGTTCCCAACGTTTGTCTCTATCCATGGCATAATAACGCCCAATCATAGAGGCAAGCTCAACAGAACTACCTTCAATATGTTGCAACAAATCTTTCATATAACCAATGCCACCATTAGGAGCGGTGTCTCGACCATCCATAAAAGCATGAATATAAACTTCTGAAAGCCCGTTTTCTTGTGTAGCATCACACAAAGCTTTGAGATGATTGATATGAGAATGGACGCCACCATCGGAGAGCAAGCCGATTAGATGGACTGCTTTTTTTTGTTTTTTTGCATAATCCAAAGCTTGGACGAGTACCTCATTGGTAGGTAAGGAATGCTCCTTTGCCGCTTTGTTGATGCGTACTAATTCTTGATAAACGACTCTGCCTGCACCAATATTTAGATGCCCTACTTCAGAGTTTCCCATTTGCCCTTTAGGTAAGCCAACTTCCTCTCCGTAAGTAACTAATTCAGAATTTGGGTAGTTTTGATATAGACTTTTAATAAAAGGAGTGTGGGCTTGTGCAATGGCACTAACCTTAGGATTAGGTCCATGTCCCCAACCATCTAAAATCAATAAAGCTGTTCTATCGTACTTTTTTAACATTTGGACTGCTTGTTTTTGTAATCAATGCTTTTGGAATTTTATCTAATAAGAGCCTTAAAGTTATTATTATAATTATTGATTTGCAATTTGCCTCGCGTTTTCTTACCTTGTTTATATGAAAAATACATTATATACCATATTCGCAGCGTTTGTATTGAGCGCTTGTGGAAATTCGACTAATTCCACAAAAACAGAAAGCACTGAATTGATTGAGAGTACTTTAGAGTTTCAGATAGAGTATAAAAATTGGCGTTTTGATGTCTCGAAAGATTACGAGGACTTTAAAGCATTATTAGACAAACAAGGTCCAATTCGCTTGGATAATATTTTGATTAAGAATAAGGGAAATAGTGTTTATGATTTTAATCAGAATTTGGGCGATGTTCTAATTACTAAAAAGGGCGCAAATGAATATACTATTTTAGAGCACTATATTATACCAATAGGAAGTGTGTATGGTAAAACGGCGATTTTTAAATACCTTCTAAACCCTAAAGAAGGGACTGTTGTAAGAGACAAGGACTTTGTGCCTCAACTGACGATTTATAAATACTGGTCCAATCATATCGTCAAAGAATATGATAGTTATTTGACTGATACTAGCTTTACAACAAAAAATATACAAGCAGTTCCTTATCGAGCCTTTGAAAATATGCGTTTCTTGATGTTTAATTTGACGTTGGCAACAGTATTGGAAGATTGTAACGCTTGTGAGGAGCGATTAGAACGCATTCAAACAGATTTTAGCTTTGTAAATTCAAAAGCTTATTTTAAACAAAACCTATTCGTTTGCAATACGATACTAAGAAAATTTAAAAAATAAGATTTGGCTAAATTTCTTTCTTTTTTTTAATCGATTTTTTTACATTGTGTAAAGCAAAACATAAAGATTCTTAATGAATTTACTTCAATTTGGCAAGAAAAAATACTTTTTGGCAAAATAAGGCAGTTCATTCTCAAAAGAAATGATGTATTTTGTCTATCTAAAATGGATGATTATTATTTTATGATAATCATTAAATTCATAACATTATTTTCAATTAAAACATTAAACAAAGCTAAATATGAGCAAGTTCGATGAAAAAGTAGCTGGTTACAAAGCTAACATGGAAAAATTAGGTATTAAATATGACGAGGACAAATTAATCGCTTGTACTAAAGCGTGTGGTCCTTCTATTTATAACAAAGACGGAGAAACAGTTTCTGGTTCTGATCAAAAAGAATTGGATACAGTTAAAAATAACTACTTAGTCAAAAAATTAGGTCTTTCTGAGAGTGATGATTTAGATGGCATCGTTAACTATGCTGTTGAAACGATGGGAAAATCTAACCGTAACAAGTACAGAGCTATTTTCTACTACCTTTGTTCAGACAAAGCAGGTAAATTCCCTTCTTAAGGAATTTTATAGAACATCAATTTTAATGATAATACTTCGTGGGATTTTTAGTTTTTTTACCCAAAAACATAAAAAACATTTTATAGTAGTTTGATTATCAATAATGTATGATTTTGATATTTTTGAGTGTATCTTCTTGGTAATCAAACTGCTATAATTTCTTCACGAAGTAATGTAATGATAAACAAAAGCCATTTCTTTAGAGGGATGGCTTTTGTTTTTTAATTTCACAATTTTATGCAAGTAGTTTTTGCAGTGCATATTGTTCCCATAATAGAAGCATCGCAACGGTTGAGCGATTATTTATGTGGTGTTTTTAGGCAGTTACCCTCTCGGAAAAGTGTTAAAACAGCGATTAAGAAAGGGGCTGTTTATGTAGATGGTAAAAAAGGACATACAGGAGATTGGGTCAAAAGTTACCAGAAGATAGAACTGATTGATTTAGACAAGGCACCTAATAAGGTTTTGAAAATGCCAATAGAAATCTTGTATGAGGATGCTTATTTGGCAGTTGTTTTTAAACCCGCAGGTATTCCTGTGAGTGGCAATCAATTTAGAACTGTAGAAAACGCATTGTTGTATAACATTCAACCATCTGCTGAACCCGATGGACTTAAACAACCTAGAGCAGCACATCGTTTGGATGCGCCAACTTCTGGTCTTTTATTAATTGCAAAAACCAAAGGGGCTAGAATTAATCTAGGCGCACAATTTGAAGCAAAAACAATTCAAAAGCGTTATCAAGCCATTGTTATTGGAAAACCACCACAAAAAGGAACTATTGCTTTTTCCATTCAAGGAAAAGCCTCTTTGAGTACCTATGAATGTTTAGAAACCGTAGATTCTTTGAAAAGTGGTCAACTATCTTTGCTCAATCTCTATCCAAAAACAGGAAGAACACATCAACTACGAATTCACCTTTCCACGCTTGGTTTTCCGATTTTAGGTGATGCTTTATATGGAACAGAAGGCTTGATTTTGAAGCATAAAGGCTTATTTTTGACAGCTATTGAATTAAGTTTTAAGCATCCTATTTCTGGAGGAGAACAGACAATTATTTTATCAACACCTTATAAGTATGAAGCTTTGCTAAAACGAGAACAAGGGCGTTTTGATCGTTATCATAATTCATTGTAATTAATAAGGTTTAAGAACTATTCGGCTTTGTTATAGAGGGGGAGGTTTTTATAATGATGAAAATGAGCTTTTTATAAAATTTAGGTGATGATTAGCTACACCTTCCCTTTAAGTAAATTGAAGGTTCAAAACAAGTTACATTGGAGGTTTACAACAA
>ENA-ORXM01002767-ORXM01002767.1-marine-metagenome-genome-assembly--contig:-NODE-2767-length-19336-cov-12.580508_pt1 | contig 19336 bp, 10 predicted proteins | sample MGYA00237867_ERZ511480 | MGnify/ENA primary metagenome ERZ511480 (study PRJEB26309, sample SAMN06266103) | marine metagenome | isolation source: Algal blade | place: United Kingdom:Sidmouth, United...
GAAGGTTCAGGAGCGATTCATATGGAGATTAAAGAAAGGGAAGACGAAATATTAGTCGATGTATCCGACACAGGTTCCGGCATCCCCAAGTCTAAATTCAAAGACGTATTCAAGCCAGGATTTAGCAGCAAAAAACGAGGGTGGGGCTTAGGCTTGTCCCTATCTAAACGCATCGTCGAAGAATACCACAAAGGCAAAATTTCTGTCCACAAATCAGCCGTCGGAAAAGGCACAACCTTCAGAATCCTCCTCCCCAAAAAAAGCTTGGTTCCTGAAAAAGTGAGTAAGGTGGGGGAGTTGGTACAGAAGTAGATTTAGAGATTTTTTATAATATGTTTTTTTAGGAGAGAACGGTAAATTGCTCCGTCGTAAAGCAGGGTCTTGCTATCCGCTCATATCCGAAGCTACGCATCGGAACCCGCTACTATCAAGTCTATTTTGGATGGCTTGAACCCATAATACTGAAGATAATTCGAGGTAATTCGTAATACATTTTCTTTGCAGGAACAAACAAAGCAAACGAAAATCTATTACAGATGTTAACAAAACAATTAAAAACCTATTTAGTGGGTATTGGAGTCATATTGCTCCTTTCTTTTGAAGTGTACTTAATGTATCACTTTGGAAAAGATTTAAGTATTTTTCTAAATACAGAAACAAGCCTTTTATCTTGTCTTATCATTACCCCCTTTATGGGATTTAGCTTAGAATGCCTTATAGCTCAAAAAGCAAAGGTTATCTCTTGGAAGAAAATAGCACAATATTTTTTATTAAGCTTTCCCATTCTCGTCGATTTATTCATTATCATTACTAAAGTAATTGTCTATTTAGAAGTAAAAGACACATCAATCAATTTGATGATAATAGGTAAATACACTCTATTATTTGTGATACTTGTCGTAAGCAAACACCATATTATACATGCCTTAACAAACTTATGGAATAACTATACCAATAAAGTAACCCTTTTACATAGAAAGATACAAGAAATATATAAAAAAGTAATCAAGACAACAGTTAAGAATATAAATAACATTATAGGAATTGAAATAAATAAGATTTTTATTGTATTTATCAATTTTTTAATTATATTTGACCAAAGAGAAGTAAATAACGGTAAATCTTTACTTCCAAAAGAAGCAAAATTTGTTCCTCCAAAAATAGATTTTACTTCACCAACTACTCATTATTTTACACTGAATACTAATATAATAAAGCATACACTAGTAGGCTGCTGGGATCCTTATGCCATTACTTATAGTTTCTGCTTTGTTCGTTAAATCAAAAGAGTTATGAGTCAGACACCACTTTTTAGCAATGAAGATAAAGTTATATTTTTTGATGTCATTAAAATCGAAGGTTTTTATTGTATCACTTTTTCAAATTAAAATATTATGAAGATTTTTATTTCTTATTCTCATAAAGATGATAACTATAAAGTTGAATTATTAAAACAACTTAGTAATTTACAAAGAGACGGAATAATAGATGGTTGGCATGATAGAAAAATCCTGCCAGGAGAAAAATGGGATGATAGTATAAAAAAAGCCCTTTATGAATGCGAAGTTGTATTATTTTTGATTAGTGCAGATTTTATGGCATCTGATTATATTAATAATACAGAAATTAAAATTTCTTTAGAAAGGTATATAAAAAGAGAAATTCAAATAGTACCTATAATATTAAGGCCTTGTCTTTGGAATGAAACTGAATTTGGGCAGTTTCAAGCTTTACCAAAAGATGCTAAACCTTTATCTACTTGGAAAAATATAGATGAAGGACTACTAGATATAACTAAAGCTATTATTAATATTATTAACACAAATGATAAAATAAAAAAAGAAGAGAAACAAATACCTAAAGAGGAAGTGAAAAAAAAATCTAAAGAAAAAAATGTTATTGATAACTCAGATATTGAGACAAAAGGAAATATTCGTATTGGAGATGAAAAACTAAATGATGAAAAAGAAAGTTTTGAAAGGAAAAATATAGTTAAAAACAGTAAAATTAAATCAGGAGGGAGTTTTAGATTAGGGGATGATTATGAATCTTGAAAATAATATTAAATAAGGAAAATGGAAGATAATTTAGATGGTAACTTGCCAGAAGAAAAAATAAAAAAGACTGTTATGGAAGAAGCAGAACAGGATATTGCAACCAATGATACAATCCAAAAAAAAGAAATGGAAAAAGGTGAGAAATGCACAGAAGAGGATATTTTAGATACTTCAGTTGAGAGTAATTTGAAAAATAAAGATACAAAGTTATTTGAAAAAGAATTAGAGCAAAAACAAAATATCACAGATAATGTAGAGAGTACACAACCAACCAAAAACAGCTTAGATAATAGTAGTTTAGATGTAGGTGGAAATAACCATATAGGTGATGTCAATATTTTGGGCAAAGATTTTGAATTTAAACCAAGGGAGAACTTTAAATTAACATTTGATGATTATGATCTTTCTGCTTTCTCAGAGACTGCATATATAGAAGAATTATGGGATAAAGAAAATTTTGGAAATATTATTAATGAAAACATATTTATGATTTATAGCTATGATGGATATATAGTAGATCAAGCAAATAATTTTTTATTATCATATCTTTCAGAAAAAAATAATTATAATATTAAGTTTGTAGATGTAAATATAAAAGAATCTTTTGATTTTGCTTTTCTTGTGAAAAATACTTATGAATTATCTAAATGTATAGTGTTAGTAGATATTAGAGACCGAAGTTTTTATGATTCTATCTTTAAAATAGGAATAGTTATATTTAAACAGCTAATCAGAAATTTAAAAAAACAAGGAATTTTTATTTTACTTTCTTTAACTTATCAGGAAAACACAAGAATAATTGAGAATATATACGAAAAAGATAAAGATGATCTTCCATTTTTTACATGGGAAATTGATTTTATTATTCCTCTATTTAAGCGTAAGTTGAAAAATAATTTTGATAAACATATAAATTATCAGAAATTACTTTTAGAACAAAGAAGTGAAGGTTTATGGGAGGCGTCAAATAAATATTTTTATTTAGAATTAAAAAGTGCATTGATTTATTCATCACAGTTTATTGAGAGAATACAAAGAGATGTAAAAGATATAAAAAAAGATGCAGAAGGAAATCTGAAAAAAATTGAGGATGTTTTTGATGAAGATGATTTATTAGAAAGTATATGTTTGATTTTAAGTCAGTTTAATAATCTTAATCATAAGCAATTAGATGAACTTGTAGTATTGTATTTGGAATATTTAGTAAAAACCAATCCTATAAAAAAAGAGATTATCGAAAAAGATGGTGTTAAGGTAATAGTTAAACATCCAAGTTTAGTTGATAGATGGAATAAAGAAAAGAGAAAGAAAAAAGCTTTATTTCGTAAATTATCTTTAGAAACAAGAGTACAAGAAAATGGGAAAGGGTTTATTGATTTTGAAAATGCATTTATTAGGAAAAGACTTAAAGAACATTTTGATTTTAATGAACAATACCAATTGGAGGAACTTTGGATAGTTTTTAAGAAATCGAATATTTTATTTAATGATGATATAGATTCAAATGTAATTGAAGGGATAGTTCAATTATTAGATAAGTTAGTTTGTAATTTTGGTAATATAGGAGAAAACTATATACAAGAAATATATCGGAATATAATTGAACATAGAATAAAAATATCATTTAATGGAAGCAATGATAGAGATTTTATTCAGCTTATAGAAAGTCACATAAATAAAACAGAATTGCTCGCTATAGAATATAAGTTCTCTCGTATTCTTGTTTATTTTTATGAAAAAGATGCATTGAGAAAAACTGTCGATTTATTTACAAATTCTCTTATTGAAAACGACTATTCTCGTTTATTTATAAAAATATTAGATTCTTTAAAATATGTTGAGAGTTTTGATGAATTAATTTGGATAAAAAAAATGTTAAACAATGGTTCGTATAAAAATAAACAAGATATATTTTCTTATCTGTTATATTGGGTAAATAGTTCTTCAAATAATACTCAAGTTTTAGAAAGGTGCACTAAAGTTAATAATTGGATTCAAGTTTTGCACAAAAATAGCAATGAACATTTAAGTATAATTGCTCTATCACATCCTATTTTGCAGTTATTTGATATCGTAAAGAGGATGCCTGTATCAAATTATAGTTATTGGTCTAAAGATTATCCTTTATTTTTATTTATTATGGAAAATGATTCAATAAAACAATCTCCAGTTTTTGATTTTTTTGTAAATCAATTATTTAACCAAGAGTTGGATTTGTTTTTTTTTAAAATAATTCAGTTTTGGAAAATAGAGAAAGAAATTAAAGTTTCAGAAAAAAGTATTTTGCCAATTACAATTGATTATTTTAGATCTCAAATTATCCAACATTGGTTTTTATTTTTGGTTAAAGATATTAAATGGAATGGAAAGTCAAAAACAGCTTCAAACGAAATGAACGAATTGTTAAATAATATTAAAGAAATATCAATTGTCACTCAGAGAGACAAAATAATAAAGTATTTGTCCATATTTAGAAATATGAATATAGTTAATTTTCATGAACATAATGAAAAGAAGCAAAGTGCTAGGACAGAAGAAAAATATAAGGATTATACTAAGAAGATAAAAATTAATAAGACTGTAGAAAAAGTATTGAAATATCTTTGTAAGAATTTAAAATAAATTAATATGAATAATCATCCTATAAATAGAATAATTAAAAAAAATAAAAAAGGTAAAAATACATTAGACGATAATGAAACTAAAATTATTTATAGTTATAAACAGAATTCTATTGTATCAAAAACTGCATTTTGGGGAGGGGATTATGATTTTTATATAGTTAAATATGATATTCCTGCTAGAAAGTTGGGGTTGCTATGTATATGGGATTCGTTTGATTTAGAGAGGAAGATGACAATAGAGATAGACTATGAAGTGGAAATAAAACAAGGATATGAGGAAAATGTAGTTTTGGCTTTAATAAATAGTAAAGGAGATACAATAGGTGAATCTTTAGATAATACAATTAAAAATATTTCACAAGACTTTTTCAAAAAGTATGATAGAAGTAATATAAGTATTTTTGAGAATTATAGGTTTGCAAATGAGGGTCAATTATCAATAGAATATAAACATGAAAGATATATTGAAGAAACTATTGGTGAAACAATAGGTTTGCTAATTAAGGTCAAAAGTAGAGTTCAAGGAAGTGAAAATACCAATGTAAAAGAAGTGATTACTAATGTTGGGCCATTAGAAATCAATCTTAAAGACTCTAAAGAGAAGATTTTAATTAAATATGAAGCAAAATTAGAAATTTTTGATGTAATTAAAGTAGTGGGAGATATAAATGATTTAAGACAAATTGCTAATAATCTTATTGATGATTATTTTACGAAATCAGTAAGCTTTCATGATGTACATTATTATCTTGATAATAAAATAAATGATGCTATTATAGAAATATTGAACAAAGAATTTAGTATTTATGGTAGGAAGTTAATACATTTTTCTTTATTTCTAGATAGTATAGATCCTTTTAGAGCTGAAAGTAAAGAGATTTATAAAAATGACATAGCATGTAAATTGGAAAATAATGCAATGATATATGTTAGCATTATATTGTCACTAACAGTAGAAAATTCAAAGAAAATAAAAGATGCTAAAATTGAAAATTTAGAAGACTGGATTGAAGAAAATATAAATCCTATTATTCAAAAAACCATTTTATTTAAAACCTATGATGAAATAGTTTTAGAGACAGCTCATGAAAAAGATTATAAAGAAAATTATAGGCAAGATATTTATAATAAAATAGAAAGTTTTTTAACTTTTCATGGTTATAGAGTGGAACAAAAATTGATATCACCTAATTTGCCAGAACTAGAATGGTTAGAACAACTATCTATAAAATCAACTAAATTTTATAATACAAAAAATAAAGATGCAGATATTCAAATTGAATTTACAGTTGATGGGCAGGTGAGTAATTTACATAAGGTAAAAAGTTATATTAAACCCAATTTTGATTTTATAAAAAAAATCAAAATTGCTATTGAAAAAGTAATAGAAAAATATTTTCGTCCAATTCCTCTTGAAGAAGCATATGGAGAATTCTATAATTCAATAGTACAAGATTTAACTTTAGAAATTGAAAATATACTTATAATACAATTCTCATTTGTGAATATATCAATTGATATAAGACCTGGGAAACAAGATGTAATTGATAGTAGATTAAAGAAAATTCAACTTAAGCAGGGAGATTTTATTGTTAAAATATTACCAAAAGAAATGACAGCTCAGGATGAATACATAATATTTAAAGGAACTTTCTATGTAACTGGTATTTATAATCTTGATATATTTGTAAGACAAAATCATTCCGCAGAAAAAACAATGGAAGTAATTCAAAAAGAATTAAATTTATTTTTAGAGGAAATGCTGCCCTATTATGATAGAAATACTCTACTTTCAAATGACTTTAGAGTACATGAAAAGCTAAGAACAAAGATTGAAGATAATTTTAAAAAGAAAATAGGGGGGTATTTAGGCTTAGAAGTAATATTAGCGAATATTATCACTAAAAGAGAAATTACAGATATAGCTAGATTGAATTTAGGCAAAGCAAATATATATAAAGAAATAGAGAATATTATTGATACGCAGATGGAAAAAGAGAAAAGACTGAAAGAGAAATTAAAATATTTATATCGTAAGAAAAATCTTTTGAAAGATCAATTAAAAGAGGGTATAATAGGTGATAAAAAAGAATTAAAAAAGATAAATAAAAAAATTAAGAAAAAAGAAGGGAAGCTTGATGATTTAAATAAAAAAAATAAACCAACACTTTCAATTACGACAAGCATTGATGAGAGAAAAGATAAATAAATCTGTTGAAGATGAAGGATAAATATACTAGGAAAGCAACATTGTCTTTATTTAACATGTCTTTTAAAGTTATATTTAATAATATTTTATTTTTATTAGTTATAGTCTTTAGTACAGTGATTTTTTATCTTTTTGTATATGATTTCTTATATGTAGATATACTTAATTCAGATAGCAATAATATTAAAAATAGAGAAGATGTTATTTCCATTTTGATTTATATTTTTATTGCTTTATTTTTCTTTACAGCGATTATTATTTCTATAATTGCTTTAGCTAAAATAGAAATAGAACAGGCATATGCAGAAAGAATTATTGATAAGTGTGAAGAAATAAAGAATACTAGTCCAACAAGCAAATTTGAAGGTGATCTTGATAATGTAGAGCATATATTATTAAATAATGTAAAATATGATAGTGCTATGGAAAGAATGTTTAAATATATACATTCTGAGGCAAAAGATCGTAGATTTCACCCTATTTCTTCTACTACAGAAATTTATCGACAGGAATGTGATAATTATGTTTTTAAAGTCATAAATAATCAACGAAATGTTCTTCAATTAGGTATTTTAGGTACATTTATTGGTTTGGTCCTTTCTTTTAGTGAATTTTCTAATACAAATATGGATGATAATGTTATTAAAGATATCATAGGCAGTCTTAAATATTCATTTAGTACAAGTATTGTAGGATTAGTTGCAGCTATTTTTATAGGTGTAATGTTCTCATTAGTTAATAAAGAAAAGGAACAATACTTTAAGGCTATGGAGAAGTCTGCTTCTATATTTACATCCATTGTTTATAGTGCTAAGAATACGGCTACAGATTATAAAAGATTTAAAGATATTACAAATGCTATTAATACTAATACAGAGGTTTTATATGAACAGCAAAAAGATATTAAAGGGTTAACTGATGCTATTAATATAGGTTTGCAATCATTAGAATTAAAAAGTAATGAATTTGATGCTTTCCTGAAAAATATATCAAAAGCAGAACTAGACTATATCAATAAAATGCAAAATATCTATAATGTTCTCTCACCAGAGATGATCAGTAAGGAATTAAACGAGAAATTAAGAGAAGCAACCTTTAAATATTTTGAAGAAACTAATGCAAAATACACAGAATTAAATATGACTATTCTTAAAACTAATGAAACTTTTAATTTATTAAGTAATAGAATTAATTCAATGGCAAGTTATGTTGATAGCTCTGTTAAAATACAAAAAGAATTTATTGAAGTCATTACAGAATATCATCCAACCAAACAACTTGTACAGACAGTAAAAGACTCAACAAAAGATATAAGCAATAATTTAAATGCTAATATAGTATTAATTAACTCTAATTTATCTTCTCATAAAGAAAGCTTAGATAAGTTTTATACAGAATCTAAGATTTATATTGATGTAAGTAAAAAAAATAGAACTATTCAATTATTGCTTACTGTTGCAATTCTCTTACTAATAGGAGTCATAATATTTTATATTTACAATATAGAAAGATGAAAATATATGAAAATAGTTTGTTAGGTCCAGGTACAGACTTAGCTATAACTTTATTAGGTACATTACTAATAATTTTTGCTATTAATGAAAAACTTAGAGACCAAGAAAAGTTATATAAAAAATCAATTCAAGAACAACAAAAACGATTAATTTGTGATATTGCTAGTGAATATGATAAGGCTAAAGTTGTACCAGAAAGTGATAAGATATTTAAATTATATTTGGATTCAACAAGAATGAGTAAGCCTGATATTGTTTTTAATAATGATGCGACTTTACAGAGAATTAGATTTTCAGATAAAATACTCTTTGAATCAGATAAACATGTTATTAAAGATAATACGGGCGAAAAAATCTTAAAAAATGTGGGTGATAAAATATTTAATAATATTGAATCAATAAAAGAAATAATAATAGAAGGACATACAGATAATGGAAGAACTAAGTTATATAAATCTAACCTACATTTAGGTATGGAAAGAGCAATAACAATATTTGATTTTTTAAAAGATAATACAAAATTAGACCCTAATAAACAATTGATATCTGCATCGACTTATGGTGAATATAAACCAGTACAAAGAAACATTAAAGATTTAAATTATAATGAAGTTAAAACATATGAAAATAACAGCTCTAAGAATAAAAAAGCATTAAATAGACGTATAGATATTTTTATTAATTATGGAAAAAAGAATGAAAAAGTGTATCAACAACAAATTAATATAAAATCTTGCATAAATTAGGAATCTTAGAATTATTATTAGTATGCATTAGAAATTAATAAAATTAAGACCATCCCAAATAGCCCCGATAGTAATGAAAATACCAAATAGTGTTGGCTTGTAGGGGCTACCCTTGCGGTCGCCCTTCATAGCATTTGGTATTGTAATGAATAGCGGGACTTTCCGCCTTTAACGAAGCAACAAACAGTCCGCTCCAAAATAAAAAATATTTAAACCTTATGGCACAAAATGCATATAAGCCATTCCCACAGCAGCACAAACGCATCAAATCCATCTCCCCACCAGCACAAAGAACTACAGCACCACAGCACCAACCTACTCCCCACTAAAAAACATCTCCCCATCTTTCCCAACATACCCCACAGAACCATCCGCAGAACGCACCTCAACCATCCCATTCGGCAACGCCACAATGGACGCATACTCAGCATTCGCCACAACAGCCCCAGAAGCATCCACCAAACCCTGCTGACCATCCTGCACAATAATTGAAAAAGACGCATTCAACGGCTGCACATCATCATATGCCGCTTTCTTCTTCTGCAAAAATTCACCACTAAAATCAGTCAAACGTTTAGACCCATCTTTCAGCACCGCCAACAAACCATTATTCATCGCCTTAATCTCCTCATATTCTATCGGCAACAACAATGTATTGCGCCGACTCAACAATCCAAACAAACTATCCAATTGTACGATAAATGGTCCATCTTTCACAAACTCAATTAAATCATAACCCATCGAGTCTGAAGGCACAAGCTCTTTTCCATCCTTTTGTAAAACTCCATACTTTCGTTTTTTAGAAACCACAATGGTCAAATCGTCCTCAAATTTCTGAATAATGCGATAATCTTCTTCCGTCAATTCTTTTCCATCTTCGTCCAACAAACCATAAAAACGCTCCTGCCCTAAATAAATGCTCGTACCATTTGGTTGACGCATAATACGACGATATTTCATTTCCGTAATTGGATTTCCGTCTATACCGATAATTCCCTGATGTTGCGGATCAGACTTTACAATAGCCCAACCATTTTCATAATCCAACGCCGCAAAATATTGGGGCGCAATTACCTCTTTACCTGTCACATCAATATAGCCATACAAATTGTCTCGCCTAACCACCGCACGTCCATCGCTAAAATTAGAAACCTGTTCATAATCCATTTTAGAAATTTCTTTGCCTTCAATATCAAGAAATCCCCAAGCATTATTCAAGCGCACCGCCACCCGATCATCTGCCACATCTTTTATATCCTGATACTTAAAATCAGACAACTGTTTTCCTGCCCGATCAAACAACGCCCAATGATCCACATCTCGCACTTTTAAATGATTCGTACCAATAAACCCAATACTAAAATATTCCAAAGGCACAACGATATTTCCCTTATTATCAATCACCCCATCTTGACGCAATACCTTATTAACAATCGCCACACCATTACTAAAATCAGAAGCATTCGTATATTCCATCGGAATCACCGTTTTTCCCTCATAATTCACAAAACCATATCTCGGACTTTTTCTCGAATAAGTAGTGGTAATTTCTTGCGTTTTCGTTTTCGTCACTTTTTCACCACTTGCAAGCGAATCTTTTTTCACCCTCGCCAAATCTTCCTTAAAAGGGTACACCTCATCATAAATTGGTTCCAACAACTCCACACCCTTAATATGAAACAGTCCACTTTGATTATTTCGCTTCACCAACACTAAATCATTTCCCAAAGCAGTCAATTGGTCATATTTTACAGGAATCGCAGCCGAACCCGAAGAATTATACAAACCCCTCATATTTTTCACCGTCACCTCCACATAATCCTCCAACACCACCGAAACCGTCTCATTCGTCTCATTTCCATTTATTTTAAAACTTTGACTAAAAGTATTCAACCCAATCGGATCATCAAACTTATCCACAACCGTTCCATTCCCATCCACCAACAAATATTCCCCCCCCGACTTCACCGCCGCCAGACCATTACAAAAGAAATCCGCCTCCTCATATTTTGCAGGAATCACCAAAGTTCCCTCTTCATCCGCATACCCCCACTTCTCCCCAGAACGAAAAGGAATCAACTCCGCAGAATTTTGCGCCATACCCCAAAAAGAACCCACCAAAATCAAAAAACAACAAATAGGAATAGAACATATCTTCATAATAAAAAATTTTAAAAAGAAAAATAAATAAATTCCCTCCCGTACAGACGCATTGAATGCGTCTCCCGTCAGAACCGCAAAGCAAAAGCCACAATCCAGTACAGACACATCAAATGCGTCTCCCGTCAGAACCGTCAATCAAAATCCACATCAAACACATCTCAATCCAGAAAAGCAGAAATATTACATCTCTAAACCAGAATCGCACACAAAACCCTCTAAAAATACAAATAAGAACCCAACAAATCAAATAATAACTTATACGATTTCAAACAAACATATTGTTATAACTAAAAATAATAATAAGGAGAGAACGGTAAAGGAGCTTCGTCGCAACGGAAAGTCCCGCTATCCGCTAATGGATGGCATCTCCAAGATGCCTTGCATTTTTCGCAATATATTCTGCGAAAGCCACCCAATCGCCAACGCAATCATCCAACCACTACTATCGGGTCTATCTTAAATAGCCGCAACTTAAATGAACTTCAAGTGTTTTACTATTAAGACAAATCAATATTGGACCTATATAGTCAAGGTAACAGAACAGCTTAAATGAACTTAAAGAAACTAAAATAACTTATATGGTTCAATTGGTAAAAAGTTATCAACTAAAATATCTACACTATTTGGTGTAAGGTAAACACTAAACCAAGTGTACAAAATACACTTTTTCAGTTTTTTAAAAAATGTTAAATAAATCCTTAACTTCGCACCTTAATTTACCCGAAAATTGCATTAAAATTAGACTATTAATAGTTTCTAAGCTATTTTTGTGGCAAATTTTAGATGGATTGTTTTTAACGGCATTTTAATATATGGACAGGTATAAAATTCACTCGGCAAAGAATATTTTTTTTCTACTAATTTGTAGTCTCATTATAGGACTACTTCCTATCACCAGTTTATCTGCTGCCGACGCAGCCGCAGGAGAAAAATTGTGGAAGGCAAATTGTACTTCTTGTCACAAAGTGCACAAGAAACTAGTAGGTCCCGCCCTTACAGGTGTTACAGAAAAATATGAAAAAGAATGGCTGTACAAATGGATCAGAAACTCTCAAGCTTTTATCAAAGAAGGAGACCAAAGGGCCAACGCCATTTACGAAGAGTATGGCAATTCTGTCATGACTGCATTCCCTTCCCTCACAAATGGAGACATTGACGATATCCTTGCTTACGTTAATAGCGTTCCTGTTCCCGCAGGAACAACTGCTGATGGTGGAATTGACCCAACAGGAGCAGGAGGTGAAGTCCAACAAGGCTGGACACCAAGCAATATCTTTATAGGAATTATGGGACTACTGCTACTTGGAATAGTAGGGGTTTTAGCTTTCGTCTTACGCTCATTAGACAACATCTTACGAGAAAGACGAGGTTTACCACGAGCAGCCCCCTATACCATAAGTAGTATATTCAAAAACAGAGCCTTCCGTATCACAACAGGTTTAGCCATGTTTGCCCTATTAGCAGTCACTACCTACGACAATGCAGGAAGCTTAGGACGACAAGAAGGCTACCAACCCGATCAACCAATCAAATTTTCCCACAAACTACACGCAGGACAATACGGCATTGACTGCCAATACTGTCATGTTGGTGCAAATCGTGGAAAATCATCAGTTATTCCTTCTGCCAACATTTGTATGAATTGCCACAAACAAATACAAGAAGGACCTGTATATGGAACAAAAGAAATTGAAAAAATATACGACGCAGTAGGGTTTGACCCCAAAACCAAAACCTACAAAGAAGGATACGAACAAAAACCAATTGAATGGGTAAGAATTCACAATCTCCCTGACCACGTATACTTCAACCACGCACAACACGTCAATGCAGGACAACTCGAATGTCAGCAATGTCACGGTGAAATCCAAGAAATGGAAGTGGTACAACAACAAGAATCTTTAGGAATGGGCTGGTGTATCGACTGTCACAGAGAAACAAAAGTCAATTTTCAAGGAAACGAATACTATAGCGTATACGCCAAATTCCACGAAGAAATCAAAGCAGGAGAACGAACAGGTGTAACAGTAGAAGACATCGGAGGCCTAGAATGCCAAAAATGCCACTATTAATGGAGGTGTTAACATATTGAATGCGTCATCATCGCACCAGAACCGCAAAGTAAAGACGCATTGAATGCGTCTCCACGCCAGAACCGCAAGGCAAAGAGACATATAAGAGACGGCAACAACAAGGCAGGGATGTACCCTCAAAAAAACAAGTATTCAAGTAAAAAACGCATTGAACGTATCTCACAAACCAGAAGATACAAAAAAAAAAGCGATCAAAGGTGAAGCAACCAGAAATCTGGCAAAACACCAAAAAATAAAATTCCAATGAGTAAAAAATACTGGAAAGGTTTTGAAGAACTAAATAATGATGCCGAATTCAAAAAACAAACCAAAAATGAATTTCGGGAAGAACTGCCTCTTATAGAGACGTTCAAGAAATCGGCAACAATCAAGTCTGGAAGAAGAGACTTCTTGAAAACATTAGGATTCAGCCTTACAGCAGCGACTGTCGCAGCAAGTTGCGAAATTCCTGTACGTAAAGCAATACCTTATGTCATCAAGCCAGAGGAAATCATGCCAAGTATTGCAAACTACTATGCTACGACTTTTATCAACGGAAGCGATTTTTGCAATGTTTTAGTCAAAACAAGAGAAGGGCGTCCTATCAAAATTGAAGGAAACAAAGAAGCGTCTTTGACACAAGGAGGGACCAGTGTAAGAGCGCAAGCATCTGTTGTCAGCCTATACGACAACGCTCGTCTCAAAAATCCTTATATCAATGGAGAAAAATCAAATTGGGAACAAGTAGACAACACCGTAGGAAACGCTTTAAGAAACAATGGAGGGGATGTCGTATTTCTAACTTCTTCTATTTCAAGCCCTACCAATAAAAATTTACTACAACGCCTACAAAATCGCTATTCTAATACAAAGGTCGTTACTTACGAACCAATTTCTAAAACAGGAATACTTTTAGCTAATGAGCAATCTTTTGGCCAAAAAGTAGTGCCTTCTTACAATTTCGACAAAGCAGAAGTCATTGTAGGAGTAGATTGTGATTTCTTAGGTACTTGGATATCACCTACCGAATTTGCAAAAGGATACATCAAAAACAGAAAAGTTGATGCCAAAAATCCTATAATGTCTCAACACTTCCAATTTGAGCCAGTAGTTACCATTACAGGAGCAAAAGCGGATTACCGTCGTAGTATCAAGCCTTCACAAGTAGGGGCTGTTCTGGTAGAACTATACCGTGCTTTAGGCGGTAATGCAGGAAGTTCTGGTGTCTCATTCCCTGAAACAATACAAGCAACCATCCAAAAAGCGGCCATTGCCTTAAAAGGAGCAAGAGGGCGTGGTTTATTAGTATGTGGTTCTAATGATGTTGATGCCCAAACTTTAACAAATGCCATCAATAGCTTAATTGGTAGTTATGGAAGTACTATCGACCTAAACAAGCCATACAATGTCCATCAAGGAGATGACAAAGCAATGGCTGAATTAGTAGCTTCAATGAATAGTGGGAGAGTAGGTACATTGATTATCAACAATGTAAACCCTGCTTACGATTATACAGATGCAGCTTCTTTTATAAGTGGTTTACAAAAAGTAAAAACATCTATCTCACTCAATGATAGAAAAGATGAAACAGCAGCCAATGTCAATATCTTAGCTCCTGATCATCACTACTTAGAGTCTTGGAATGATGCAGAAATCAAAAAAGGATATTTTAGTTTAATCCAACCAACAATCTCACCTTTATTCAATACTCGTTCTTTAGGGCAAAGCTTAATGAATTGGGCTGGAGTCAATGGTGATTACTATTCCTTCCTAAAGAATAATTGGAAAAACAACATTATTGGTGGAGGCAACCAAGCTTGGAATAAAGTCGTTCACGATGGTGTTTTAGAAGTACCAAATCGTAGAAGCGAAGAACCAATGAGCAGTGGTGCTTTCTCGGGCAATGGAAGCGGTGCAGCCGCCAAATTAGCCCAAAAAGCAGGAAGCGCAAGTGGTATTGAATTAGCCCTATACGAAAGTATTCCAATGGGCGATGGACGCTACGCCAACAACCCATACTTACACGAAACACCAGATCCAATATCTCGGGTTTGTTGGGAAAATGTCGCCATCGTTTCCCGTGCTATGGCAGCAAGAAACGGATGGACAGACGGAGCATTAATGCGTACACCAACACAAAATAGTGATGTCTTAGAAATAACAGTCAATGGCAAATCCGTAAAACTTCCTGTAATCATACAACCAGGTCTACAAGATGATGTCATCGCCATTGCACTCGGATACGGACGAAACAAGGAATTAGAGGGAATGAACGAAAAGTGTGCCACAGGAGCCAATGTATATCCTTTCGCCTCTTTTGACGGTCAATCTCGTATTTTCAATGCAACTTCAGGGGTCAATGTAAGCAGAGTAAGCACTGGATACAAAGTCGCTCAAACTCAAGTACACCACACTATTGATGATGAAAGAGAAATTATCAACGAAACAACATTAGCAGACTACAAAGAAAATAGATGGTCTGGTAACTATACTGGTCAAAAATACCACGATGAAGGTTGGGTAGACCATCATTTCGTTTCTCTATACCCACAACACAACTACAAACTAAAACAAGGCCACCATTGGGGTATGGCTGTCGATCTTAGCACTTGCATCGGCTGTGCAGCATGTGTCGTATCTTGTAACATTGAGAACAACGTTCCAATCGTAGGACAAGAAGATGTACACAGAGCGCACGATATGCACTGGATGCGAATTGACCGCTACTATGCAACAAACCCTGATACAGACCCAAATTGGGAGCATCCAGAAGTTGCCTTCCAACCAATGATGTGCCAACACTGTGACAACGCTCCTTGTGAGAATGTATGTCCAGTTAATGCAAGTAACCACAGTTCAGAAGGACTAAACCAAATGGCCTATAACCGTTGTATTGGTACTCGTTACTGTGCAAACAACTGCCCATTCAAAGTACGTCGTTTCAACTGGTTCGATTATCAAGGAGCAGATAGTTTCTATCAAAGCACCGTCTTCGACAACGACGAACACGTAATGATTGACAACTTAACTCGTATGGTCTTGAATCCAGACGTAACAGTTCGTTCAAGAGGGGTTATGGAAAAATGTTCATTCTGTGTACAAAACCTACAAGCAGCCAAATTAGAAGCAAAAAAAGAAGGTCGTCCATTAAGAGACGGAGATGCTATCACAGCTTGTCAATCAGCATGTCCTACCAATGCCATCGCCTTTGGTGACATGAACGATCCAGAAAGCGAAGTAAGCAAGCTCAAAAAAGACGAAAGAGCCTACGAACTATTAAAAGACATTCACGTACTATCGTCTGTAAGCTACTTAACAGGTATCAGAAACAAAGACCACTTAGACGGCAAATTACACCAGAAAGTGCATGTACCAAAAGAACATCATGGAGGACACCATGACGGTCATGGAGATGGACACGGAAAAGGCGGTCACGGAAAAGAAGACCATGGTCATGGCAATCACGGAAAAGGAGATCACAAACACTAAACGGCTCACTAGAGAACCGAAAAAAATGTAGAGACGTAGCACTGCTACGTCTCACGCCAGAACCGAAAAAAGAAAAACAACCAAAATTGATTCCAAAGGAGTCAAAAAAAAAATCCCCTCTATCAAGAGGGAACGACGACGAAGGAGTCAGGGGTGTGTAACCCAACCCAAAAGGTAAAGACACAAAAAATAAAGTAACAAAAAACGTAGAGAAGTAATACAATTACAACTCATACTCAATTATAAATAATAAAACGGGAATATGTCACAATACGCATCACCAGTAAGAACCCCCTTAATAACGGGGAACAAGACCTATACCGACATCACCGAAGATATATGTGGACCTGTCGAGGCCGCCCCTAATATAAAATTTATTATAGGCTTTCTCATTGCAGGCGCACTTGCCCTCATGGGCGTTACCCTCATCGGCTACACCATCTGGAAAGGAATCGGTGTCTGGGGAGAAAACAAAACCATCGGATGGGCTTGGGATATTACCAACTTCGTATGGTGGGTAGGTATCGGTCACGCAGGAACATTGATTTCTGCTATCTTATTACTATTCCGTCAAAAATGGAGAACAGGAGTAAACCGTTCCGCAGAGGCAATGACCATCTTTGCCGTCATTTGTGCAGGACTATTTCCACTCATCCACATGGGACGTATATGGGATGCGATGTTCATTTTCCCCTATTTCCCCAACAGTCGGGGACCACTTTGGCCCAACTTCCTATCACCACTACTTTGGGACGTTTTTGCCATTAGTACCTATTTTACCGTATCCCTACTATTCTGGTACACAGGATTAGTGCCCGATATGGCAACCATACGAGATAGGGCAAGTGGCTTTAGAAGACGCATCTATTCAGCACTAAGCTTTGGATGGAGAGGAACAGCCCGACAATGGCAACGTTTTGAGTCTATTTCCTTAGTATTAGCAGGATTATCGACACCATTAGTACTTTCTGTACACTCAGTGGTAAGTTTTGATTTCGCAACCTCTGTAATACCAGGATGGCACACAACAATCTTCCCACCATACTTCGTCGCAGGAGCAATCTTCTCAGGTTTCGCAATGGTATTGACCCTCATGTTAGTGGCTCGTAAAGTAATGAACTTAGAAGACTACATTACCGTCAATCACGTCGAGTCCATGAACAAGGTAATCCTAATGACAGGATCTATTGTAGGAGTTGCCTACCTCACAGAGTTATTTATGGCATGGTACTCAGGAAGTATCTACGAGCAAGGCGCATTCTATTACAGAGCCTTAGGACCATACTGGTGGTCATACGCAGCAATGATGACATGTAACGTAGTCTCTCCACAAATTTTCTGGTTTAAGAAAATGAGAAGAAGCTTAACCGTTACCTTCATTATGTCAATCTTCATCAACATTGGTATGTGGTTCGAGCGTTTCGTAATTATCGTAACCTCCTTAGCAACAGATTACATCCCATCAAGCTGGTCATACTACCAACCTACATTCGTAGAAGTTGGAATCTTTCTTGGAACAATGGGAATCTTTATGGTACTCTTCTTATTATTCTGCAAATTTGCCCCAGTGGTAGCCATTGCAGAGGTAAAAAGTATCCTCAAAACTTCTGGTAACCAATACATCGAAAAACAAGCAGCAGAAGACAGCACCGAAGAATATGTCGATGACCTTATCAAAGGCGGTGTAGTAACAGCAAGAAGAATGAAAGACAAAAACGACTAGTTAGGTAAAGACGCATTGAATACGTCTCACGCCAGAACCAAAAAAGTAGAGACGTTGCACTGCAACGTCTAGCACCAGAATCAAAAAAGGAATAAAAAAAGCGACGTCGCCATCGTTATTAGAGCTGCAGCATCGTAAAGAACCACTACCTAAAATTGGAGACTTCCTCATTATTACCGATTGGGAGGGCCGTGCCCAATGCATAGTACGAACAACTAAGGTCACCCTAAGGCCTTTCTTCGCTATCGATGCCGCATACGCCCTACGTGAGGGTGAAGGGGATAAAAGTCTCGAGTACTGGAAAAAATCACATTGGGACTATTACACCAAAGAATTGGAAACCTTCGGGCGGAAAGCTCGGGAAAGTATGATAGTAGTCTGTCAGGAGTTTGAGAAGGTTTTTTAATCGACGGCTTTACAACTGGTAAACCCACTCCTCCGGATTCAACTTCGAGGTATTCTGGTGCAAATAAAATTTTAGTCGTGTCTGCCCATTAGACCGATTGGTATAAATATCTCCGAGCTCTTGCTTTGCCACCACGGTATCCCCCTTTTTTACGTATAGGTTCGAAAGGTTATAATAGGTACTTATAAAATTACCGTGTTTGAGCTGTACGGCCTTGTTTCCTCCCGGAATTGAAAGTATCGCGATAACTTCTCCCCTAAAAATGGCCCGTGCCTTCGCACCGGCATCGGTGGTGATTATTACCCCATTGTTCTGGTGCTTGATCCCAGGGTA
>ENA-ORXM01002768-ORXM01002768.1-marine-metagenome-genome-assembly--contig:-NODE-2768-length-19334-cov-4.493639_pt1 | contig 19334 bp, 20 predicted proteins | sample MGYA00237867_ERZ511480 | MGnify/ENA primary metagenome ERZ511480 (study PRJEB26309, sample SAMN06266103) | marine metagenome | isolation source: Algal blade | place: United Kingdom:Sidmouth, United...
AAGTAGATTTCTCCATCGTCAGTGATAGCTGTGTATTTATTTTCATCAGATTTGGAGAGTGTTGCTCTCACGTATGTTCTGTTTGCTTGTCATATGAGTTTGTAGATGAGTTTGCCGTCTGGCATAAGTCTGAGCTTGAGTACATCGCCTGGGATGAGCTTGGTCTTACTAGAGTAATTCATGGGTACTGGGTATTTTTTGGTATCTGATCAGATCATAAAGTATCCATCATATACTCATTCTACTACCGTGATATCTCACTCGGTCGTGGTAGAGGAGAGCTTGCTGGCTGCTGACTCTAGATCAGCAATCTTGGATGTATCTACTTCTATGTCTCCCCCTCCTGCTTCTACGATTTGTTGGATGATGAGTTTAGCTCTTTTGAGATCTGTTTCCATGTTGGAGAGGAGTTCGATCACGGAGTTTAGCGTAGTATTTTTCTGTTTTGCCATTTTGATTATATTTAAAAACGTAAAAGTTTGTAGGAAGTTACTCTACATTTTTTTCAAAAAAAATCAAATACTTCTCGCTTGAATTACTAATTTCGTTGATTACACTTCTTGAGTTCTTATTTGATTATTTTTGTTTTATTATTTGTATATATGGTAGGGTACATCATTATTGGGATACTGCTATGAGGTGCGTTGGGATATAGTATGTTCCATTTTAGGTACAACGATAGTAGTAAGATCGATGATCTCAGGCTGCGTTACAAGACGACGCACGATGGATATGAGGCAGTCCAGCACGAGCTGGCAGAACTCACAGCACAAAATTCAATCCTAAAAGAAAAGACAGCTTCATTGATGATCCAAAATGAAGACTACACAAAATTAATTTCTGAGTTGAGTAGATATTATTTTCATATCAAGCAAGCAACAGGCAAAGTAGAGGAACTCGGTAAGTTGCTCCGTGTATTTGATACCTGACTGGACCAAAAACTCACTCAAGTATGAGTTGATACGTCTTGATTTAGAGCAAATATTAATGATTGACTTTTGACAAAAGACTCAGTATGATCTCCAACCTCACATAACAATAATATACAAAATCAACAACCTAAGTTTTTTTAAGCAATAGTAAGATACTATAATATTGGAAACTTAGTGAGTATGTAATCCAATATTTTAGCGCTAATGTATTCAACTCTTTCAATCAAAGAACCCACTTACATTTCAATACATTAGTATATAGCCTCTATGTTTGATTTTGAAGATTCCTTTGTCCAACAGCTGGTAAATAAAGACGAGCAAGCATTTGCTCAGTTTTATGAAATGACGATAGATGTGTTTTATCGTTATCTGATGTGACGCTTTTTTTTGCGTGAGTGAGATGCTCAGGATCTATTGAGTGATTTTTATCTCAAGTGCTGGAAGTGACTCTGAGCCTACAATCCAGAATACAAATTTGAGACATATGTACGATCAATCTTAAAAAATCATACCAAAGATTTTTTTAAGAAGAAAAAATCTATACAACTCAAGGATGAACATATGTGAGATGGAGCGCTTATTGAGTGATCGGAAGCAGAGCTATTGGAAGATCTCCAAAAAGATTTTGATATGCAGGCTATACAGGATACACTAGAGCTACTTGACGAACAAAGTTATGATATTATCTATATGAGATATATAGATGAGATGTGATATGATGAGATTAGTGAATTTCTTGGATTGTCTCAAGATGCGGTCAGACAAAGACTTTCTAGAGCTTTGAAGAAAGTAAAAGAAAGATTATGAACATATTAATACGCTTGTCAATAAATATCATAATATATTTATTTAAATATCGCTTAAAATGGTTTAAATAAGCCATTTTTCTTTTTCTTTCATAATTATGCATTTGGCGAGAAAGTGCTTGGATTGGCTTGCAATTCCCTCTCAAGCCTCTACTATGATAGAGTGCTTTTATATTATTATTCTTATAAAAAATGACTAAGACACAACTTATCGCTCACTTGGCTGACAAGCTTGGAGTATCAAAAAGACTAGCTGGTGATTTCATCAACGAATTTGTATCTGCAGTAATCTCAGGTGTAAAAAAAGATGGAGAAGTAAGAATCCAAGGATTTGGTACTTTCAAAAAATCACACAGAAAAGCTAGAACAGGTGTAAACCCTAGAAATCCAGTAGAAAAAATTAAAATTCCTGCAATGGATGTTCCTACATTCAAGGCTGGTACAGACTTCAAAAAGACTCTTAGAAATATGAAATAAAACAATTGTTTCTCTGAGAATCTAAATAGATTATCCCGCATACGCGGGATTTTCTTTTTTTAGAATAATTGTCTCAAAAGAACTACAACTCGTGACGATATGTTATTTTGTCGTGTCATCTCGAGTGCAATGCAGTAGATACAACCATCGTGCTACGCTTCGGTTGATATGACATACTAAGCCCAGTGTTTGATATGTCTGTATATCTAGACAGAAGTTTTTCAAAAAAGTCTCGAACTCTCGCTCCATATATGTACAGTAATATCAATGAACAAACATGTGATCAGGAGAAATTTTTTGTATAGGCGATACATGAAGAGCAAGGCACGACGTGCTTGGAAGTCTTTTGGTGGTCCTGGATGATCTATCCGCTATATAGGCATCACGGGGACAGATGGCAAATCTACTACTAGTGGTGCATCGTATCATATACTCAAATCTGCCGGAGTCAGGGTCGGTATCATCTCGACCGTACATATAGATGTGTGAGCATGACTACAGGACAATATCTCGCATATGACCTCACTAGATCACAAGATGTTTTGGTCGTATATCGATCAGGCTGATCACAATGGTCTTACCCACATGGTGATCGAAGTCTCCTCGCACGCTCTGTATCAGTATCGCATATGGCCACTGATGTTTGAGTCTGTAGGAGTGACCAATCTTACTCGTGAGCACCTAGATTTTCACTGGACGATGGAGCACTATGCACAGACCAAAGGAGAGTTGTTTGGTAGACTAGTAAATGGTGGTCTGGGTATACTGCCACAAGATTTTGAATACAAAAAATATTTTCGAAAACCAAGCGAGATGATCAGACAGTCGCTCAAGACATTTGGGCAGAACGAGAGAGCAGATATTTTTGTATCTGATATTGTCCAACACCCAAGTCTAGAATTTGATCTGCATATATGATGAGAGCAGACCCATATATCATCACAGCTGGTGTGAGTATTCAATACAGACAATCTAATGATCGCTGCACAGATGACACACCATGAATGACTCTCGCTGGACCAGATCAAACAATGAATACAGAGCTATAAGGGTCTCCCTGGGAGACAGGAGCTGGTGCATACACAGGAGGATATCACAGCGATGATTGATTTTGCGGTGACACCTGATGCGTTGTCTACCGTATATAGTGCCGCGAGGGAGATGTGATATGGGAGACTGATAGCGATATTTGGTGCGACGGGCAATCGCGACCAAGGCAAAAGACCAAAAATGGGTGCTATCGTGACACAGCTGTGCGACATCGTCATCATCACCGAAGACGAAAACTATCACGAAGATGGTATGGAGATCATGAAGCAAGTGGAAGAATGAGTAGACGGGAAGGCGAGTAGACGGGAAGGCGAGGAGACGGTCCAGGATAAACAACTGCCAGTATATATGCTAGTACAGGATCGTACTGAGGCCATATATCGTGGGCTGAAACTGGCACAACCAGGAGATGTAGTGATCGTGACAGGTATGGCAAATTATACCACTAGGTCTATGAATGAGTGAAGTATCTCTCGAAATGAAAAGGAAGTGATAGAGACGCAGATGAAAAGATTAGGGTTTACGGTGGAAAATCACCCAACCCTCTTTGAGGAAGAGGACTAGAAAATTATCTTCAAATCGTTTAGCGTATACTACAGTGTGCGACAACCACTCATGTTCCCCTCTTTTTTTAAAGAGGGGGTAGGGGTGATTATTATCTTCAAAACTTTTATTTTTTCTTTAGGATGAAAAAACAATCCTCTCAAAAATCTGCAAAAAATCAGAAAAAGAACTACGCTTTTATAGACAATCAAAATGTGAATGTCTCTATCCAGCGTATGTGATGGAAGATAGATCGAGGTAAGATGATTAGACGACTGCGTAGAGATTTTGATGTGGAGGTGGCATATCTGTTTATGTGATATATCCCTGAGTATCAGAAGATGTATGATTTTTTTGATTCATTGGGATATACGCTTGTGTTTCGCCAGGTGGTACAGTGAGACAATATACCCAACAAAGGCAATATAGACACCGAGCTCGTCCTCCAAGCCATGATAGACTATCGCAAGTACAACCAAGCGGTGATCGTGAGTGGAGATGGAGACTTTTCCAGTCTAGTAGAGCATCTCCATAGCAAAAAAAAGCTCAGATGCGTCATCGCACCCAACAAACGCAGAACCTCTGACTTTCTCCAGGAGAGTGCAGACGGGAGATTCTTATTCTTAGATGGATTCAAAAAAAAGCTCTCCTATACAGGAGAACACAAAGACAGGAAGAGTAAAAAAACTAAGAAAGAGGATGATGGGGAGAAGTTTTGGATGTAGTGACAACTATTAGTTTAAAAAAAATTTCAAAAATAATTGACATATTAAAAATTATGTTTATAAGATATTATATTTTTTTACTCTTATTATCTTAATATGTCACTACCTACTGAATCCACACTAGACAATATAGAACTTTCTCTTGCTGGTCTAGATGTCTCCAAAGATGTAAAAATTGTAGATTACTGATTCTATGTTGAACATAATGGTATTTTGAAAAATATTTCACTTTCTACTACAAATTGAGAAAAAATAAGTAATATAGATATTCAAAAGAACCATCCACAATGAGTAATGAAAGTTATACTTACTGATAAAAGTAAATGTTTTCGAGCAAAATCACAGCTTAATGATATATGAGAGGTTGAAATCATTGATGATTTTCAATCTACAGATTGAAAAAAAATCCATACATCTTGTTTTGAGTGAGCAAAATCAATAGATGCTTTTTGATGAGTTATAAGAATACCTAGACTTAGTTCAGATGAAAAAGTTGAATTCTTTAAAAATCAATTGAATGAGAAATGAGAAGTTCAGATTATTGATCTCAAAACCACAAAATGAGATCATATTATATGATTCAAATCATCTATATGACCTCTCACTAATGCTTTTTGATGAGTAATTTGAGTTACAATTGAAGATGGAGGTGAACGTCGAGCAAAACTACAATTAAATAAGAATGGAGAAATTGAGATTATTAATCTCAAAACTACAGAGTGATTAAAGGTGGCTGATATACGTTATGTACAAGAAGAATTTTGAATAGTTAGTTTGAAGATTGTCGATATAGGTCCTTGGGATCAACCAGAGTCAGTTTTCGCAAATTCAAAACTCAATGAAGAATGAAAAGTCGAGATACGTGATATACATACTGTAGGCGACAAGTATTATGAGAGAGATGCAAGTGGTAACCTAACGCTCTTGAGAAAATTAGCCACTGTAGACAATTTAACTACTACAGATGATTTAACTTGAATTTTACAAGAAAATAAAGAATCATAATATTACTCAAACATCCTCTGCAAGTCCTCATCTCTAATCATCTGAGGATTTCGCAGTGGATCAAAGACGATCTCTAGGTGTACTTCTCGATCTGGATAGACTTCCGAGATCGCGTTGCGAGTCATTTGTTCTATCATATCACCCATAGGGCAGGCAGGTGTAGTGAAAGTCATCAGGATATGGATGAGATTGTCGTCATCATTGAGGGTGATATCATATATCAGTCAGAGTGTCCATATATCTATCACCGGGAATTCTGGATCATATACGGTCTCTAGCTGTGCCTGTATGGTTCCAAACATTTCGTTCGCATCAACTTTTTTTTGTACTTCCTCATTGCTGAGTCTAGTGCTGGATTTAGACATCGGCTTGTTTGTCTGTAGCAAAAACTGGTATCAACACCAGGAATCATCATAGAGAAAGCATACCTCGAAGATTGGATCGCTGGTTGTTGATCATGAGGGTGATATTGATCATCATACATAGCGCAAACAGGAGGGATAGTTTGTAACTTAGCGATGTTTGTTTGGTGTGGGCAGTATTGCTGCTCCATAGTTTGAATAGACCCAAAAAGAAAAAATACATCATCCCCCAGATAATCATAAATATCCCAAGAAATCAGAATGAAAGTCAGAGAATTGGGCTTTCGTAGACATTGACGTATTTGTACAATATAGCGACGATGATAAGTCCTATCACAAATTTGATAAAAGCTCAGACGGAGTAGGTTTGCATATAAATAAAGTAAAATTAGAAAGTAAAAAGTAGAAATATTTTTGTTTTACCCAAGATCGACGTTGCTATCAGAATTGTCTTCTGCGTCTACCATGACTTCGTTGAGTGATGGGATATACAAGAAATTGTTGCCCATAGTATAGAATTTGTAATATAGTTTTTCTCGGATGGTTTGGAACAATGGTATACATAGATATGCGAGTACTGGAGGTACTGCTAGGAGGATGTTTATCTGTGTGCCTTCTGTACCATTGCCCAGTATCTTGAATACCACAGCAAACAAAAATACCGCTACGGTAAATCAAAATACTGATCCCACGAGACTACTAGCTGAGTAGTTGGGATTGGTGCTGATCTCTATACCTGCATAACACATAAATACCGTCACAAATATATGTAATGCCAATATCAGAAATAGTGACTGAGGCGATGACATAAATAGTAGGTAGATAGGAATGAAGAAGAAGAAGATAAGCACATTGATCAACAGAGCTATAGAAAACATCTTGCCCATATCGTAATATTTGTTGGTGTAAATCATATTTAGTACTCCTGTGATGATGAGATTGCCAATAAAGGTCCCAAGAAAAGCGATAATCATCAAGATGAGCGGTAGGAGTGGATTGATGACGGTGTTACCATTTAGTGATCCAGCGAGTGCCTCTTGGATGACACCTCATACGAGCACCAACACAATAAACACTAAAAAAGCAATCACCGTACCGATAATCAGACCAACAAATCCCTTGAGAATTATCTCTCGACCAGTGGGATTATGTGGCTCTATATCCAATACTTGTTCTTGTTTGCGACGAGACATAACTGATAATTAATAATTAATAAGTGATGATTAGTAATTAAGATAGCGAACTTCCGTGGTAAATAAAGTCGAATAGTAAATTATTTTCTTTTTATAGTAAATAAATTATAAAATCAGGAAGTGATTAATAGTTGAACTTGAAGAGCAAGCTCTAGCTTTTTGTTGATTGTAAACGTTATTTGCTACGTAGTTTCTAGATCTATGTATTACTAAATTTATAATCTAGAGACTATATACATATGATTTCGACTAGAGTGAAGCGTAATAAAGAAATCTGTAGCATTGCTTATGAGATCACTCGCACCCTACAAGCATTTCCTTCGTGCAACATATTCCGCTCCGCTAGGTTTCGCTGGAGATGACAGAGTTTATGACTTGCATTGTTTGCATCTTATTCGACACAGCCGATTTCTTTCAATCGTTTTTTGCTGTCTTCACGATCCTTTTGATTTGTGGTGGCGTATGAGGCGATATATCACTTGTCTTGATGTACCCATTGGAGCTGGCTCATATAGGTGATTTCCTTATCTTCAGAAAAAGTATTTTTGACGTCAAAAGTGACATACAGTGCTGGTATATCTGTTTCACCACATCCTATCTTCTCTCTTTGTTGGTCTCCTGGAGTATATCACACGAGTGAGGTTTGGAGTTTTTTGCTATTGATCGACCAAAACTGCTCATAGTCCAGATCAGGACCGATGTCAGAATACGTAATCACGATATTGTCCGCAAATCATTGGTCTACTGGTTTTTTGTAAGAGAGGAGTATTTTATTAGTTATTTGTTTATTTTCTACTGAGGTAGAGCTGATAGAATTGAATCACTCAGGTATCTGGATACCAAAAATCGTGTCTTGGCCAAAGGTCTGAGATATAGTCTCAGCTCCTCATCAAAAACATCAGGTCAAGGTTACACAACATATTAGTATAGATACTAGAGGGAGCTGGTTCATAGATACTAAACTCAGATAAAGATATACATCAATGCTAAGAAAATCCCAATCACCAATCACTGTATATATGCAGTAGTGCCTATACGATAGTCTTCTTCTTCGGTTTCGTCGCCATCTCTCCCTATGAGATTGAGGATGTATCAGATGATGAGTCCGATCATCACCATATATGCTGGCATCATCACTGAGTAGATATCTCACATCATCTCTGGAGCAAACAGATTCTTGCCTACCGACAAGAATATGATCATAAATATCGTCATAAACAAGAAGATGCCTCTAAGCGCCTCAAACAGTAGGGTCATGGGAGAGCAAAAAAAACAAAATGAATTATCTACAAAAGTAGCTGTTTGTGAGCGGAAAGCAATGCTATGAGGGAGTTTGTGTTGACAAGTGATGAGAGATTGGTATGGTGTGTGAGATAGATCTTTGATAGATACAAAATGTGTAAAGGTGCAACTAGCCTATGATACAAATAGTTTTGATTTCGTTATCCTTGGGGATAGCTATTAATAAATCTAAAATTTAATTTAAATGGAAAATTCAAAGTTTAATAAAAAACGATCTTTGGCTCTAAATGACATTAGAGATAAGTATTTTGATAAAAATTTCATGATTGATGAGAAGCTCTCGTTAATTGATGAAAACCTAAGATATTGGTATATAGTAATGACTCCCAGAGCTGAGATCGCATCTTCACTCTCACAGATCAATACAGAGATTGTAGTCTGGGATCAAGAAGATGGTAAAATTCACTATACCGAACCACTGCAAGTTACCAAATCTTCAACTGGCGGACACAAGACACACATTCATTCAATCAAAATTTTGAATGATATTGTATTTCTTGTGATTGCTGTAGAAAAATATGGTGGAGGAGTTATTGATCATATTTTTATTAGGGCATATAGCTCTGATTTAGAATCAATATATTTTGGGCAGAGCGATCATTTTACTGTAGACAATAAGGGATTGCGAACCTCTAGTAGATTGCTGATTAATGAATTTGACAATATTCTTCCCAATCGTGATAATCGATATTTATTGAGATTTCAAGCAAGTAATCAGAAATGTCACAATTTCTTTTTTACTCCAAAGCAGTATTTAGATTTTGACGAGAAGTTTCTCTCTCTAGGTACTCGATACATGAGTGACAAAACTCAAACTCTTTTTGGTGTGAGAAAACTTCAGATCAAATACTGCTCTGAAAAAAATGTGAAATTGGACGTATATTCTATTTATTCAAAAGGTGAATGGAAAAATACTTTTTCATTTATATCTAAGAAAAACCATAGAATTGAAAAGCTTGGTATAGAAGATTACCGTTCAATGTTGAAAGCAGGATTACGTATGTAGTATATGAAACAATAGATCTATTAAAAAGCCTCTGCTATTCAAGCAGGGGCTTCTTTTTTGTTGCAATATTACATACCATGTGCATGCTGCATCAGATCCACTGTGCTATGTTTTCTCATCTCAGATAGAGCGGCAGTGTACCTCAGCAGTACATCTAGAGATCGATCTATTCTGTTTTTGATGTGACTGTCTGGAGCATCTGTGGTGAGGTCATGTGTGTCCAGCACATTTTCTATATCTCTAATGATCACATGATCTGGGAGATAGCAAATCTTTGTGTTTTTGTAGCTACTCATACGCAACTCAGCTATAGGATATGCTCAGCCTGACCCTGCTGATACTCACACAATCAGTGCTGACTTATGAGCAAATTCGTGCTGCTTACTTGCTAGCAAAAAGAAATTTTTGAGTCCTGGTGCTACCATACCTCATCGCTCAGGTGAGATGATCACAAATCCATCTGCTGCGATCAATGTATCACGTATTGGTTGGAGTGACTTGGAGATCTCACTCTCAGTATCTCGTCGATCCTCACTTCGCAGTGGGATATTTGCTTCTGAGAGATTAATTCTAGAAGTAGTGATATCTTTGTCTGCGAGTCTCGCTTCTATAAAATCCGCAGCCTTGTAGCTGCCAACAGATCTGTGCGATCAACAGATAATGCAGATGTTCATGTTGAGTCAAATATTAAAAAGAATTTTTATTTTAGATAGCTTCCTCCCCATTCAACAACAGTAAATCATTTTCTCTCAAATCACTCTAACTGTTGTGGCGTAATTCAAGCAATCATTTTATTCAATGGTTTGACGACCATAAACACACGAAGTATGCTATCCGGCTCTGGTGAGATGGTGAGTGGATACCACGCATCGTACTCCTCAGTTGTTGTAAAATGTATCAGAGAGTACGGTGATTGCTCTATAAAGGGAAGTCGATAGACGATCATCTCATTATACTCTACAGGTGTAAGTCATAGAGTAGACAGCGACTCCTGCAAAAACTCAATTGCCTCATCTCTATGTATTACAAATCACTCATTGAGATTGTAGGTATTTGTATTGATGGATTCTCGAAACAGGTATGAATATTGCTTGTCATCTAGATAGATCGTCCCATCTGGATCAGCTATCACAGACCAGCTATGATTTTCTACATCACTAAACTGTGGATAGATCGTAGTGAATCTATCCTTAGGATTAATGATATCTAGATCTACAATCACTTCTTGAGGCGTCTCTGGGTAGAGATAGATGACAGGCTTTTCTGCACATGATCAATCTGGTCAACATCATCAGCCAAAATCAAAATGTATTTGATTTTTATCTTCTTTGTTTCAAAGATACCATCCACCTATAATCACTCAAACAATAAGTAATCCAAGAATTATTAGAGATGTTTTTTTCATATATATTGTTGGAATAAAGTAAAAATCATCATCAGATTTAACTTATTATATTGTTTATGTTACAAAAGAGACAAGAGCAAAAATGAACCAAATTGCCCATAAGAATATTCAAGCAGCTAGAGCACCTTTTTTAAGGACATTATTTTGTAGATCGATATAAATTCTTGAGCATTGTCGAATTCCCAATCAGAGTGCAATAAGATTTCCAAACAACATAATGTAGGTTGAAGTATTTAGGCAGCCTTTTGAGATAGCAAATGGACTATCGATACAGCTTTCAACTACTTGAAATAATCATATTCAAGTTTTTAGTATGACTAATATAATTAGAGTTAATCATATTCGAAAAGATATTTTTGATGAATATTGCTTTTCCATTGGAGAAGGTTTTCAAAATAAAAATCTATCCCGCTTTTTTCAACTGCAACTTACCTTTGTCCATACCCATCACTTCTACGTCCATGGTATCTCCTACCTTGTACAGAGTAGAGGCGTCCTCGATAAATCATTGACCGAGATTTTTTACATGCACGAGTCATACATTGCCTCACTTGATCTCGACAAATATACCGTATGCTTCTGTTCTAGTTACTTTACCTGTCATCTTGTCACCCTTGGTCGGCACTCGGAGTGTCTCTTGGATCATCTCTCGAGCCTTGGTGCCAGCGGCCTGATCTTTGGCTGTGATAAACACAGACCCATCGTCTTCAAAATCAATATTGACTAGATCAGATCCTCCTGATGCCTCGATGATTTTTGTGATCATTGATCATCCTGGTCCGATTACTGTTCTTACTTGTTCTGGTTTGATCTTATGGACTGCTATAGATGGAGCGTATGGTGACATCTCTGTAGCTGGTTTGTCGATGGTCTGGAGCATATAGTCTAGGATCTCTTGTCTACCAGAGTTGGATCTATCGACCATCTCGAGGAGCTTGTCTAGCTTGATGCCCTTGAGCTTGGTATCCATCTGGATAGCAGTGACACCATTAGATGTACCCGTGAGTTTGAAATCCATATCACCGATAAAATCTTCTGTCCCCTTGATATCCGTCAAGATCACTTGTTGATCATCATCACTCATCATACCCATAGCGATACCAGATACTGGTGATTTCATCGGTACTCATCCACTGAGCATGGCTAGTGTAGATCCGCATACTGATGCCATAGAGGTAGATCCTCCTGAGCCAAGCACTTCTGATACGAGTCTAATAGTGTAGGGAAATTCGTCTTTGTTTGGAATCATTGGGAGGAGTGCTTTTTCTGCTAGTCTCCCGTGACCTATCTCTCTTCTACTGGTCCCTCTGATCATCCTTGCCTCGTTATTGCCAAACGGTGGCATCTTGTAGTGATGGATAAATCTTTTTTCTGCTCCGTGGTACTCCATGTTGTCTAGGAGCTGAGCATCGCTAGGCCCTCATAGCGTGAGGAAAGACAGCACCTGTGTATCTCATCTCCAAAAAAATCCTGTCCCGTGCGATCTTGGCACGACGTTGGTCTCACAGTATATCTGTCTGATTTGTTCTGCTGATCTTCCGTCTACTCTTACTCCAGTCTTGAGGAAATTACCTCTCAAAAAATCTTTGACCAAAGCAAAAAAGCATCCACTCACTTTGGAGTTTGTCCACTGTGAGTCTGTATCAGCAACTTCGTCAGCGAGTGCTGATCATAGCTGCGCAGCGAGCTCTGCATATACTTTATCAAATTCTTTTTTGTCTTCTCCGACTTCTTGGAGTCTGCTGATCTTGTCACCCAGTATGTCCTTTGCTTGAGCAAACATCTCGGGAGTATGGATATTTTTGCTTGGTTCTTGTTGTGTGATAGTGAGTTTGTTGAGAAACTCTGTCTGTATGTCACATATCTCGTCGATTGCCTGCTGTCCGAGCTTCATTGCTTCTTTGAGTATTTCAGGATCACATTCGTTGGCACCTGCTTCGATCATATTGATAGATCACTTCTTACCTGCGAGATGGAGATCTAGGAGAGCGTTTTTTGCTTGTGAGTCTGTCATATGCATCTTGTACTCTCCGTCTACATATCAGATCCTACATGCACCTACTGGTCACTCAAATGGTATACCAGCCATCAGTAGTGATGCAGATGATGCAATAATACTAAGCTCACCAGGTGATATCTCACCGTCTAGAGAGAGCGGGGATATGGTGATGACCGTATCGTTTATCATTCCCTTTGGGAACATTGGTCTGAGTGGTCTGTCTGTGAGTCTACAGTACAGCACTGCTTCCTCAGATGGTCTTCACTCTCTTTTGTTGAACCTACCACCACCGATCTTGCCAGCAGCATACCATGACTCACGAAAATCAATCGCCAATGGCATATAATCTCTACTGCTGTCGGGATCTTTTTCCATCACAGCAGTGACGAGGAGACTTGTATCTCAGAAGCTGATAGTCACAGCTCACTCTGAGTGAGGAGCAAATTTGCCTGTAGACAAGAAGATTTCTTTGCCTTGTCGTGTCGCCGAGTGTTTGATCTCGGTAAATTCTTTTTTGGTAATCATTTTAAAAGGAATTAAGAATAAAGAATTAAAAAACAAGAAAAGCAATTCGTCATTCAGAGTCGGATGAGTCCTCACGAAGAATGAGTGATGGACGAATGCGACGTGGAATCTCGAGAGATTATAAGCGGGACTTTTGCAAATCTTATTTTTTTTTGTCTCAAGTATGGCTGGAGAAATGAGAAATGAAGAATCGACTACTACCAACTCTTCACTTCTCAACTCTTCCCAGATTACTTGGACACATACAATGTATCTATTTTGTCCAAAAAAAAAAGCGAGAGTGATCTCGCTTTGGGCAAATATTGTACAGATTTTGATTAGTCGATTCTTCTAAATCTATACATCATGTATACTACCATAGAAAAGATGAGAAGTCCAATGAGCAGGTCTGTAGTAGGTCCTACTTTAGGGGCATTTGTTACTACTGGTTGATCGTTTTGGGTAGGTGTTTTCACTTCTGTGACTTTGATTGTTTGTACATGTTCTTTGCCTACATAGGCATTTTTGGTATCTTGACCTTTAAGTTTGAGGAAGTAGTTTCCAGATTTATCTACATTGAATGAGTATTTACCAGCACTAAATTTGGGTGCACCTAGATTGGTATAGCTTGATTCTCCTTGATGTCTGAGACTTACTTCAACTTTGTCTATACCAGTTGTTTTGTTGTCTCGAGTGATAGTGACGTTATTGTTTGTGGTAGTGTATGCTACTGAGTTAAATATTTTGTCAGTTGGTTTTGGTCCAGCTGGTACTGCTGGAGCAGGAGCTGTATTACCACTAGCTGCAGCATTATCATCTGCTGGTACCTCTTCTTTGGCAGGTGCTGGAGCTGGTGCGGTGGATTTGGTAGTAAATGATGTCTCGTCTGTGATCATAGTGAGAGGTTCGTTGGTCGGATCTGTAGGATGAATTGGTGACACTACCACAAAATATTTTGTTTGTGGCTTGAGATTGTCTAGTGTGAGTACTACTTTATTTTTGTCCGAAGATGGTTTTGATTTCACTACTACATCTTTGATAAGATTGGTTTTTTGGGTGGCTAGAGTTTTTTCAGAAAAATATATTCTATATTCTGCTACATCTTTGTTGTCATATGTTGCTTTGGTAGTGAGAAATTCTACACTTGTTTCTTTCATGTTTTGAGCCTGTATAGAGATCTTATCTTCTGCGTATGCCCATTTGTCATCATCTATCTGATCTAGGATCTCTTCTGCTGAGTCATGATCTTCGTCTTTCTTTTCTTTTTCCGTATCAGCAACCGCTTTTGTATCAGCTGTATCAGTAGGAGCTAGCTCTTCATCCGTCTCTCAGAGTATATCGTTCAAAAAACTATCTATCTCATCTATCTCATCACCAGCATTGACTGCGTATGTTGTGATTGATCAAACAGCTAAAAGCGAAAGCGCAAGAAGAAGAGTAGTGATTTTTGAAAAGTAAGTCATGTGCAACAAGAGCGTTATGAATAAAAATACAAACTGAGTTGTGAGCTACAATATACGCATAGTAGTAATATACAGCGACTTTGCAAATTTTCATTGTTTTTGCTTACATCTTATGTATAGTACGTGAGTGGCTAGATAGAGGCGATTTGAGATATTATTGTCTTTTTGGTGCAGCTATTTTTTACTTTACAGTAGACGGTAGTAGTCATGACAATATTTACATCTTTGATTATTATACAATGAATATAGTTGCAGAATTTCAAACAGCGTGCGACAAAGTGATCGAACATCTCGAGACAGCATTTAAGCATCTCCAGCTATGAAGGGCTTCTACAGGTCTAGTAGAGGAGATCCATGTGCATGTGACCAGTCGAGGTATGGACCAAAAACTCAACCAAGTAGCAAATATCGGTATCATGGATCCGCAAACACTCAAGATCGAGCCATGGGACAAGGCAACGCTCCCTGATATAGAGAAGGCGGTATACGATGCTGACATCTGACTCACACCCCAAAATCAGTGAGACTATCTCCTCATCAAGGTACCTCCTCTCACTACAGAACGTAGAAAAGACCTAACAAAAGTAGTCGCTAGAGACGGTGAAGATGCAAAAATCGCTGTGAGAAACAAAAGACAGGATGCTCGCAAGCACGCGGAAGTACAATTTAAATCAGAGGATATATCAGAAAACACCAGACATAGTATAGAAAATCAAGTCGATGAAATCTCATCGAAGATCAATGATCAGATCGATCAGATGGTGAAAAATAAGGGGGAAGAGGTGATGAAGGTGTAGACTAGAGTTGGAGAGTGGAATTAGAATTAGAGTTAAAATTTAGAGAAAAAGAAAACGGTCACCCAAAATGGATAACCGTTTTTTGTTTTGATCTAGTCTTTATCTAGATCGTATCAGCAATCATCTCACTAAGCTTACAAATACTTCTTGTATAACTCCATCTGTTATCTGTCCCAAATTCATAACTTACTGAGTTGCTACCAATTTGAGTCATATTCGACATTACACAGAAGTAATCACTTTTTACTACACTAGCTGATGAAAATCTAAACTTCTTCTGTTCTCGATCGGACGAGTAATCAAATCCAATTTGTCCTTTCAGATCTGAAGATTCAACTTTTTGCTCCATGGCTTTAAGAAGTTCATTAGCTGATTTATACTTAATCTGATTCTTGGTGATAAGAGTGAATCCGCCAATGCATCCAGTGGATACTGGCACTCTCACTGATCTTACATTTTCTATCAGTTTATTCTTCAACTCAGGTAGTATTTTGATGACACATTTTCCTGATCCAGTACTAGTAGATAATATAGCATTATGTCCTTTTGCTCTAAATTTATCATCACTCAGCTCATCACTCTTAGTATAAGAATGATCTAGAGAGAGCACGACAAACAATATATCATCTAAGCCATGTAATAATATGGCTGCTTTGAGAGCATTTGCAAACATTATGGAGGTACAGCTAGCGCCAGAAAAAATTTCATCATTTTTTACAGCACTAAGATAAGAGTTATTTACTCCAGGTGCTATAATTGGCATATCATCTTTTGGTGGTGCTGTAAGAATCACTTTTCTAGCTTGACCAATATGGTCTCTCAATAAAACAGTATCTTTAAACACTCCTGTTGAATCTATTGCAAGATGTCCCTTCCAGGGGATTTTTGTAGGATCTCGTTCGGAGTAAATATTGACTTTTTTTCCATGCATATATAAGGCATCATTCTCAGTATATATGCCATTATTTCTAAAATGCCCTGGATAGTCTGAATCAAATATTAGTCCTTGCACAATTTCATCAAGTGATGCATCAGGAATATTTGCGCCCTCTAGAGATAGCGTTTTTGAAGAAGCTATTTGGATCATAAGCAATCGACCTATATCTCCCAAACCTCCATTGATAAGAATTTTTTCCCCCCATCGTGTTGTGTTTTTTTAACTATTAATGAATTAAATATTTTTCGCTCGCTTTCTTTAAAACAAGTCAATATATAATACTTATATATTTTTGTTTGTATTGCAATTGAAAAAACATCGAACTTTACTATATATGTTCCATTTAGAAATACATATCATATATGAATCATAAGACCACTTTTCAGCTTCTTACCTTCTACAAGTTTGTCGATATTTCTGATCCTCAGGAGCAGGTAGCATCTCACAAGCAGTTTTGTACTGATATCGGGATGATGGGGAGAGTGTATATATGAGAGGAGTGAATTAGCTGTACTGTCACAGGTAATAGTTGACAGATCCAGGCATATAAAATGTTTCTCGCAAACAATTCATACTTCCAAGACATATCAGATATAGACATCAAAGCGACAGAAGTAGACGGACATCAGTTTGATAAGATGATCGTGAGATATCGTAGTGAGATAGTGGCGCTAGGTAAGACTGTCACAGAAGATCAGGTGCGTACATCAGATAAGCAGATCACCATAGATGAGATGAAACGTATCATAGATCAAGAAGATCAAGATCGAGAGATACTAGATATGCGCAATGACTATGAGCGACAGCTTGGTCATTTCAAATGAGCGATCCCTGCTGGGACAAACAACTTCCGTGAAGTGCAAGATCTGATCAAGAAGTATAAGACTAAACTCAAGGATAAAAAGGTGGTGATGTACTGTACATGAGGTATCAGATGCGAAAAGCTTTCCGTATTGCTTGCTCAGGAGTGAGTGGACAATTTTTATGCACTGGATGGTGGAGTGGTCAAATACACCAATGTGCACAACGATGGCAATCGAGAGGGGAATTTATATACTTTTGATGGTCGTGTGAGTTGTGATATAGGTGATGAGCAGACGCATACCACTATCGCTCACTGTATCTATACCGATGTCCATACTGACAACTGTGAAAACTGCCGCTATAGTCCATGCAATGCTCGTATCATCGCTGATCGCAAGGCATACCGCAAGCATTATGGTCTTTGTTCTCAAGCATGTAGAGAAAAGGCAAAACAAGATCTACTGATCAAAAATATCGATCGAGATCCAGTTGATTTTAAATCACTTCGTGGTATCATCTCCCAAGATCCAACCCAAAAAGAATCTATCAAGAATAATATATCAAAACTCATAGACAAGAAGACGCTTCACGCAGAATTTAGACATCAGGAGAGTCAGAAAGAGAAAGTACTGTATGAGCGATAGTGGAGGAATAAGGAGTAAGGAGTAAGGAGTAAGGAAAAATGAGAATTCAGACTGGTGATGAATTTATTGATTGATGATCAACATGCAAAAAAGATGAGATTATAAAAATCTAGTTGCTTGGCAAGTATCCATGGATTTAATTGATGTTATTTATACTATTACCAAAGAATTTCCAAAGGAGGAGCTGTTTTGATTGAGTTCTCAGAGCAGAAGAGCAGCAAATTCTATTGCGTTAAATATAGCAGAGTGAAATGGTAGAAAAACAGATAAAGATTACAAACATTTTTTAAATACATCCTATGCTTCATCTCTTGAGGTTGAGTCTGCAGCAATTATTGCTTTTCGTCAGGCGTATATATCAAGACAGCAACTAAAGATTATTGAAGAGTATATAGAGAGAATTAAAAAGCTTATCTATGGTATCACCAAATCACTCTCCTAACTCCTTATTCTTTTTTCCTTACTCCTTACTTCTCACATATGAAAAACAATGACAATCTTATCATCCAGATCGCTGTAGCTATGATTATCGTGGCGTTATTGGGTATCGTGATGATCAGAGCTACCAAGGGTCAGACTATAGATCCTCTACCTACCTCCAATGTCCAGCCCATAGCCGTCAAAGTACAGCAGTGAGCCGTCTGAGACAATACATTTGCAAATGCTGATGAGATTGCTGATGCTCCAGTAGAAGCTCAGGCAAATATCATCCCGAGACTAGTAGAGAATGTAAACTCTGATGAGACTAATCTCGTCAAATCATATTTTGCTGGGATGGAAGCTAGAAATTATACTCAGGCTTGCGCTGCTGTGTCTCCAGACAAGTGTAGAGCAACCAATCCATGATCTGTAGAGCTATTTGCCAAAGAATATCAAAAACTCGAAAATGGCTACGAATACGTCAATATCAAGGATCTCGGTTTTAAGAGCCCAAGCGGAAAGAGTGTGGTGTGCGTAAAATATTCATATAGATACAAAGATGATTTTGATCCTAGGTTGGTATCAGAGATTATGAGTTTTTATGTAGATGTAGTGGGCGGAGATCTCAAGATCACCGATCGTGTCTGCGAAAAGAAATACAAAGAATGATCTGGCAACAGATCTTGTCCTATAGAACCCAATGCGAGGTATTGTGTGGGCAATGTGAAGTAGAAATGTTTTAGTAGTGATGATCGTCAAACTCATCTTCTTCATCATCTTGATCTTCTTCATCATCTCGCATTTCATCTCGCATTAGATTTTCAAATATTTCTTTACATATCTTTTCTTGATTTAGAGGTAATCGCCCATTTTCTCTCTTGTTGTACATAGTATTTACTAGATTGTGCGATACGTCTTCAATTTCAAATTTTATATCTTCTCTCGAACTAGAAAAGATCG
>ENA-ORXM01002769-ORXM01002769.1-marine-metagenome-genome-assembly--contig:-NODE-2769-length-19332-cov-4.714983_pt1 | contig 19332 bp, 21 predicted proteins | sample MGYA00237867_ERZ511480 | MGnify/ENA primary metagenome ERZ511480 (study PRJEB26309, sample SAMN06266103) | marine metagenome | isolation source: Algal blade | place: United Kingdom:Sidmouth, United...
ATGCGACTTATGAGGTTTTATTGTCGCAATTGGACAGATATCCAGACCTAGAAAATAACATTAAAAAACTAGCGGAATTCTCGACCCACCGCAAATTTGCCGATTTTGCCGGTTTTTTGGGCTATGATGAAGAGGGTGAAGAAACTTTTTCCTTTGGAAAACATAAAGGCAGAAAAGTGCTGGACGTTTTGGAAAAAGAGCCAGGTTATTTCGGTTGGATACTAAATGCCGATTTTCCATTGTACACTAAAAAAGTATTGACTCAGATAAAATTGAGCCAGTTGAATAATAAATTGGGTTAAAAAGTTCAAGTTCAAAAAGTTTATGAGTTTATTAGTTTATGCGTTTAGAAAAGATATTTTTAAACCCGAAACCCGAAACCCGAAACCCGAAACCCGAAACCCGTGAAACTAATCTGCATCGGCCGCAATTATACCGACCATATTAAGGAACTGGCCAACGAACGGCCCGAAGAGCCCGTAGTTTTTATTAAGCCCGATTCCGCCATACTGCCGAAGGAACAGGATTTCTATATTCCCGAATTTTCAAATGATATTCACTACGAAGTCGAGGTATTGGTAAAAATTAAAAAGGTGGGGAAACACATCGACGAAAAGTTCGCCCATAAATACTACGATGAGGTTGGTTTGGGAATCGATTTTACCGCAAGAGATCTACAATCGAAATTAAAGGAGAAAGGTCTTCCTTGGGAAAAAGCCAAAGGTTTTGATGGTTCGGCAGTAATTGGTAAGTGGCTTCAGAAAAATAATTTTAAAGATTTAAACAACCTTAATTTTTCCCTTTTAAAAAATGGACAGGAAGTCCAAATAGGTAATACAAACCTCATGCTTTGGAAGATAGACGAAATAGTTTCATATGTCTCCCGATTCTTTATGCTTAAAAAAGGCGATATTATTTTTACAGGAACACCTTCGGGTGTTGGCAGAATTGTAACAAATGACTATCTTTCGGGCGTTTTGGAAGGGCAAGAACTCTTTCATGTAAAAGTGAAATAAATGATTTATAATCTTGATAAGATTAATGAGATGGCCGATGGAGATGAAGATTTCATCAATTCTGTAATCTCGGTATTTCTGGAAGAAGTACCGCAAGACCTCGAGGATCTTGAAATTGCACTGAACCAACAAAACCACGAACAAGTATATATGCTGGCTCATAAGATAAAACCAAACGTAGATCTATTGGGCATGGAACAGACTCGGGAGGCTGCGCTACAGATGGAAACGTTGGGAAAAAACAAGGCCAGTATTTCTGAAATACAGCAACTCTTCGTATCGCTGAAAAAAGATATTCATCAAGTAGTATCTGAGCTAAAAAAAGACTTTCACATCTAATGCTTGCGGAAATTATTACTATTGGCGATGAGATACTCATTGGCCAGATTGTTGATACCAACTCCGCATTCATATCCAAAGAATTGAATAAGATAGGTGTCTCTGTGTATCAGATTACTTCTGTACAAGATGAACGGGAGCATATCTTGCAGGCACTCGCCGAAGCCAAGAAAAGAGTTAAGATCGTAATCGTTACCGGAGGCCTCGGACCGACCAAAGATGATATTACCAAACATACATTTTGTGAATTTTTTGACGACAGATTGGTCGAAGACCCTGCGGTATTGCATCACGTCGAAGAACTCTTTGAAAAGTACATAACATCGACGCAAATTTCCGATATCAATAGAAAACAGGCTTTAGTACCATCTAAAGCCACAGTATTGCACAATGCTTACGGTACGGCTCCAGGGATGTGGATACAGGCCGGTGAAGTGGCATTTATTTCGTTGCCCGGCGTACCCTTCGAGATGAAAAATTTGATGACGGATGCCGTAATCCCTAAGATTGTTTCTGATTATAAACGACCCCACATCCTCCATAAAACTTTAGTTACCTATGGACTTGGCGAAAGCGCGATTGCGGATAAAATAGAGGAATGGGAGAGTAATTTACCCTCAAACATAAAATTGGCCTACCTGCCCAGCTTGGGAAAGGTAAGGTTGCGTTTAACGGGAAAAGATTCGAACAAGGGTCGGTTGCAACAGATTATAACATCGGAATCCCAGAAACTATATCCACTTATCGGCGAAATTATATATGGAGTAGAAGATGAGGAAACTTTAGAGCAGGTAGTGGCCAAATTGTTTACGGTTAATAAAATGACTCTTGCCACTGCCGAAAGTTGTACCGGTGGTCGTATCTCGGAACAACTTACAGCTTTACCGGGCGCCTCTGCCTATTTCAAAGGTAGTATTGTCAGTTACGCGACAGCTGCCAAGATCGAAGTTCTCAAAGTGCCTCAAGCCACAATTGAGCTACATTCGGTAGTTAGTGCTGAAGTAGCAATAGCAATGGCCCAAAATGTAAAAAAATTGTTCAATACCCAATTTGCAATTTCAACTACGGGCAATGCAGGTCCTACAAAAGGTGATTCGGATGCGGAGGTCGGTACTGTTTTTATTGGCATAGCCTCTCCGATGGGAGTATTCGCTGAAAAATTTAACATGGGAAACCATCGCGAACGAATCGTACAGAAGACCGTTAATAAGGCCCTGGAGTTGCTACAAAAAGAAATAATAAAGTCTTTGTCGTAGAATTCGCTAAAATTGGAACCTAGACCGCTCACGCTGCATGAATCTAGAATCTAGACCGTACCTAAATAATTCGGTTTGCTATGAGGGTTGGGTTAGAGTATGGTTCCTTTAGTTTATTGTGGGGTAACCATTTGTTTTTTAGTTTATTAAAGCGAATTCTAGTCTCTAGATTCTGATGGCGTGGTTGCTGAGTTTATCGAAGTACAGCGGTCTTCTATCCGAAACGACACCATTGTTAATTAAAAATCTGAAATATTCTTTTGCCCGTCCCATAAAAATGATATAAATTTGCACCCTGTTTAAAGAAAAATCAGCGCAATGTCAAAAGTTTGTGAAATTACGGGTAAGAGGGCGATGTTCGGAAACAATGTTTCGTTCTCCGTCAACAAGACCAGAAGAAGGTTTAATGTAAATCTTTCTAAAAAGCGTTTTTATATTCCCGAAGAAGACCGTTGGGTTACCCTAAAAGTCTCTGCAAAGGCGTTGAAAATAATCAACAAAAGGGGTATTTCTGCCGTCTTAAAGGAGGCAAAAGCACAAGGATTGGTAAAATAGATTCCTGCCTTCGCTGGAATGACAAAGAAAAGATTTAGTAATGGCAAAGAAAGGAAATAGAATACAGGTTATTTTGGAATGCACCGAGCATAAAGATTCAGGTAAGCCGGGTACTTCTAGGTACATCACTACCAAGAATAAAAAAAATACTCCTGAGCGAATGGAAATCAAAAAATTCAATCCCATCTTAAAAAAGATGACGGTCCATAAAGAGATTAAGTAACTTCTCTTTTTAGTGATAAATTTTAGCAAATATTTTATAGATTCCTGCCTTCGCGGGAATGACATTAAAGAAACTAATAATGGCAAAGAAAACGGTTGCAAGTTTACAGACAAGTTCAAAAAGATTGACAAAAGCCATAAAAATGGTAAGGTCACCTAAAAGTGGTTCATACACTTTCGTTGAGTCGGTAATGATGCCCGAATCGGTGAATGAATGGTTGTCTAAAAAATAATTTTTCTACCAAACAATATCGGAAAGCTCCTTACGAAAGTATGGGGCTTTTTTGTTTAATAAGGATTAGCAGAAAAAAAGTTTAGAAGGTTTAGTGGTTTATGAGTTTATAAACAAGCAGAATTGGAAATTTTCTATTTTAACAAATACAACTTCCAACTCCTCACCATTTTTTTTAGTTTGAACTCGAACTCGAACTCGAACTCGAACTCGAACTCGAACTCGAACTCGAACTCGAACTTGTGCCTGAGTTTGAACTTGCCCTTGACACTTACTTTCTTATCTTTGATTCGATCAACTAAGAGAACACATGAGCTTATTCAAAAATATATTTTCCTCAAAGAAAAAAGAGACTTTAGATAAAGGCCTTGAAAAGACCAAGACTACTTTTTTTTCAAAACTTAGCAAAGCGGTAGCAGGTAAATCCAAGGTAGACGACGACGTTTTAGATAATCTTGAAGAAGTATTGGTAACCTCTGATGTGGGCGTAAATACGACACTGAAGGTGATTGATCGTATTGAGGCGCGTGTATCGAAAGATAAGTATGTGGGTACAGATGCGCTCAACACCATTCTTCGTGAAGAGATTGCCGGTCTGCTTTCCGAAACCAACGTAGGTGAAGAAACGGAATTTGGCATTCCCCAAGGTATAAAGCCCTACGTAATTATGGTCGTCGGGGTAAACGGGGTCGGTAAGACAACTACCATAGGTAAACTAGCCTATCAGTTCAAAAAACAGGGATTAAAAGTTGTTCTAGGAGCAGCCGATACTTTTAGGGCCGCTGCGATAGATCAGTTACAGGTTTGGGCCAATCGCGTAGACGTGCCGATTATTAAACAGAAAATGGGCAGTGACCCTGCATCCGTTGCATTCGATACGCTAAGTTCTGCCGTTACCCAAAATGCCGATGTGGTCATTATAGATACCGCCGGTCGATTGCATAACAAAGTAAACCTGATGAACGAATTAACGAAGGTGAAACGGGTAATGCAAAAGGTAATCGCTGATACGCCTCACGATGTAATGTTGGTCTTAGATGGCTCTACCGGTCAGAATGCTTTCGAGCAAGCGAAACAATTTACAAAGGCTACCGAAGTTACTTCATTGGCAGTCACAAAGTTAGATGGTACTGCAAAAGGGGGAGTTGTTATCGGAATCTCCGATGAATTTCAGATTCCAGTTAAATATATTGGGGTAGGTGAGGGCATCGAAGACCTTCAGGTTTTTAATAAGCATGAGTTTGTCGATTCTTTTTTTAAGATATAAAAAAGTACCATTAGATAAAACGATATGAAAAGTACAATACTAACCTTATTTATATTCCTGTTGTCCATTAGTCTGGCCAGTGCCCAAAGCCAATTACCATTAAAGTCAGATACCACGGCAACCCCAAAATTGAGATTCAATACACAAAACCATTGGTCATTACCTTTAAAGGATTCCTTAGCAGTTAGAGACTTTGATTTTCAAACTCCTAAAAATATTGAGCCGAATTTGGCGACCACTTTTTCTAATATGCCCGTTATCGTACCCGATAGCAATCACTCGATGCCAGTTTATACTCCCGATACGACCGTAACCTACAAAATGCAAATTTTAAGTATTGATTGAAAAGATGCTATGAATTCGTTGTTCAGAAATCCTTTTATTTTGTTCTGGGGCTGTATTCCTGTTGTACTTCTTTTTGGTTTGATCAATAAGGATGAGAATCTCTATATTAATATTCACGATACCTATTTCGTGATTTCACATCTTCATGTTGCACATTTAACCGCTCTCATTTCCGGATTTATTGGCCTTCTGTATTGGCTGTTTTATAAGTGGAATAAAGTCCTATCACTTTTATTAAACCAAATTCATGTTTTGCTTACCGTTCTAGGGCCGTTTTTAATTTGGATATTCTTGAGTTTCCATCGCGACATTGTTCCGGATTTAAATCTTCAGGAAATCCAGTTTTATAGTGACTTCAATCAATGGATAAGATTGGCGGCTTTACTGATTCTTGTAATTGTTGTATTCGCACAATTGATTTTTCTAATCAATCTAGTACGAGCGCTTCTTAAGCCCAATAAGTGGAATTGGATATGAAATGTCGCTTTTCGTACTGCAGGAATAAGTGATTTCTAGCCCTTAAAATAACCAGAAAAGAAAGGCAAATAAAAAAGACACATCATAGCGCTGAGTGTAGGAAAAATATGAAAATTTCATAATTAAAAGATTTCAATTTTGTCTCCGATATTGTATGATTACGAGAAAAATACTTTATTTTTCACGAATGGTGCATATGCATATAGATGCAATCATTTGACTTGAATTATGCTAGACCCTAAAACTTTTTTCAAAAAATATTGGTTGCCCCTTATTCTTGTGATTTGGGCTATTTTTCAACTTAGCCTAACCCGATACAGTGAATTGAACCCTTGGAAGTTAGGTGGCTACGGCATGTATTCAGATTATCACCCGGCTAATTACTATGTGTGGCTAGATAAAGATGGCGAGCGTATTTTGGCGAGAAAATCTAAATTGTTTACATCGAACCCTACCTTCAAAAAATTGGTTTTGACTTGTAGAACTTATCCTAGCGACCGTAGTTTACAAAAACTGCATGCCTTTTTTAAACATAGAGATAATGAACATTTTAAAGTAGAGGTTTGGAGACTGAATTTTAAGTCTGATCTTTCGGAACTGAGCAAGATATTGGTGAACAGCTATGAAAATTAATTTTGAGAAAAGGCTGGTTTTGGGTATCGTAACGTTATTGTTAGTGAACGTGCTCGAATTTCGTTCTGGTAAATTACTTGCAGCAGTACAACTAGTTTTAGGCCTTGCCGTTTTCATGCCAAAACTTATTGACACTAACATTTCGAATAAAATTAATCTGTACAGGCCTATTCTGAAATGGCTTTATTTATTTGCTCTAGGATGGGGAATCTATAGTGAATGGTATTATGTGCCTAATCACCTTTTTTTGTTTTTTTTCTTGTCCGTATTGGTGCTTACTTCAGAAGACGAATATCATATTAAAGATAACCTTCGATGGATTTTCGTCATTATTATGGGTTTTGCGGCAATACATAAGTTATTGAACCCGGTTTTTCTTAGCGGTGATTACATCGGTTATAGACTGGCTTCAGGGAATTTTTTTAAACCTATTTGGATGTCAGGGATTCTTCCTGAAATTAGTGAAAACTTAACTCAAAATGCGGCTAAAGTTTCTGAGTTTAAAAGTCAAGACCCGTTGTTAGGGCAAATGATCATGTTACGGATGGACTTCATCCTTTTTTCATGGTTGGTTAAAACCTTTTCTTATGTCGTAATAGCTATGGAGTTTTTACTGGTTCTGCTATTTACACTATTTTCTAAAACAAGGGCGGCTATGGCAACTTTGCTAATTTTTGTTGCATCGATTGGCTTTGCGGTGCCGGAATTCGAATTTGCCAGTACATTATTATTTATGGGGCTTGTAGTGTGCCCCGATAATTTTAACGTGCTAAAAAAACTTTATTTGTTATCTTTTCTCGTATACGTTGTTCTTTCCGTATGGTATAATCATTTCTAGAATAAACTAGAAAATCTAAATTTTCAAGTTTTGTCTATCCGGTGTCGGTAACCCATATTACAAGACTTTTAGAATAGCTTTGGTAATTTTGCAGGTTAGGTTGCTACTCTTAATCGATAACCGCGTTTATTCTTTCCCAAAGTTCGTTATCGAAACTTGAGAGCCCCAATTGTTCGTCACCGGCACTTTCGCCACATCTGACAACTACCATGTTTTTACTGGGTATTACATAGATTTTTTGGTCTTGGGCCCCTAGGGCCGCAATCAAATCGCTTGGCGCATTTGGTATTAATTGCCCTTGTACCACTTCTTGAGAAGTTGTTCCCATATGGCTTTCCTTTCCGTTGAGCCACCATAAATAACCATAAGATTTGTTGAGATCTTGTGAGGTACCCGTCATTTCGTTAAAGTAGGTTTCACTGACAATCGAAGTCCCGTTCCAAGAGCCCTTGTTCTGCATCAGGAGTCCGAATCGGGCCATATCTCGTGTATTGCTATTGTAAATATTGAGTCCGAGTGCAGTGCTCCAGTTTCCGGTCATTCCTATTTTATCGGCAACTTTTGTCTTACAATACGCTTGAAAAGACATTCCAACATTTTGACTGATCATCTCCTGTAACAACATAAAAGCACCTTGGTGGTAGGCCCAGCGGCTTCCCGCATCAGCGGTGTATTGCAGACAAAATGGTTCTGTACAGATCCAGGGTATAAAATTTCCGACGTTATCCGTTAATCCGGTCGACATGCTTAGGTGATGTTTGACCGTAATCAGGTCTTGCTGTTCGGCGGTTAGACTGCTCCAATCATCCCCTAGATAATCCGACGTTTTGTTGTTGATATCAATTAGGCCTTCGTCTTGGGCGATGCCTACAAAAGTCGCGGTCAGGCTTTTCGCTGCTGAAAACCAGCTCCACTTGGCACCTGCATTATGTCCGTTAGCATAGTGTTCCATAACGATTCGACCATCTTTGAGAACGATAAACCCTTTGGTTTTTCTAGTATCCAGAAAGTCGTACAGGTCTTGAATATTGTCTTCGTTCCATTTGAGTTGCGCCGGGGTAACTGTTTCCCAAGTAGTTCCCTCGGTGGGCGGAAAATATATTCCTTCCGGTGGCGAATCCGGATTTGCTTCGGGCTTGTTTTCATCCTTCGAGCAACTAATGAAAAGTAGGGTACATAATATGAAAATGAAACTGGTTTTAAATTTCATAGCTAAAATTATTTCTTATAAGACCATTATGGGTTCTTAAAGATTAACGCATAAAACGAAGAAATCGTGCAAAAACTAAGGCATTACTAACACATGTTGTACTTTTGCGTCCCATTAAAATAGTATGCGCACAAAATCTTTAAAAAAGAATCAAATTAATGTCGTCACTTTAGGCTGCTCGAAGAATGTCTATGATTCGGAAGTACTTATGGGCCAGTTGCGTGCGAACGATAAAAAGGTGGTTCATGAAGAGGAAGGCAATGTCGTGGTTATCAATACCTGCGGATTTATTGCCAATGCCAAGGAAGAAAGCATAAATACGATTCTGGAATATGTACAAAAGAAGGAGGCCGGCGAAGTAGATAAGGTTTTCGTTACCGGATGCCTTAGCGAACGTTATAAGCCTGATCTTCAAAAAGAAATTCCGAATGTAGATGCGTATTTCGGTACTAGCGAATTACCCAATTTATTGAAGGCTTTAGGGGCCGATTACAAACACGAACTGATCGGGGAACGTTTGACCACGACCCCAAAAAACTATGCTTATCTAAAAATAGCCGAGGGCTGTGATCGGCCGTGTTCGTTTTGTGCGATACCCATAATGCGGGGCAAACATCGCAGCAAACCCATCGAAGATTTAGTCACCGAAGCCGAAAAATTGGCGGCGAAAGGAGTTAAGGAATTGATTCTTATCGCCCAAGACCTCACCTATTACGGCCTCGACCTCTATAAAAAACGAAACTTGGCCGAACTGCTCCAAAATTTGGTCAAAGTAGCCGGCATTGAATGGATACGGTTGCACTACGCCTTCCCGACAGGTTTTCCGATGGATGTTCTTGAAGTAATGAAGCAGGAAGATAAAATCTGTAACTATCTCGATATTCCGCTGCAACATATTGCCGACGCCATTTTAAAAAGTATGCGTCGCGGTACGACTCAAGTAAAGACAACGAAACTGTTGCAAGAGTTTCGTGCCGCTGTACCTGAAATGACCATTCGTACTACTTTGATCGTCGGGTATCCCGGTGAGACGGAGCAAGATTTCCAAACCCTGAAAAATTGGGTGGCGGAGATGCGTTTCGAACGTTTGGGCTGTTTTACCTATAGCCATGAAGAAAATACCCACGCCTATAATTTAGCCGATGATGTTCCTGAAGACGTAAAACAAGAGCGTGCCAATGCTATCATGGAACTTCAGTCACAAATTTCATGGGAACTCAATCAAGAAAAAATCGGGAAGATCTTTCGATGTATTATCGACCGTAAAGAAGGCAATTATTTTATTGGCCGCACCGAATTCGATTCTCCTGATGTGGACAACGAAGTACTTATCGATGCTACAAAATACTACTTAAAACAGGGAGAGTTTACGAATATCAAAATCACCGACGCGGCGGACTTTGATCTTTACGGTGAACCTGTTTAAAAGTTAAAGTTCAAAAATAGTTTATTGGTTTATGAGTTTATAAGCGCAGAATTTTTCGTCTACCGTCTACCGTCCATTTGAGTTTGAACTTGAACTTGCGCTTGGACTTTTTTCCTTACTTTAGGAGTAACCAACTGTGTACCGCAATAAATCAATTTCATAAAGGGGCACATGCTAAATATAGATTTCTTAATGGATGGATTACAGATAGAAAAAATAGAGCTTTTTAAGGTGCCTCCGCGTTGGCTTTTTTTGAAAATGACGACCAAAAGCGGCATCATCGGTTGGGGAGAGCCCGTAGTCGAGGGTAAGGCGGCCACCGTAGAAGCTTGCGTTCAAGAGATTTCGAAATACGTAATAGGGCGTTCTGCGAACGATATCGAAGATATTTGGCAAACACTTTATGGTGGCGGATTTTATCGTGGCGGCCCGATTTTGATGAGTGCGATTTCTGGAATAGACCAAGCTCTTTGGGACATTAAAGGGAAACACTTGGGCGTACCTGTTTATGATTTATTGGGAGGTGCCGTACGGAAAAAAGTAAAAATGTATTGCTGGATCGGTGGCGACAATCCCGAGGTGGTGCTCGAACAGGCTCGAGAAAAAGTGGCTCAGGGCTATAAAGCAGTCAAAATGAATGCGACGGGAGAATTCGCTTGGATCGATTCCCTAAAAAAAATAAAAACAGTTGGCAAGAATATCGGATTGCTTCGCGAAGAATTCGGGGATACCTTGGATATTGGCCTCGATTTTCATGGCCGGATACACAAGGGCATGGTAAAAAGGCTGATCGATGAGTTGGCTCCGTACTACCCCATGTTTATCGAAGAGCCCGTTTTGAGCGAGAATAACGAAGCCCTTGACCATATTTATCGGTATACTGGTATTCCGATAGCTACTGGCGAGCGTATGTTTTCCCGATGGGATTTCAAGGAACTGCTGCACCGTGGAACGGTAGACATCATTCAGCCCGACTTAAGCCATGCCGGTGGAATTTCAGAAGTACGAAGAATAGCAGCAATGGCAGAGGCCTATGATGTGGCTTTGGCCCCTCATTGTCCCTTAGGTCCCGTGGCACTGGCCTCTTGTTTACATATCGATTTTACGGCTATCAACGCCTTTATTCAAGAAAGTAGTTTGGGTATACATTATAACCAAGGATTTGATTTGCTGGATTATATGGAGAACCCCGAAGTCTTTAAAGTAAAAGACGGGTATATCGACCTACTTAAAAAACCGGGACTAGGCGTCGAAATCAACGAAGAAAAGCTAAAGGAAGCGCAAAAAATCGGTCACGATTGGGCCAACCCGATCTGGCGAAATGAAGATGGCAGTTTTACGGAATGGTAATTACCAGTAAGCAGTTGGCAGTAGCAGTATGCAGTTTTTAGATGACCTGCAAGGTGTCGTCGCCAAAGGCGACCTCCTTGTAGGTCTGATGCTAAAGTATTGTAAAAATGGATTTTTTTTATTTTCATTAACCCATTAACCCATTAACCCATTAACCCATTAACCCATTAACTTTTGAACTTGAATTTGACCCTTTTAACCACCACCCATGAATAAGAACTTTTTTTATTTAGCTTTTGCCCTTTTCCACCTAACGCTATCATCCCAAGAAAAGAGACATCAGTTTTCCATCGAGATTTTAGACGATGCCGCACTCGAACTTATCAATGCAGATGCCAAAATTGAAGTCATTGGTAGTGGATTCGAATGGACGGAAGGCCCATTGTATATATCAGATGGTGACTACCTCCTGTTTTCTGACATCCCCAATAACAAGGTATTTAAAATAGATAGGGAGGGAATTACTTCGGAATATTTACACCCCGCAGGGCATTCAGGGAATTGCACGGATTGTGCCGAGCCGGGATCTAATGGATTGCTTTTAAGTCCCGATGGAGAATTGGTGCTTATGCAACACGGTGACCGGCGGGTAGCTAAAATGAAAAGTTCTTTGGATAACCCTAAACCGGAATATGAAGCCCTTGCCGATAACTATGAGGGCAAAAAATTCAACAGCCCGAACGATGGGGTTTTTGATAGCAAAGGAAACCTCTACTTTAGTGATCCGCCGTATGGTTTGCCACAACAAATGGATGACCCGACCAAAGAACTTGATTTTCAAGGCGTTTATTGTCTAAAGACTTCTGGTAAACTTGTTTTGGTCGATAAGCTATCACGACCAAATGGCGTCGCGGTTTCTACCGATGGCTCCAAATTATTTGTGGCTGTATCAAACCCCGAACATGCGGTCTGGTATCAGTATGATATTATGGAGACGGGTAATGTTGTCAATAAAAAAATATTTTACGATGTCACCAAATTGATTGGCCAAGAGGGTCAACAAGGTTTGCCCGATGGTATGAAAATGCATAGCAAAGGATATCTATTCGCAACCGGCCCAGGAGGAGTATGGATTTTTAGCGAAGAGGCCAAACCCATTGTCCGCATACATACAGGTGAAAAAACTGCTAATTGCGCTTTCAGCACAGATGAAAAGACACTTTTTATGACAGCGGATGATTATGTGCTGAAGGTGAAATTGAATTAGGAGTTTGAGAGGCGACTTAAAAAATTATCAGAGTGTATCGTCCTGGGCTATCGTGATTACTGCATTTCCGGTTTTTTGTCCTTTAGCTACATATTGATAGGCATCTATGATTTTTTCCAAGGGATAAGTGCTATCGATGACTGCCTTAAATTTCCCCTCTTCAATTAATTTTTTAATAAAAAGAAGACTTTTTTTGATATTTGTGGGTAATGGAAAAATCACCTTCTTGCCCCCGAGAACGGGGGTAACCAATGCCCAAAATATATTAGATCCCCAGGGCCCCAATTCCGAAGAGATATAGACTCCTTTAGGCTTTAACAAAGGTTTGCACTTCGCAAACGAACTCTTGCCAACGGCATCGAAAACAAAATCATAACCTCCAACTCCTTTTGTAAAATCTTCTTGTGTGTAATCGATAACCCGATTAGCACCTAACGATTTGACAAGGTCGAGATTTTTTGTATTTGATGTGGCCGTCACTTCTAAGCCGTAGTATTTCAACAATTGAACAGCTGCGGAACCAATGGCTCCCGTAGCACCGTTTACAAGCACCTTTTGCCCCTTTGTCAAGGAAACTTTGTTGATAAAGTTATAGGCGTAATGGGCACCTTCGCAACTCGCTGCCGCTTCGGCATAACCTATATTTTCGGGTATTTTCAAGAAGGCCTTGTTTTGCGCAACAACAAGATATTCGGCATGGGAACTTAATATTTCGTCATTAAAACCAAAAACTTTATCCCCTACTTTAAAGTCGGTAACTGCAGTGCCCATGGCTTCGATTTGTCCTGCAAAATCGGTTCCCGGTGTAGGTTTGCTGGGTTTGAAAAGCCCTGAAAAGAGACGACTGACGAAATAACGTGCGGTAACTAGGCCCTCATCCGTTCGGTTTACGGTTGCGGCATACACCTTGACCAGTATTTCATTGTCTTTAGGAACAGGTTTTTGAACCTCCATAAGCTGAAAAATTTCAGCGGGACTTCCATATGTTGTATAGACTAGGGCTTTCATTTTCAATAAGACGAAGGTTTCGAAATATTGTTACAACCTTTATGGGTTGTAAAAAATGAATGTTTCCGTCATTGTTTCCGTAGAACAAAATCGGATGAAATTTTATATGACGAAAGGACAAAAAGAGGAAGGAGTAAAGACAGGTATTACCGAGATAGTTTTATTTTAGCATTGGTTGGTCTTTTTGGCGGTTTCTGAAAATTCATTAGTCCCTGCCTGTCCGGCGAGGCAGGTTTCTTCCTTGCTCCTTTTGTCTTTTCTCTACGTCCGGATTTTTCTTTTTAAGACGGCGAGGGTTTGAGATTACGCATGACTTTCGTAGTAAGAGCCAAATATTTACAAAATATTAAAGAAAATTTGGCGTTTGATTCCTATAAATGGGTATTTAATCCTAACTTTAAAATCTCCCTAAATCAGCAATCGAACAACAATTTCTCCATGCACCGATTAAAAATCTTCGTAGGCGTTTCGCTTTTAGTTCTTACGCTTCTATTCTTAACGACCTCAAGTATTATTCGGCCAGAACCGAATTCTAGCGCTGATAATAAAACTTTAACAGTTGCACCGGAGACGACCATAGTCGATAAAAAGGCAGTCCGCCAATTTGAATCACAGCAGCAAAAACTAAACATAACCGTAGAAGCTTATTTTAAAAAGGCTATCGCCGCAGGTGATATTGTGGGTGCCGGCGTTAGTATCGTAAAAGGAGATTCTATTGTGCTTTCCGATGGATACGGGAAAAGAGATATTAACCAGACCGAAAAAGTCAATGGAGAAACTATTTTTCGATTAGGCTCCCTTTCAAAAGGCTTTGCCGGGGTATTGGCCGCAGACCTTAAAAGTGAAGGCAAATTAAATTGGACGGATAAGGTAAATGATTACCTACCAGAATTTCAGTTGGGCGACAGTGCCAATACGGCGAAAATTACCCTGGCAAATATCATGTCGCATACTTCGGGTACGCCTTACCACAGTTTTACCAATCTTGTCGAGGCAGGAATACCAATGGCGACCATTGCTAAACGTTTTAAGGAAGTAAATCCTATAAGTGAGCCCGGTGAGTTATACAGTTATCAGAATGCCATGTTTGCACTAAGTGGAGAAATCATGTTTAAAGCGACAGGTAATGAGGTAACGGAATCACTACATAATCGGTTTTTTAAACCTCTTGGCATGTGTACCACTAATGCGGACTATGAAACCTTGATTAATATCGAAAATGTGGCGATGCCCCATGTGCGATATAGAAAGGGTTGGAGAAGTAGAAAACTAACGGACCGTTATCACAATGCCATTGTGGCCGGAGGTATCAATGCCAGTCCGCACGATATGGGTAGATGGATGCGGTTTCTACTCGGACATAATCCCGAAGTTATGGAAGAATCGGCTATTGCCGAAGCTTTTATGCCACAAGTGGAAATTAATATCGGACGTAAATATTACAAACGCTGGCCAGGTCATATCGCCTCATACTACGCCTTTGGATGGCGGATTCATACATTTGAAGTGGAAGACTCCGAGCAACAAGAAACTGTTTGGCACCATGGCGGAAGTGTCAATAATTATAGAAATGAAATTGCGATGTACCCTGAAGCCGATTTGGGCATATGTGTGCTGTTAAATAGTAACTCTAGGATCGCAAGTACCGTTATACCAGACATACATCAAATCGTAAATGATGTTTATAGGGTTACTGAATCAGAAAGTGACCAAGACATTCCTGAAAGTGCTTCTTCTTCTTCTTCTTTGTAGGGGTTTGCTGTTTTCTACCGGTTGAAAATCCTTGATAACGACTTACGTTGAAGTTCTTCAGAAGGCTCGTACCTTAGTCTAAATAGACAACCGTGTCCGGATTTATTAGGTGTATGTAGATTTCGTTATTTTACAAGTTTGTAGTTATGCACCAAAACCGATGCGGAAATTTGGAGCTTATTTTCCAACTTTAGAATCATGTCTACGGTCAGCTTTTTCTTCCGGTTTAGAATTTCCGATACCCTTCTTTTTCCGCCAATGACGCCCACCAAATCTTTTTGTTTTAGGTTCAGTTCTTCCATTCTTATTTTAATCGCCTCGATAGGGTCGGATTCCTCAATCCGGTCTATTATAACTTATAATCATACAGATGACGGTGAACCCTAATAAAAAGGTGTATCACACATAGGATACGGAGCAAGTTATAGTATAAAGAAAAAAAGGTGTTTTAAGGCAAAAAGAAAATATTGACTAACTTCAAGGAACTGACTAAAACATTTAAAAAATATTCTTCGTCCAACGAGAAAGATTGATTGCATTTTAAACAAGCTGGAATTGTCAAAAGATTTTTTGGATAAGGTTTTTCCAATAAATTTTTGGAAGGAATGTGGTCTTTAGTTTTCGCAACTTGTCCACAGTAATAACATCTCAATTTTTCTTTCAATTACGAATGTTTGTTCAAATTACAGGTAACGGTTCGGCTATGCTTAGTGCGGGGCAGAAATCCGACGGATTTCCCGCCACGAGCTAAGCTAAACCTTTGGGTTTCGCTTTTTCTTTTTTTGTCCAAAGCTAAATCCCAAAGATTTAGCGACATCATAAATATACACAGAACTTGGCGTAAAAATCTTAGCCCGCATTAAGTATAGCCATTGTTGAACTAAACCTAAAGGTAGCTTTACAAAAAAATACTGTTCGCTACCTTTAAGTATTGTTCAATCCTCAAGATGTAAATTATGAAAAAAAAGTAGTACCCTTATCGAACGGGCCTGTAAAAAGGTTCCCGATTTCGCCATCAACTATCAAAAGCTGGAGCGTTCGATCGAACTGTCCGGCAAGAGCCAGAGTACCCTTACCAATTACGCGCGCTGTCTCTCCCATATGGTGCTTCATTTTGATTGTAGCCCATTGGAACTGGACAGGGAGCAAGTGCTGGACTACCTGCATTTCCTCAAACGGCGTCACAGGACCCCGTCCGATAGTTTTTTCAAGCATACGGTCTACGGCCTTCGATATTTGTACCGGGTATATGACTTGCCCGGGCACCGTGTAGTGTTACCATCGATAGAACGCCCGAAGAAACTCCCGGTAGTACTAAGCAGGAAAGAAGTAAAGCTACTTTTAAAAACACCCAAGCTGCACAAGCACCGCTTGCTATTGGCACTGCTCTACGGCTGCGGTCTTCGCAATGCGGAGCTGCGCAACCTGCACGTCAAGGATGTCGACATGGACAGGAAACAGCTCCATATCCGCCAGGGCAAGGGCCGCAAGGACCGCTATGTCCCCCTTTGCGATCTACTCATACGTGGTATACGGATCTATCTTGCGGCGGAGCATCCGCGGCGATGGCTTTTCAATGGTAATGATAAAGCGGGCAAGCCCGTGGGCCTGTCGCCCAATGGAGTGCAATGGGTGGTAAAACAGGCGCGCCAACAGAGCGGTATCCTAAAACAGGTGACCGCCCATAGCCTGCGCCATAGCTATGCCACGCATCTGTTGGAGATGGGAATGGACATTATGAGCCTAAAAGACCTCTTGGGCCATGTGGATATCCAGACCACGATGGTGTACCTGCACGTATCACGGCATTCCAAAAGAGCTGTTTTCAGCCCCTTGGAAAAGCTTTACGATAAGCGGTAATGGCACGGCCCGTATATCAAGTGGCCGATGTATTGGAGCGTAACGAAGTAGACCTGAACGAGTATACCGGCAATACCTGGCAACTGCGCACCTTGCATGCCCTACGTAAATGTAGGACCGCCGCGCTCGGCGGGCACATCGACCGTTGTGACGATCCAAAGTGCAGGCAGCTGCACCTGAGCTATAACAGTTGTCGCAACCGTCATTGCCCCCGATGCCAAGGACACAGGCGCGAAGAGTGGATACGGGCACGGGAAAAGGAACTGTTGAACGTACCCTATTTCCATGTGGTGTTCACCCTGCCCGACACGCTGAACCGACTTTGTTTGTATGCCCCTAGAACGGTATATACTATTTTGTTCAAAAGTGCATGGGGCGTACTAAGGGATTTTGGCAAGAACCCGAAGTTCCTTGGCGGCGACATGGGCATGGTGGCCATATTGCATACCTGGGGGCAGAATTTAAGTTTGCACCCGCACCTGCACTGCATCGTTCCCGGAGGCGGTATTACCGCCAACGGAAAATGGAAATATGCCAAGAACAAGGGAAAATACCTTTTTCCGGTAAAGGCTATGGGCAAGGTCTTCAGGGCCCGCTTCGTGGAAAACCTCAGAAAGGAGTTCGACCGTCCCCGGTCGTTTTACGACAGACTCTTCGCCAAGGATTGGGCGGTGTATGCCAAACGCCCTTTTTCAAGCCCGCAATATGTTGTGGAATACTTGGGGCGCTATACCCATAAGATAGCTATTGGTAATCACAGGATACGATCACTTGCCAATGGCCGAGTTGCTTTTACCGCCAAGGATTACAGAAAAGGGGGCGCAAAGTATACCCTTGGCCTGAGCGATGCGGAATTCATAAGGCGTTTCAGTCTGCATATTCTGCCCAAGGGTTTCGTGCGCATACGCCACTACGGTATCCTGAGCAGTAGCAAGAAGAAAATGGTACTACCGCTTCTGATGGCGGAAATAGGGCGATGTACGCCCAAGGAAAGACCGTCGCCGATTCTGCACCGAAGGTGCCCTAGGTGCGGACAAGGCACTTTGATGACGGTCTTTATGTTCGACGGCAGAGGGCCGCCCGAACATTGGATCGATAAACTGAAACAACAAAATAGAAACACCCGAATTAAAACAGCGTAATGGTTGTACAGGATAACTATGGACTAAAGTGACCGTTTTTGATAAAAGTACCTGCCGTTGATCGAAGTTAAAGGCTTGGGATAACAAAAAGCATCCAAACGGAGTCAAAAAATACGCTAACTGCAAAGGTATCCACACAGGTGCCACTTCAAACCTCTCACCTGATCCATACCAATCCCCATAGGAAACAACGAGGCCAAAGACCCGGTGTAGTTCAACACAGCATTCATGCTCGGTCGTACCGACCGCACGAATGCTTAGTTATTAGGCAACGTTTTTCCTTGCGTACAGCTTAATCTCACTAAGTTCTTTCTCCTTATTTTCTCTTTCCTCCTCGATGTCATAATCGTCTTGGATGCCGAGCCAGAATTTTGCCGAGTTCCCGAAATATTTGCTCAATCGTAACGCCGTATCGGCCGTAATCCTGCGATTACCCTTTACGATTTCCGAAATTCTTGTTTGCGGGATTTTTAGGTCTTTGGAAAGCCTGTAAGCAGTAATTTCTAGAGGCTCCAAAAATTCGAATTTCAATATTTCTCCGGGATGTATGTTCGCTAACTTCTCCATTATTTATTTCTTAATGATAATCGATTATCTCTACTTCGTTTGCGTTTCCGTTGTCCCAGATGAACATAATCCGCCATTGCCTGTTAATCCGGATACTGTGATATTCCTTCAATTTTCCGGTAAGCTTTTCAAGTCTGTTGGATGGCGGAATCCTTAAGTCGGCGATGTCCTGCGAGTTGTTCAACATTCTCAATTTACGACGTCCGACGTTCTGGATTTCGAGCGGCATTTTTTTTACCCTTACACCTTTCCAAATCCGTTCGGTCTCTTTGGAGCCAAAGGAAACAATCATATAATCGTTTTACGTTACTAACGTCAAAGGTAAGCAATTATTTTGAATTTGGTTGAAGGTTTCTTAAAATGTTGCCTAACGGTCTTGTGTATGAAACGTAGCGTGTAAAAAGACACTAACTTTTCGGATTAACACAGAGCCGAATTTTTATATTTTGTTTTTAACTTATCAATCTTAAAAGTCAAATTTAAAAATTTGGCGGTCTTCGCAGATAATCACAAACCTTTCGATTTAGAACTTATTAGCTATGTTTTATACACGTTGTTGAACTAAACCTAAAGGTAGCTTTACAAAAAAATACTGTTCGCTACCTTTAAGTATTGTTCAATCCTCAAGAT
>ENA-ORXM01002770-ORXM01002770.1-marine-metagenome-genome-assembly--contig:-NODE-2770-length-19324-cov-14.497844_pt1 | contig 19324 bp, 19 predicted proteins | sample MGYA00237867_ERZ511480 | MGnify/ENA primary metagenome ERZ511480 (study PRJEB26309, sample SAMN06266103) | marine metagenome | isolation source: Algal blade | place: United Kingdom:Sidmouth, United...
GTTATTTTCTTAAACAAACACCCATACATTATAACAATCCTCAATCCGATCAAACTGATGCCGCCCGCTTGCAAAGGTGCAAAGGTGCAAAGGTCTCGCCTAAAGGGGTGACGCCGAGTAAGATCGCAGATATCGGTATCAAGAATGTATGGACAGCACGACCAATATGATAATGTCGCTGAGTTTCATATGTTAATGAATGTATTGAACCACGGCGCCTTGTTGGCTTACTCCAAACATGCTGTCGCCAAAAATCTGGCATTAGAGTAATTTGCGTTTAATTAGATTTATCTGTGCATCAGAAAATAGGCGAGTGAAGCCTAATTTCTGATCCCGATTTAACGCAAAATGCTCTAGATTTAATTATGCAAATGGTTCTGCAATGCCTTTGAAACGGTTTGAAGGACATCTGAAATAAAAGGACTCTGTCAGTCTCGCCTCGCGCTTGAGTGCGCAAAACATAAAAAAGGCCCCTGACAGTATCAGGGACCTTTCGTTTGTAGTTTGGGTCTAACTGGACGTCATGCCAGCTTTTCTTTAAGATTACTTCGTATTAGTCCTGTGACATATCACGAGGTAGCATTTCAAATTTTATGAAGATAAAACTGAATTGCTTTAGATACCCAATTTCGCTTTTACGAAAGTGCTAATCTAACAGCTTCGGGCAGACCCCTCAAAACAGATAAACAAATTACACCTCCTTTCACAAACGCGGCCCGGGTATCGGACGGCTATAATGTAAGAAGAGTGCGCTAGATTCGTAATTTTTGCAATCGCGAAATTGCAAGATTTACATCTAAGCTTTATGCGTCCTCATTGAAATCAAGCGCGACACCATTATTGCAATAGCGCAGGCCTGTGGGTCTTGGGCCGTCTTTAAAGACGTGACCTTGGTGGCCGCCGCATCTTGCGCAATGATATTCCGTGCGAGACATAAACAGTTTACGGTCTTGTTTCGTCCCAATATTGCCTTCAATGACATCGTAAAAACTTGGCCAGCCTGTGCCCGAATCAAACTTTTGTTCGGACGTAAACAGCGGTAAAGCGCACCCTGCACAGACATATGTGCCCGTGGCTTTATTGTCATTTAACGGGCTAGTGAAGGGGCGCTCTGTGCCTTCTTTGCGCAGAACATTAAATTCCATGTCTGTAAGGCGGTCTTTCCACCCACTCTCGGTTATGTTTTTCCAGTCTTCTGAACTCATACTTGCCTCCCGGCTTTCGGCATTGGCTGTGGTTTGGGATTTGCTACACGCGACAATAGTCAGGGCAGCGGCACTTAATCCTAATTGACGTCTGTTTAACATGCGAGGCTCCTTAATGGATATAGTCCTTTATATAGAGACTATACGCGTTAATTGCTAATCGCGTTCCCTCACATTCCAGTGATGTGCGAGAATATGACTTTGGCTAATATGCCCCAAACCAAAAGCCACCCCGCCCATATATTTGATTTAAACAGGGCAAGATAATCTGGGTCTGGCCGCGATATAACGCGTCTCTGCCATTGTAGGTGAAACAGCATAGGCAAGACTGCAAGACCTGACGGAGAGCGCAATCCGCCCTCTATTTGCAAGGCAATGACGGCAAGGATAAGCCATATAAAGTGAACGATTACAATGCGGCTCTGTAGCTTATCACCAAACAGGCGTGCCGTAGATTTTACGCCGATCATTGCGTCGTCTTCTTGGTCTTGGCAGGCATAAAGCGTGTCATAGCTGATCGTCCATAACATCAGGGCAAAATACAGACATATGACAGAAGGCGAAAGCGCGCCGGCTTTTATAGCGTAGGCGACAAGCACCGCCCAGTTAAATGTCAGGCCAAGCCACGCTTGTGGCCACCATGTAATCCGTTTCATAAACGGATACGCACAGACAAGCGGTATGGCGCAGAGCGCGATTATCTGGGCAAGGCGAGGCAAGCAGAGCAAAACACCGAGCCCCACGAGGCATTGTAACATCGTCCAGATCAGCGCGTTTTTAACCGAGATCGTGCCTGCAGGAATAGGCCGAAGCGCGGTTCGCTCAACTTTGGCATCAAGGTTTTTGTCTATAATATCATTATAGGTACACCCCGCGCCGCGCATGGCGACAGAACCAATAAATAACAGCGCGGCCCATTTTATATCATCAAATGTTAGTCCGTATTGCAAACCTGCAAAAACAAGTCCGATAAACCCCGGCAGGGCCAAGAGCCAATAGCCGATGGGGCGATCATATCGCGCGAGTTGTAGGTAGGGTTGAATACGTTTTGGCGCGCTGTAAACCCAGTGATTGGGCAGCGCATCTTTTATCGTCTCAATTGAGTTCTCATTATATTCTGACATAAGGGATGATTAGCGCAGGTTTTATGTATATAATACTCTCATGCGCGAAAATTATACGCTTATTCGTCTTTATCTTGATACGACCTTAATTAATGGGGCACGTATATCTTTGGATAAACCTCATCTTCACTATCTTTTGTCGGTTTTACGAAAATCGGTCGGGGATCGCGTGCGTTTGTTTAATGGGCGCGACGGGGAATGGGCGGCCGAGATTACGGACTTGTCGCGCAAAGAGGCGCGATTGGTTGTCACCGAACAGTTACGCGAGGCCAAAGCCGCGCCCGATATTTGGCTGTGTTTTGCGCCTGTAAAGAAACATCGGAATGCTTTTATCGTTGAAAAAGCGACAGAGCTTGGGGTCGGGACGCTGCAAACCGTCATTACCCAACGGACACAATTCCCAAAGATAAATCTGGATCGCCTGCAAGCCCAAATGATCGAAGCCTCAGAACAGACAGAGCGTTTGGATATCCCGACATTGGCCCAAAGCTGTGACTTGGCAGATTTACTCGAAGGCTGGGACGCGGCGCGGATATTGATATTTGCAGATGAGGCAGGTGAAGCTGACGGCCCAAATGCGGCTGGGCCAGCGCTTGACGTGATTTCCGAACTCGACGGCCCGTGTGCGCTCCTCATTGGGCCAGAAGGCGGGTTCACCCCCAATGAACGGGAGTTGATCCGCAGCTACCCCTTCGTCAAAGCCGTCACCCTCGGCCCGCGTATATTACGCGCGGATACCGCCGCGATTGCATTGCTGACATTGTGGCAAGCCCGACATGGAGATTGGGTTTAAAGGGGGACTGGGTTTAGCGGAAGCTTAGGTTTAAAAATTATCCTTCGCCGCGCGTATTTCGCCGAGGCGTTCCGCGCTGCCCGCCCGCACGAATGGATTAATTTTTTTCTCGCGCGCGACAGTTGTCGGCACCGTTGGCGTATTATTTTCGCGGAGCGTTTTGGCCGTTTCGATATAATCCAATAGATCTTGATTTTCGGGCTCGACCGTCACCGCAAACCGACCATTTGAGAGCGTATATTCATGCGCGCAATAAAGGTCTGTGTCATCGGGCAAGGCGCAAATCTTAGATAGGCTCTCATACATTTGCGCAGGCGTGCCTTCAAATAATCGACCACAACCTATGACGAAAATCGTGTCGCCGACAAAAGCCGCTTTTGCATCAGGGACATAATAGACGATATGTCCGAGCGTGTGACCGTCGGTTGTCATAACCTGCACGTCGTGATCGCCGAATTTAAAGACGTCGCCGCCGTTTACGCCTTGGGTCAAGTTTGGAATGCGCTTTTTATCTAAACTGTGTCCCATAACTTCGACATTGTGGGTTTCAACAAGAGAGGCATTCCCGCCCGTATGGTCAAAATGATGATGGGTGTTCCAAATTTCAGTCAGTGTCCAACCGCGCAATTTTGCCTGTTTGGCTATTTCTGCGCCGTCGGGCGTATCAATCGTGGCGGTGCGTCCGCTTTTAGGATCGTGAATCAACAAGCCGTAATTATCAGACAGGCAGGGGAAGAGGGCGATTTGTAATTTTTCACGCGTGTGATGTGTTGTCATGTCCAAAATGGCTTTCTTATTTAAATTTGCGCCTTACAGTCATAGCTATGCGTCAGACCGTCGTCCAGATTGATAATTTTTATGCTTCGCGCATTGGCGTGGCGGCAAGACGTATGACCGCAAGGCGTCTTTCGAGCGTGTGGCCTGATCTGCATGGGCATGATATTTTAGGTTTTGGCTATTGCTCGCCTTATCTTGAGACCTATTTGCCAAGTGCGAAACGTGTAGTTCTCGCCATGCCGGGCGGGCAGGGCGCGGTGGTGAAGTCTTCTAAGCGCGGTATTATATCCTGCCTGACACATGAAGACCTCTTGCCGTTTTCTGACGCGCAATTTGATAATGTTTTAGTCGCACACGGCGTCGAAGAAACTGCGGATTTAAAATCTCTTTTGACCGAGCTTTGGCGTGTCACAAAACCCGAAGGGCGTATCGTCGTTATCGCATCAAATCGCGCGGGACTATGGGCGCGCTCAGATAAAAGCCCATTTGGCGCAGGCCGTCCGTTCTCTCGCCATCAGCTGCGATTGGCCATGCGGTCTGTGGGGTTCGTGCCGTCGATTTGGTCGGGTGCGCTTTATGCGCCGCCCTTAAAATTTATGTCGGGGCCACGCCTGTCAGAGATGTCAGAGAAATTCGGCGAAACGGTCTGGCCAAGTTTTTCAGGACTTGTCCTTGTAGAAGCCGTGAAGCGGCTTTATGCCGAACCAGAAGGCTTACTTGAGGCCACGACTAAGCGCATTGTGCGTGCGACACATCCTTTGGGGAATACGGCAGCGCCGTTTGACGATATATAATCCATGACAAAAGATACGAACACACCGCCCGACATTAATCACGCCCCAGATATCAATCATGCCCCAGACATTAATCATGTCAGATCTGAAATCGACCGCGTGGATAATGCGATGTTGTCTTTGATTGCGGAACGGCTGGAATTGTCCGCCGCCGTGCGTCGGGCCAAAAGCGGCGCGCGCGTTTGGCGACCTTCGCGCGAAGAAAGCCATGTGCGTGACCTTGCGGACGCCACCAGTAAATCGCAAACAGGCCAGTCTTTAGCCCCGCTCGTCTCGCGTATCTGGGCTGAACTCATGAGCGCGAGCCTCGCTGTCCAAGGCCCGATGCGCCTGCATATTGCGCTCGAAGGCGACGCGCTCGAAGTTTGGACCCTTGTCCGCGACCGGTTCGGATCTGCCATTCCCGCGCTCTCTTATCCCACCGCAAGCTCTGCGCTTGCCGCTGCCTATTCCGAAGATGAAGGCGTCGCCGTATTGCCGTCGCCCGGCGGGATGAATACATGGTGGGCCGCGCTCTGCCCCGGCGGGGCCATGCCCGATATGCACATTCTATCTGGTCTTCCGCGCACGGGAAATGCCGACTGGCCACGGGCGGTCGCGGTTGCGACTGCGGATTTGGCGCCTTCAGGCGCCGACGAAATGTTGATTGTTGTGCGCGATAAATTTGCTCTGCAAGTTCTAGAGGCAGACGCGACTTTGCGGGGCGAAGCAGGGCCGTATAATCTCTATAGCGTCCCAGGATTTTTTGACCCTAACACGGCGCCGTTTAAAGCCCTAAAAGCCAAGGACCCGAATGCTAAAATTATAGGGTGCTTACCGCTCCCGCTTGGACGTCCTGTATGACACAAATTTTTGAAAAAATATTAATCATTGGCGGCGGCCTTATTGGGTCGTCTCTGGCGCGCGGCGCGAAAGCAAAGGGGCTATGTACGACCGTCTATATGTCGGATAAATCCGAGAGCGTGTGTAAAGCGATTACACGTTTGGGGATTGCGGACGGCGTCAGTGAAAACACGCCCGATTTTTACGCCGCCCAAGCCGACCTTGTTATTTTATGTGTTCCACCTGCAAGGATTGGCGATGTCGCGAAATCCGTCATTCCGTCTATGAAATCGGGCGCAATCCTGACGGATGTCGGCTCTATCAAAGGCGATATTGTCAAAGCGATCACACCGCATTTACGCGATGATATTCATTTCGTTCCAGGGCATCCGATTGCGGGAACGGAATATAGCGGCCCAGAAGCGGGCTTTGCGACTTTGTTCAAAGAACGCTGGTGTATCCTGACGCCCGAAAATGAGGACGACCCTGCTGTAACGAAGTTAAAAGATTTTTGGGAAGGCCTCGGCAGTGCCGTGGCGGTCATGAGCGCAGCACGTCATGATCTTGTCCTCGCGACAACCTCCCATGTGCCGCATTTAATTGCCTATACATTGGTCGGAACGGCGGTGGATATGGAGACCGTCACACAAAATGAAGTTGTGAAATTCTCCGCAGGCGGGTTTCGAGATTTCACACGTATTGCGGCCTCTGACCCCGTCATGTGGCGTGATGTGTTTTTGAATAATCGCGAGAGCGTTCTGGAAGTCGTGGACCGTTTTATCGAAGATCTAAGCGCCTTAAAACGCGCGATACGGTGGGAAGACGGCGACGCTTTGCTTGAGCATTTTTCAAAGACTCGTGATATTCGACGCAAAATTGTGGATGCTGGCCAAGATAGTGCAGAAGCAGATTTCGGGCGGCAGGATAACTAAGCCTTTTGGTTTCTTGCGTCTTTTAATTGTCCGAAAACGCTTAGAATTTATAAACGGGCTGACCCATAAATAGAATTGCGCCGTCTGCAATATTTACGGGTATCTCGCGCTGACCTTTTTCGTTTTTAGGGGCAAGTTGTAGAGCGAAAAGAACTTGCGTTTTTCTGTTTTTAGAAATCAGACCTGCTTTTTCCAAAGCGTCTACGAGGTCTCTTTCATTTTCAACATTCAGCGTGACGGGGCCGCTAAGGCCGTTCGGGCCGTATTTAAGTGTGAATTTGCCGCTCAATTGCAACGCATTCCATTGAATTCTGAAAGCGTCCGATTGCAATATACCGTCCGTTTCAAAGGCGTCCCATCCATTGGAATCGATATTATCTAAGCCCTGTGCCATCATATCAATCGTGACGCGCTCAAGCCTTGGCCCTAAAACGGTTTGTAAATTCGCCCATATATCTGCGTTTAGAAATATGTCTTCAAACGACAACGTAATACCGGCGTCCGTTCCAATGTCTTCAACAGAGATATCCATCTTTTCGATGGAGTTTACCGGCGGCCCTGTACCGATGACGTCACGCGGCCTGATCTGACGACCCCGAAGATCTAGGGTTTTTAGGCCTCCTGAAAGATTTAGGGCAATATCGCCGTCAAGTTTTAGCGGGCTGACATCAAATAACCACCGTTGATCTTTCGGGCCGCGAATATCTATTCGGGCATCCTCAGAATGGTGCAGGTTCCAACGCAGGGGCGCCCATGACGGGGCCTTGAAATATAGATTTTCACCGCGAAACGCCCAAGGCTTTTCCGCTTGATTGGCTGCAATGTTCGGTGTGCCTATGCGAACAGAATAGTAAAGCGGAAATCCGCTTAAACCGACGCCTTTATGTGTTACGTCATATCCCGATGCATTCGCTTCAGCGATCGTGCTCTCAAATTTTTGGATTATGAACTTTTGCCCCAAAGCCCAGTACACTGTAAACAGCGCAAATGTTATCGCACCACAAATTAGACTCCGTTTAAACGAAATTTTGGCCATTTAATTTGGCTTTTGCACAGACATGGGTGCTTCTGGCGGACGTTGCAGGTCAAGGGCTATCGGCTTTCTTGCCGCGCGGTCACTTGGGGCGCGGACATAGCTAAGCAAGAGTTTTCCGTATTCTTTTAAGAACCGTTTTCTAAGTTTACTGTCTTTCCACCACGGATATGCATCCGAGCTTTTAACGGGGTAGGGCGTAATCTGAATACGACCATTTGCATTTGAAATTTCTGCCTGCGCACGCGGCATGTGATAAGAGGACGTCACAAGAATAATATGCTCAAACCCTAAGGCTTGGGCCCAATTGGCAGTTTCTTGACCATTTTGTTCCGTATTTTTTGCGTAATCATAATCTACACAACAACTCGCAAGTTTCTGAGGCAAATCAAGTATGTTCAAAAGCTCTTGTCGTTCAATAGCTGGATTAACGCCTGAGACTAATAAACGCTCGCCATAGCCGCGCTCTAAGAGCGAGGCCGCCATGCCAAGTCGACCCGCGTCGCGCCCTGTTAGCACAACCACCGCGTCCGCTTTTGGAATAATGCTCGGCGGTGTTCGGGTTGTAATATTATAGGCAAATACAAAGAAACCTGAAATCAACGCGGCGGCAATCAGACACATAACGAACACAGCGTAATGAATCCATCCACGCGACTTTGTCGGGGTTTCTGACGTGTTTTGTTTATTGCCCCCTGACATAATCAGCGCTGTCGCTGTTCTGAACGAAGTAAGGTCAAACCTGTCGCGCACGCCGATGCCCCGCAAACAAGTCCAAATAAAACGGCAACCCCCACAAGATAAATAATATCCCAAAGGGTTAGGGAGAAAGACTGCAACAGGTTCTCATCAGAAAGAACACTCATGACTTGAAATAAGAGCACAAACATTAGAGCTAAAATACAACCTAAAATGCCTGCTATCAATCCTTTTATGAGGAAACTCTGCGTAAACAATCGGGCGATATAAAAATTTTTTGCCCCCACCTGCGTTAAAACAGAAATAATTTTGCGATGGGTACCGATTTGTGAATGTGTTGCGAAAACACTGGTTGAGACGCCGCCTAAAAAAATACACAAAAATAAGAAGATCATAGCCTTTGAAATTGCGCTGGCATTTGTATCAATACTGTCTTGCCAATCTTTATGCGTGTTCACTTCCGCTTGCACGCCCGCAGTTTTTAAAGTGTTTTTAAGGGCGTCCACATCAAGTGGAGGTGCCTTCGTGACACTCACGGACAAGATAACGGGGAGAGGCAGGTCATCAGGCAATTCGAGCGTGCCAAGCCAAGGCTCCAACCTCTTCTTTGCCTCACTGTCAGGCAGGGGGTCGACGCCCGTGACGCCTGGAAAGGCTTGCACTAATTTTACAGTAGAGCGGACGGCGTTAACACGGCCAGCTGTGTCTGACATGGCGATTGGTAGATAAAGTTGTACCGTCACACTATCGTCCAAACTTGTGCGCCAGTCTTGTGTGGCGCGCAGTGTCATGGAGGTGATTAAGAAGATAAGCCCTGCCAGAAACGCCATGAGGGTCAGGACGAAAAATAAAGGCTTATCGCCTGCACCTTGTTTTGGAATCAAAGGCGCGGAGGATTTCCCAATTCGGTCGAGGCTTTTATTCAGCTCATTCATGACCCGATACCTTTATGAAGATAGCCTTTTTCAATTTTTACAACATCTGCAGTGTGACTGTGGATTAGGTTTGGGTCATGGGTCGCAATAATAATTGTTGTCCCAAGTCTATTCAGTTCAATAAATAGTCGCAAAAGACGTTGGCTGATTTGGGAATCGACATTCCCCGTAGGTTCGTCTGCAATCAAAATATGGGGCTTGGCCAATACGGCGCGCGCGATTGCGGCACGTTGTTTTTCGCCGCCTGATAGGGTCGCGGGAAGGGCTTGGATACGTCGCCCCAGACCGACCCAGTGCAATAGTTCGAGGACATCTTGTTTATAATCTTCGCGCACCGCACCTGTGACCCGCAAGGGGAGGCAGACATTTTCAAACACGCTTAAATGGTCAATCAGGCGGAAGTCTTGCAGAACCATTCCGATGCGTCTCTTGAGGACTAAAAGCTCTTTTTGGGGCAGAGCAGATGTGTCATGTCCAAACAAATGCACAAGCCCGCGAGACGGCCGCAGGTTTAGGTTTATAAGTTGTAAGAGGGTTGATTTCCCCGCCCCAGATATGCCCGTCACAAATGTAAAAGACCCTGCCTTTAGGGATAAGTCGACATCTTTCAACACCTCAGCACCGCGTGGATAGCGCAGACCTACGCGTTCTAATTTGATAATGTCGCTCTCCCATTTACGGCTTTGCGTCGGGCTTATGTCAGTGCTAGACATCATAGAGGGTATAGGCAGTCTTTCTAAAGCTTCGAATCAGGTTCACTATGATACTTACATGTCCAGAATGTTCCACGCGTTATTTATTGTCAGATGAAGATCATATTGGATCCTCTGGCCGGACCGTTCGATGTTCAAAATGCCAAGCGTCTTGGTTCGTATCCTCTGATTTGGATGAATTGATGCTGAAAGACAATCAAAATACCGAAATTTTAAGACAAGAGCCTTCTCATTCAACGGGGACTTCGCGCACAAATAATGGGACCGGTCACTCTGATTCAGTTTCTAAAACGCGTGAGACACAGGGCGAGGGCGCATTCATTGCGCCGCCAAAAAATAAAAAACAAAATATTGAACGCGATATTGAACGTGAAAGGGCGCTTGACCCTGACGTAGAGCCTTGGACAGGACGCGATTCTGGAAAAGGGGCGCATGTTGAAATGCGGGATCAGAAGGACCGTCGCCGTCGAAATTTTCGCCTCGCCATTGTGGGATTGATATGGGGGATTACGCTCGGCCTCTTAGCTTTGGCGGCAATTTTTGCATATTTGAACCGACAAAATATGATTGACCGTTATCCTGAATCTGTCACGCTATATCGTGCATTTGGTATAAATGTCTCGGCCCAAGGTTTGGCTTTTGATAAGCCTGTGACGCGCAGTATCTTTATTGATGGCAGTCCCGTTCTGATTATTAATGGGTCTGTAAAAAATATTACGACGCGGACAATGCCCCTGCCTATGGTTGTTCTGTCATTGCATAATGGTGCGCAAGAGCCTTTAGCCGAATGGCGCGTGGAGTTCCCAAATTCAGAACTTGCAAAAGGCAAACGCTCTGAATTTGTTGCGCAGTTTCCAAACCCGCCTATTGACGCGGTGCATTTACGTTACCGATTTGATGACGGGACAACACGTAATGCGGTCAGCGTGTTCGAACCCGTCAATTCAAATGCTGAAAGGGGCGCAAGCTCTGACCCTACGCGGTCAAACAGAGCTGGACGTTCAATTCCTGTACCGTCGCCTGCCACGTCTCGGGAAGAGGCGGAAGCTCAGCGCGAGGTCGAGCCGATACCTATGATTGTTGAAGAATAAGCGGTTTAATTTTTAGACGGACGGACGACCTAAAAGCGTTTCAAAAGCCGTTCTAAATATTCGCGTTCCAATTGCTCGCGCTCTTGCTCTGCGGCGCGGCGTCTTAATTCTTCTAGCAGCTCGCGCGAGCGTGTCGCTTTATCCCGCGGGTCAATCTCGGCTTCAAAGTCTTCGTCATTCGCGCCGCCATTATTTTGCCCCAGCGGATTATCGTCATCGCCTTCGCCTTCACCCTGGCTGCCTTGTTGTCCCTTAGCGGCTTGCGCCAAAGCCTGTCCTGCATCGCGCAGAGCTTGAATGGCCTCGTCTTGCGCGTCTGACGCCCCTTCAAAATTTTGTCCACCCAGAGCGTCTTCACTGTCAGACATAGCGCGTTGTGCGTCTTCCAAAAGCTCTGCTACGGATTTCGACTCGCCGTTTTCGTCTTCATCGGATTGATCTCCGCCGCCGCCGTTTTCAGCATTTTCTTCACTGTCTTCACGCCCTGCGCCGCCGCCTGTGCCTTCATTATTTTCTGATGCACCGCTACCTTCGCCAAGTTCGTTTTCTTCAATCGCTTTGGTCAATTTATCCAAAGCGTCTTGCAGAGCGCGTTGTTGCGCCGCAAGCTCTTGGGGGGATAGACCTGAACTGCCTTTTCCTTTTTGTCCGTCTTTTGAAGATTGGCCACTTTCTGAACCGCTTTCCGAACCGCTCTCGGAACCTTCCTCTTCACCGCCTTCCTCTGGGCCTTCTTCTGGGCCTTGTTGGTTTTGCGCCTGATTGGTCTCGTCTTTCAGCTCTCTTTGTTCACCTAAGAGGTCTGCCATTTCTTCGAGGGCTTTGAGCATTTCTTCGGACATTTCGCCCGGCATAGAATCTCCGCCGCCTTCGCCTTGGCCCATAGAAAGTTCTATTTTCAGTTTCTCTAAGAGGTCGGCCAGACGCGCCAAAGCTTTACGTGCGCCTTCTGTATCACCAATGCGGTTCGCTTCTTCAATGGCTTTTAAAAGCTCTTGAATTTCGTCCATATCGCGCGGGTCATTCCCGCCGCCGCCGCCATTGCTCTCTGATATTGTCGCGTTCTTACGAAGCTCTTCCATATAGCGGTCAACGGCTGCGTTATAGCGATCAAATAATGTATCGACCTCGCGTTGGGCTGCACGGCGCGCAATCCCGTCGCGCAGAGATTTCTCGGCCTCGCGCATTTCTTCTAAAGCTGTGCCCAAAAGGCCAAATTCAGCGCGAATTGCAATAGACCACAAGTCTTCTGGCACACCCGTCAAACCTTTGCGAGATTTCGCGTAACGCAGACGGCTCGCAACATTGCGAAGACCCATATAAACGGCAGGATCTTCAAACAGGCCAGCAGGCACGTCTGTGACCGCGTCAATCAGTGTGACTGCCATTTGAACGGTTTCGGGCGCGCGGTTTAACCGAAGCTCTGGCTCATATGTGTCAAAACCCTTGAGCCATTTTGGGTCTCTTACACCTGATCTGAGGTTCGGTACAGGCGCATATTCTGAGGTGTCGGTTAGGACAAGGTTACGATGTTCGACAATCGCCTTTGCCAAAGGTTCGATAAAGATTTTATCAGGAACAGTGAAATAAACAGGCTCTGATGTCGTGTCTTGGCCATTTCCGTCGCGTGCAATCAAAACGGCGGACACCTTCTGTCCTGCCCAAATATGCTTTGTTAAATCAAGCTCGCTCTCGCGTTTTTCCGCGCGTTTCACAGACCCACTTTGCAGGGGTACAGGCACGACTTCAACAGAGCTTATGGCCCCGTCGTCCAAGAGCCGTTGCATATGAAGCTCTAACGCTTCGACGCCGTAATCATCTTCAAAACTGTAATTTAAAACAAGTCGGTCGCGTTTATCAGCCTTAGGCGTGTCTTCAAATTTCAGCGTTGGCGGCGTGTCCGCGATAACGTCCAAGTCCCAAACTTTAATTTTTGACCCAATGCGCCACCGCGCTTTTGCTTTCTCTTGCAATATTGTACGCGCTTCTAATGTTTTAGGGTCAATGCGTTTGACTGATATGTAGCGTGTTTTACGGTCTGATGTCAGTTTCAAGCGCGGTGCGGATTTCGCGCCTGATATGCGCGCCACGAGTTCTGAGCCTTCGGGGATTTCAACGACTTTCTTTCCCTTAAAGAAAATAGGCGGACGGCCCGTATAGTCAGGTGGGTCAATCCACGCTTCAAATTCCACATTCGAGGCGCTGATTCCAGCTTGCCATGTCGGTGTGAGCGCGCGGCGAAGGCGTTCCCAATTATCGCCGTATCCCACCATAAGCGCGAGCATCAAAATAAACGGCGCAATAAAGCGCAAATAATAGGGATCAATCGGCGACAGGGTTGCGCGGCGCTTTGACGGGGTCAGCCTTTGAACGGATTGCACGGCTTTATCGTAATGCAAAGGCCAAGCATCAGAGCTTAGCGCGGCGCGGTCATAAAGCGTATCAAGCGGACGATGTTTTGCGCCAGAATCGTGTTCGACCCTGCGGCGGGCAAGGGACGTTGTGGGCCGCGTCTTTTGGTAAGCCTGCCATACAGAATGGACAAGGAACCCTAAGGCGAGGATTAAAGCAATACCGCGAAACGGGTCGCCTATACGCTCCCATACACCTGCAAAGCTCCCGACTAAAAACACGCATAAAATCAAAACCGCTTTGGCAAAAACGGGGGCGTAAGTCTCAAAATAAAGATGGCGTGTGGCGCGGCGCGTTAAACGCTGCGCGGCCTTCATGATCGAGTCGATATATGCGGGATCAGACATTCCTGTCCTTATAAACGCCGTCGCAAAAAAATCTTGTTAATTTTCAGATAAATTGCAGGAATTTAAGTGGATTAACGGCGGAGTAGGCCTGCAATATGTTTTGAACTTTGGACGATTGAAATATTTACGCCGACGGGTCGGTAATCCAATCTGGAATTTTTTCCGTCTTTAAAATTTCTTCAACTGTCGGGCGGGGGCGGATGATTTCAAACTTATCGCCTTTGACCATGACTTCGGGGATTAAAGGCCGCGTATTATATTGGCTGGCTTGCGCCGCGCCGTAGGCTCCCGCAGAGTGCATCACAATTAAGGCTCCCGATTCAAGTTCAGGCAAGGCGCGCGCTTTGGTGAAGGTATCGCCGCTTTCGCAGATTGGCCCAACAACGTCATACAGGGCTTCTTTGAAATTAGAGCCCGGGGCGGTGACGGCCTCAATTTCGTGGTAAGCGTCATAAAGGGCAGGGCGCAGTAGGTCATTCATTGCCGCGTCTACAATTAAGAATTTTCTATCTTCGCCTTCTTTGACGTAAAGCACTTTCGAGAGCAATATGCCGGCATTGCCAGAAATCATACGCCCCGGTTCAAAGATCAATTCTATATCCATGTCGCGCGTTAGCGACGTCACAAGCGCGCCGTATTCCGTCGGCAGTGGCGGCGCTTTCGTATTGTTTCCATAAGGAATACCAAGGCCGCCGCCAATATCAAAACTTTTGATTGTGTGGCCTGATTTCCGCAAGCGCCCAATGAGGTCCCCGACTTTGCGGATGGCGGCTTCAAACGGGTCGAGCTGATCTATCTGACTGCCGATATGCACGTCCACGCCAACAATTTCGATACCTTTTAGTTCTGCCGCAACATCATAGGCGCGTTCAGCCTGTGACCATGCAATGCCGAATTTATTTTCTTTTTTACCTGTCGAGATTTTCTCGTGACCGCCCGCAGATACGTCGGGGTTTACCCTAAAGGCAATAGGCGCGCATTTACCCATAGACAGCGCGACATCATTTAAAACGTAGAGTTCTGGCAGGCTTTCTACATTGAACACACGGATCCCTGCGATAAGCGCGTCGCGCATCTCGGTCTCGGTTTTACCAACGCCTGAGAATACAATCTTGCGTGCTGGGATTCCTGCGATCAAAGCCCGCGCAAGTTCGCCGCCGCTGACAACATCTGCGCCCGCGCCCATTTTGGCCAAGGTCGCCAGAACGGCAATATTTGAATTTGCTTTTACAGAGTAAGCGACAAGTGTTTTGGCATTGCCAAAGCTCTCTGAAAACACTTTGTAATGACGCTCAAAAGTAGCAGACGAATACACATAGACAGGCGTGCCGACTTTGTCCGCAATTTCACTTAAGGCGACGCCTTCGGCAAACATCTCGCCGTTTTTATAATCGAAATGACGCATAAAATTAGACTATTTGTTTCTAGAGGGCGCGGCAGTGGCGGCCAAAACAGAGGTGGATTTAGGAGACGCGTTCGCAAGCGGCGGCGTTGTGGTTGTCTTTTCAAACATCGGGCTTTTGTCAAAAATGGGCTTAGGACGTTTCAAATCACCCTTAATACCGCAGGCGGATAGGCAGAAAACGGCACTGACCGTTAGGCATAAAGCCTTGGCCGAATACGCCTTTTTGGCTGTTTTATTGATTGTAGGGCGGTGCATATAGGCCTCCGTTTTGACTCAGTAGACGCCTTGCTTTTAGGGGGCGTTGGCGTCGACGTCTACACCTATCGCGGTTTAGCACATGTCTTCAATGTCGCGGGAGGCGATAGAGCGCACCTGTTAAATGACAGAATTTTCACTGGCAGATTGCACAGCTTTATGGTGGATAGGTGTATGAAAACTATAAAAGCTCTCTCTATTGGCGTGATTGCCACCGCGCTTGGCGTGTCCCTCTCTGCTCAGGCGGATGATTTTGACCGAAAAGGCGTGCGCGGCGAGACCTATTGTTTCCCGGCTAAATTCGTTGTGAAAACGATTGAGGAATTAGCGGAACTCGACGCCGATAAAAAAGACGTCGTGGATATCAATATGGATCCGCAGTTTAAGATTTACGACGGTGGCACACTGCCTAATCGGTATTTCATTCGCTCAGATACGGCCGAAGTTAATTTCACAATGATGACAGATGGGCGCGTGCCAGACTTTGTCGAAAAGTCTAAAACGGCGGATAAAGACGCGGACGTTTGTATTACCGACCCTGCACGGGCGGGATTGGATTCCGATGATGAAAGTCTGTATTTTGAAATGGGTCTGACACCCTATTTTAAAAACAGATCAGGGTTTCACCCGCTCGCTGAACTTAAAGAAGGCGCAAAAGACGGAAAATCTCAATATAAGAAAATGATACCCTCTGTCGCGCGCATGTTTATGCCCGATACTAAACATTTACATATTCGCTATGACACGCAACGCGAAACGCCGCTTGTCTTTGCTCGTGTCGGGGATACAGAGGTCCCGCTTGAGTTCGAAGCCTATAATGAAGGGTTCGTCGTGGATAGCGGCGATATCGAAGATTTGAAAGCGGAAGGTTTAGTCGTTAGGGGCGGCGCGTATAAGCTCTCTCCCGTTTCGTCTGTTAAGACTATGAAGAAATTTGGCGTTGGGAAACCGCGTGGCCCCAAAGCCGCTAAAGATTTATCACAAGGGCAATAGTTATGAAGCGGTCACTTTTATATATTACGTCTGTTTTAGTCCTGTCTATGCCGGCCTTGGCGCAAAGCACGACACAAGTCCCACCGACAGACGTGACCGCAGAAAATACGCCTGCCAAGACAAAATGTTTCCCTGTAAAATCAGTCACAAAGCTTTTGAAGAAAACTCAAAAGATAAAAGCCTCTAAACAGGACACGCTGGGCTTGATGATGTTGGCGAAATTCCAAGGCGCAAATGAGCTTGCGACCGCCCCGCGATTTTATTCAAAATCAGATGATCAAATCCATGACTTTACAATCCTTCCTGACGGCGCGGTGGAGGGTTTCCATGAGCACCTGATTACGCTGGATGAAAATTCAGAGCTGTGCGGCGAAGTGATGACGCCGGGCGGCGAAACGCCGAAAATTGGATTGAGCATGGGCTCTGAAATCCTGTTTAAAAATCGGACAGGCCCGTATACCTTGGCTGAATTGCAAGACGGCGTTGCAGACGGTAAGTCTTGGTATAAACGCATGTTCCCAGGGCCGCTCGCGATAATGGTCCCAAAGATGTCGCATATCATGATTGATTACGAAGACAAATCACTGGGTACAAATGGCATTATATTTACGAAATCAGGCGTGGTTGTAGCCACGCCAAAAGTCGAAACATTCGGCAATACTTATGTTATTTCGCTTGGTGATATTGAAGCGTCAGGTGCAGATCAGTTGAGCATACAAGGCGGCGCGTTTCTGCTCTCGCCTGTTCCGAGTGTCGAAAAAATGAAATCCCTTGGACTGAGCACGGGCGATGAAGACGCTGATGCAAATGATGATTGATATGCGCCTATCCGCACGGAACCTGCGCGTTTAAATAATCATTGATTTCGCGGGGTGCCCCTATAGTTTTGGGGGTATGAGAAAAATTATCCAGACGTTCTTCCCGACAGTGTTTATATGCCTTGCGGCGGTTTCGGCGTGCCAATCCCCTGACGCGCCCAATACGGCCGCGACAGATACAGTTCTGTCGACACAATCAGAAAAATTGTTCGCAACATCGGATCCAATTATCTCTCCTGATTTTGTCGGAGGTGTTACAAAAGCAGATTTCCCTGACGTAATCGCCCCTGAACTTGCCGACCGTTTTTCGCGTTTGGCTTTGGACTGCGTCCACAAAGAGTTTCCAAACAAAGTCTCGCGCACAACGGACAGCGCCGAAGAAATGGGCACACCCAAAGAAATCTTTCCTGTCTTTTACGGCTGTTTTGATTGGCACAGCTCTGTTCACGGTCATTGGTTGCTTGTACGTCTTTTACGGGTCGGCCCACAAGACGCCCCGTGGCGAGATGAGGCGAGAGAAAAATTAGAGCAAAGCTTTTCTCAAGGAAATATTGCAGGTGAGGTTTATAATTTCGCGCGACCGGCGCGGGGGTCTTGGGAACGGCCTTATGGTCTTGCGTGGTTCCTACAGCTCACGGCAGAATTACGTGAATGGGACGACCCGCAGGGAAAAATTTGGTTAGAACGGCTTGAACCTTTAGAAGCCGATATCGCGCAAAGCCTCAAAGAATGGCTTCCGAAACTCGCTTATCCCATTCGCCTTGGCACGCATAATCAAAGTGCTTTTGCATTTGGCCTTATGCTTGATTGGGCGCGGACGTCTGGCGATAGCGAGATGGAAACGCTTATAATTGACCGTACCCTTAATTTTCATACGAATGATAAAAACTGCCCACTTGCCTATGAGCCAAGCGGCGAAGATTTCCTTTCGCCGTGCTTAATGGAAGCGGATTTGATGCGGCGTATTTTAACAACAGACCTGTTCTCAGTGTGGCTCTCCGACTTCATGCCAAACGTTCCCACGAACGGCTCAAGCGATTGGCTCGCGCCGGGAATTGTTAAAGATGCCAGCGACGGAAAGCTTGTGCATCTGGACGGCGTCAATTCTTCGCGCGCTTGGAACCTTTATAATATTGCGCGGGCACTCCCTAAGGATGATCCACGTATTCCAAGCCTTGTCGCGGCGGCAAAAATTCACCAAGACACGGGCGTCAACGCGGTCTCAGATGAGCATTATTCAGGCTCACACTGGCTCGCATCCTTTGCGACATATTTGATGACCGATCGCGGGTGGCAATAATGCTGAATATGACGCCTGAAATTCAAAGCCCTTGCAAGCTCATCTGTGAACTCGATCTGGAACACGGCATGTGCAAAGGGTGCGGGCGGTTCCGCGAAGAAATCGCCATGTGGACACGCTATTCAGACGCTAAACGCGCGTTTATCATGACCGAGTTGGATGATAGATTAACCGAATTAAAACCTGAGACCGATTAGGGTGCAGCATGATTGATGAAAATCCAGAAGACTCCATCCCGCCTAAACCAACGCCTGTAAAGACAACCGTGAGTGCTGTGCAAAAAGCACAACAGGCAACAGAAAACGTGACCAAAATCGCTGATAGTGCCAATACGGCGTTTAGTGCGATTAAATGGGTCGCGATTGCCGTCGTGCTTTTGATCGTGATGTTTGTGGGATGGACGGGATATAAAATCATCTCCGCCCCTGCCAAGGCGGTGGGCAGTGCGGTCGAGAGCGTCAGTAGTTCCGTTAAATCGGGCGCGACATCTGTGAAAGACGGCACATCGGATATGCTCAATCGTTTGAGCGTTGAAACGACCAATCAGAAGCTTTTGAACGCCCGTGCAGAAGGCGCATTTCAAAGCCTCTCTAATATGGACCCGATAGCGCCTGATGGTATGAAAAGCCGCGTCTATCGTCGTGCGAATTTCCCCGGACACGAAAACAAAGTGTGCGAGATTTCCGTTACATTTGGCACGGTTGAAATTCCTGTCTTGATTGCCAATGATAATAAATCCTACGCCACGTCCAAATCTTTAGGGTCTAACAAAGACCGTAAAACGCGTATCGTCATCCGTGCAGACGGCGATGATATTCCGTTGAATACGCAGTGGGACGCGGAGACGCAAAACTGGAATATGGGCTGGAAACGCTC
>ENA-ORXM01002771-ORXM01002771.1-marine-metagenome-genome-assembly--contig:-NODE-2771-length-19312-cov-5.970886_pt1 | contig 19312 bp, 16 predicted proteins | sample MGYA00237867_ERZ511480 | MGnify/ENA primary metagenome ERZ511480 (study PRJEB26309, sample SAMN06266103) | marine metagenome | isolation source: Algal blade | place: United Kingdom:Sidmouth, United...
CGGCCGGGCGGTGTGCAGCGTGTCCCGCCTGCGATAGAACCTGGCGGCCTGGCGCAACGAAAGACCTGTCGTCCAGAACTCCGAAACGCAGTCGGTGCCACCTGAGTGCGATATGGACAGGCGAGCGGTTGAAACGTGTCCTCCGGGCAGCGTCGTCTCGATGAGATAGCTGCTCGTGCTGCGGTCGGCGTGGTCGTAGCGACGCATGATGCCGGTGCACTCGAGCTGGTCCAGCTCGCACAGCCACTGTGGCAGCTCGAGGCCGCCCGCCTCGTCGGCGGACTGCGCGAGCTCACCGGCGACCGGCAACCTCATTGCTAAGGCAGCTGCTGGTAGCGCATGTCGCAGGACTGGCTCACGGTCGGCAAGCAACTCGACCAGCGAGCCGAAATCGTCTCGGAAGTAGCTGACCGCCAAGGCGGTGAACCCGAGGACGTCGAACGGGTCGGCAACGAGCGCAGTCGCAAGCTCCCTCGCACACAAGTCCGGATCGGCCAGACCCAGCCGGAGCCACCAATCGGGCCATTCGTCGTCGGTTGTGGGTTGGAGTTGTCGTGCCGACATGTGTCTTCCTCGCATCTTGCTGAGCGGGGAAGCTAAAGCCGACTCTATGCCAGGGGTACGACAGCGCTAACGCCAGGTCGAACCCAACGAAGACCATCCCGTCGGTGCGAAGCAAGCGCTTGATGTTCTCCAATGACTCGACGGTTCGTGCGGTGGAGATGTGGCGCATTGGCGTCGGACGCGGCTGGGCTGCTGGGCAGTTCGAGAACCTGAGGGGACCGGCGTATCCATCAGTCATGTGATCCTCAAATCTGTGTTGTCAGGCGGGCCGCGGCGTGCGGTTTTTGAACCGCACGCCGCATCCGCCGCCCATGGATGTTCAGCCGGGGAATCGCTCAGATGGAGGAATACTTGAATCCACCATGCCGAGCATGTCGTCGCCAGTCCCTTCAAGCTGTCGGGCTAACCCGTCGACGGAGCCGACGAACGACTGGGCCAGCGGTGGATCATCAACGGAACCGGCGATCGACGGGTTCGTCGGCGGATCCTCAACCCAGCTGTCGATGTGCTCTACGACCTGCGTTGTGTCCAAGGGCAGAGAGCCCGCCGGTGTAGTCTCGGCAGACGGCAGGCTGGTGCCAGCGTCCGCCGAAAACGTTACGTGTTCGGAAACCTGTGATGCGTCTGCAGGCAGAGCACCGGCAGGCGTGTCCGCGGCAACTCTTGGTGTGTCGTCGCTACTGGTGGTCACCGACTCGGGCGGATCAATCGGCTGATCCGCAACGTCTGAAGTCGCCTGCGCCACCCCGAAGCCAGCAAGACCCGCAATTACCGCCGTCACCACGATGACGCTCAGCATTTTCTTCTTCTTGTTCCTCATCTTCTTCTTTCCCTCTTAGTGCTGCCGGTTTGGAGAAGGTCTCCGCCGTTTGACAGCTGATTGTCGAGACCAAGAGCGGGACGGTGAGGGTTTGATGCAAATTGCCCAGAAGAAGTTGGATCTGCACGATTTGCGCTCCGAGATTGTCTTGTACACACCGGGTGAACTGCGGACTCGCAGCACCAAAATCGGGTACGAACTATGTTGGATCACATGGCGCCAGAGCGATCAACCGAGGAGCTGCTCGAAGCGGCTGTTGGTGGCGACGCGGTGGCCTGGCAGCAGCTTGTCGAGCAGTTCCAGCCTGCGGTGTGGGGTGCGACATCGCGACTCGGACTTCGCCAGACCGAAGCCGAAGAGGTATTCCAGACGGTCTGGCTCCGGCTGATCGAGCGCCACGAGACCATCCGCGACCCGGCCAGGCTCGCAGGTTGGATCAAGACGGTTGCCCGCAACGAGGGGCTAGCGATCTTGCGACGCAGCGCACGAACCGAGCCCTCCGATGTGATCGACCTGGCAACCAATGCCGTTGATGGACCCGAGGTCCATCTGATCCGTCGAGCCAGAAGCGAACTGGTGATGGCAGGCTTCCGCCAGCTCAGTGAGCGCTGCCAAGACGTGCTCTATATGAGCGCGAACAAGAAGTCATATGTCGAGATTGCCGAGAAGGTCGGTTTGAATCCCAACTCGGTCTCGTCTATCAAGGCCCGATGCCTCGAGACGCTGCGAAGCTTCTCTGAGATCAAACAAGTCATGGAGACAGCCGAATGAGCGATGCCGACGACGCTCCACAGGCCGACGACGAGCTGCTGGCTTTTCTGGGCGAAGCCATCGAAGACACAGATGCTGTGCCGCCGTGGCTGACCCGGTTTGCGAATGAGAGCCACCGGTTGCTGAGCCTCGAAGGCGAGCTGGCGGCAATTGTTTCCGACTCGCTCGTCGATGCAGGCGAGATGCGCTCGGGCGCAGGCGTCCGCACGATCGAGTTTGCTGTCGATGGCACGACGGTCCGACTTGAAGTCGACGGCGCCGAGATCCGGGGCACGGTGTCGCCCGCACCGAGCGAGGTTCATCTCGTCAGCGAAACCGACACCCACTCGATCCAGGTGAACCAGCGTGGGTTCTTCCAGTTCGACACGCCCGCAGGGCTTTTCAGAATCGTCGCCGTCGTCGACGGCTCGGTGATCCGCACCGATTGGGTGCGCTTCAGCTAGCAGTGCAGACGACCAGGCTGGCGGCGATGAGCCGGCTCCGATCGCTCAGCGAAACGTTGCTGCGGACCTGAGCGACTGCATCGGCAGCATGCATAGTCCGGAGCAGGTCGTGCAGGCACACCATCACTTCGACGGTTTCTTCGCAGTCGGGAATCGGCAGGGCGGTGCCGACTACCTGATGGATGCCGCACCGCAACAGTCCCGAAGCCAAGCCGATGGCAGAAGTACCAACGCGCTGCTCTTTCGCTGACTCACACGAGGCGAGCACGACCGTTGTCGGTGCGGTCGTCAAGCTTTGGATCTCTTGCAGGTAGAGCGGGCCGTCGACCATGTCGATCGAGCTGAACATCACATTGTTCGAGTTCAGGCTGCTGTGGGCTGCGATGTGAACCACGCCTGATTGCTCGAACGCATGGAGCACCGCAGCAGTCGTAGATCCCGCGTTGGTGATCATCGTTGCTTTCGGGTAGATCGTTGCGAGCGCGTTGACTTCGCCATCGGCATGTTGCAGATTGGGGCCCGCCACCAAGGTGACAGGTCCATCGTCAGGCTGCGCTCGGGTCTGTTGGGTGCCGGCCACCCGCACCCATGGGACCTCGTGGAGCGACGGAAGCAGCCCGAACGCAATCGACGGCAGCATCGCCGATGGCCGCAGCCGAACGACGCCATCATGTTCCAGGTGCTTCGAACAGAGTTTGCCCGGCTCGCCCAAGGCCTGATCGAGTTCTGCAGCGACTTCGGCCAAGGTGTCACTGTCGCCACCACCGCTGATGCCCAAGTCGCGGGTGAGCACGAACATCAACTCGCGAACGAGCTGGGTGACTTCATCGACCGATGCCAGACGCTTTGCCTTGACCCGGCCGCTGCGTTCCAGTAGCCAGACGTGGCCGTCGGCGACAACCCAGCGAATCACCGACGCTGACGAACGGGGCTCTGGGGCCGAGCTTGAAGCCATGAGCGAGGTCTGCTCGGCACGGATCTGTTGGGCGACTTGCTGGCGTCGAGCGACGATCGGGGTCGGGTCACGCAGGTCGTTTGTGGCTTCGTCGATGGCGCGGGTGAGCGACCGATACTGGGCCATCGACGTCGGGGGGCTCGTGGACGGCTCCTCGGACCGGGATAGGTCGGCAGCCTCGGCGAATGCAAGTGCGTCTGCGGCGCGACCGGCTCGCAACAAGGCAGACAGACCTACCTCGGTCACGGTCTCGATCCGGCGAGAGATCGCAGCTTCGATGTAGGAAGTACCCGCAAGCCGAGGCGATCGCGCCACAAACCGAATCGCACGGCGGGCATAGCGCAGTGCGGCGCCGTCGTTGCCGTTGTCGGACTCGAGCGTGGCCAACAGGGTGAGCCGCTCAAGCTCTTGCAGATACATGCGATGGCTCCGACCTAGTTGTCGTAGTTCTCGGCGGGCCTCGTCATGATTGCCGTCGGCAAGCGCGGCACGAGCGGCGATGAGGCGGGCTTCGGTCTGCCACTCGCCCTGGCCGCCACCGGCGAGCGCACCAAACAGGTCCTGCGCTCGCTTCTGTGCACGGTGTGTTGATCTGCCTTCGAGTGCGTCCAGTCGTTGCTCGATGTCGAGCAGCGTGACCTGCGCATACAACGCTCGAGTTCGCTGCCCTTGCTCGGTGAACCGCTCGGCGGCCAGCTCGCAGTGGTGTTGGGCGAGTTCGAGATCGCCGATCTGCATCAACGTGCGACTGAGCTCGAGTCGACGACTGGCCGCATCGAGTTCGTTTCGCACCTTCGCATCGCCGACGTTCTGGTCGGCTTCAACCTCGTGAGCGTCGACACACCGGGTGGCCATCTCGATGGCCTCGTCGTTCAAGCCGAGCGCAAACATCGCAGCTGCTTGATCCGCAAGGAAGAGGTCGAGCGGGAATCCCTGCTTTCGCAAGATAACGCTGGCTCTGTCGAAGTCGGCAACTGCGAGTGCAGGTTCACCCTGCTGCAATCGCGCAAGCGCTCGGTTCCAAATGGCCTGGCCGACACCGATGTCATCACCGACTTCGTCGAACAGCTTGACCGACTCATCCAAGTCGCTGGCTGCATCGTCGTGGTGACCCATGTACGCCGATGTGAGACCGCGTCCGAGCAGCGACTCGGCTCTCCACAACGCTTGGTCATGGTCGGCAAACACCGACAGGGCCGCTGTGTACTGGTGCCACGCGGTCTGCCAGTCCGCCACCATCATGGTGATACCGGCGCGTTGAAACTGGACTTCGGCTCGGTGCAGTGGTTCGCCTACGAGCTCAGCTTGGTTGAGTAGCTCGAACGCACCGTCGACGTCGCCGAGTTGGGCGGCGATAGCAGCGCTGGTTAACAGACATGTTGCCTCGAGTTGCTGATCTTGGACAGTGCGAGCGATCTCTAGCGCGTTAGCGATCGACTCGGACGCAGCAGCGAGTTCACCCAATACTCGAAACGCCACCGTCCGCGCCCGAAGCCCGACGCAATCGTCAGTCGTCGGGCCCGAAGAGGGTAGGTGCTCGGTTAGCTCGATCGTGCGCTGTGGATCCTGTTGCGCCAGAGCCAGGAGGTCCAAGGCAGCAATTCGTTCGACGGCCTGGCCCACTTTGGGTACCTTAGTCCCAGCGGAATTCTTGGCGAAGAAATTGCATCAATCGGACATCAGCGACCTCCTCGTCATGAAAGAAGGAGAGTTCTATGCCCACCAAACAACGTTCGCGACTCGTATGCGTCCTCTGCCTGCTACTGCTCATCGCCCTATCAGCAACCGCGTGCGGTAGTTCCAGTAGCGACAGTGCTTCGGCCGATGTCGCCTCTGATTCGGATGACGACAGCGGTTCGGATGGCGCCGCCGGTTCAGATGGCGCCGCCGGTTCAGATGGAGCCGCCGGTTCAGATGGCGGCGACGAATTCACGCTAGTCGATGGCCTTGGCGACCCCGACGACGATTCAGGATCTGAGCAGCAGCGAATCAGCCTGCAGGACATGTGCACCATTCTTGGGATTCAACCAGAGAATCGTGGTGCTCTGAACATCGACCCTATGCATTTCTCCGAGGATGATCTTGGAATCGCTGCGGTTCTCAACGTCGAAGGTGTCGACAATCTCGACGCCGGGATCATTCGTGCAGCAATCCCGCTCTGCAGCGCGATTGCTTTGGATCACCGGCCGAGCATCTTCTTCCAGAGCTGCGGCCAGAACTCCTTTGCCCCAGCGATTTACATCGAGGACACGGAGACGGGCAACGACGAAGTTGGAGTTTCGATGTTGATGATCGGGCACATGATGATCAGGCTGCATCCAGTCGATAGCCCGATGATGGGCGAAGGGTTCGATCCTGCGCTGTCTGCCCAACCAGCCGCCGAAAAACTGGTTGTGGTTATCGATTCGGGCCAGCATGGCGAGCACGCCGTCGGCGTGGTCTCGTCCATGCTTGGGAGCGACGCCAACGTGATGTCCATCGACGTACCCAGCATCGGGATTGCGCCACAGTTGATAGCGACCGAGGTCGATGTCGTCGATGCCCTTGTTGAGGTGTATGACGACATCACTCAGCCCGGAAACGATAAGGATGTGGTAGTCAACATGTCCTTCGGCGGTTACAACTGCGGCAAGCGGCCGGCACTGCTGTTCGATGCCATGAACAGGTTGTCGGAAACCGGGCGAGTCCAATTTGCGGTCAGTGCTGGCAATAACGAAGACACCGGCATCGTCTGGCCTGCACAGCTGGGTGTTAGCGCAACCGTTTACACCGTCGGCTCACTCAATGCAGTGAGCGGCGCTCGCAGTTGCTTCTCGAACCACAGTGCTGCAGTCGACTACTGGCAGATCGGCGAGGAAGTTCAGTTCGATGACTGGACGTGGAGCGGTACCTCGTTCGCTGCCCCTCAGGTTGCGGCTCAACTCGCGGCAGGCGACTCGCCCCAACCGGTCAATCCAGCTCCACCTGCTGGCTCAGATAATCCCATCACCACCTATCGGTTGGTTCAGCGGATCCCGCCGAGCGACGAATTCGTCGTTGTGCGGGACGGGTGGAGGATGGAAGTGCATGCCGAGTCGACTTGCAGCGGCGAGTACATCCCGAATCCAGCGATCTGGCAGAGCTGCGCGGAAGCAGCGGACATCGGCCGACCTTGCACAAACTAGATCGACCTGATTCAGCGAATTCTGCATCAATTCGGTAGCTGATCGCTCCTGGTGGTGCGGCGTGAGATGACGGGGAATGCCCGTCGGCGCTGTGCCTCAGGAGTGGGTCATGTTTTGGAATACCTTCAATGTTCTGGTGCGGTGTGTGCTTGTGGTCTTGGCGACCGCAACAGCACTGCTGGCGTGCGGATCAGTCACGCGATCAGATGATTCGTCACCAACGATCGTTCGCGAGGCGCCGTTGCTCGAAGCGCCCACGGCTCGTCGGCTCGATGAACTGATTGCTGAACTCCACAATGCCCAGCGACTTGCCGACGAGTGTCGCATTCTGATCGACAAGCCGCTCACCTGTTTTCCATAGACTGTCGCGTTTTGCCACCAGATCCTGCTTGCGCTCGACCGAGCTCGTTGGCGTGGCGGAAGCGATGACATGGTGCGCAGCGAAGCTGGAGTTCTTCGACGATGGTGTGTCCGGTCTGGGCGTAAGCGGGCACGTGGTCGAACTCGAGCAGGTCGTGGCTGCCGCAGTCAACACAGGCACGGTCTCGTTCTTTGACGACTCGGCGTTGGCGAGTCGTCGGGTAGCGGCGCCGAGCCGAGGCGTTGATTGGCCTGCCGTCGGCGTCATGCACCAGCGCTCGAACGAAGCTGTCCGGCAGCAGCTCGGCGATCGAACTCTGGGTGATCGGTGTGCCGTCGTCCAGCGTTGCGCCGTCACCTCGCACATGAAGTACAACCTCGACTTGCAGCCCAGCACCACCGCTCTGCAAAAGCTCAACAAGCGCATCGGCTCGCTGCTGAGCTAGCGATGGCCACTGCCCACTGTGATCGACCGGCTGCTGTGACTGTCTCATGACCATGGCATCGACGGCTGCCATCAGCACCGAACCTCCACCCGGAGGCAGTCGCACGGTTGTGAGAACCGAGCCATCGATTTCGACCTGCCACCGCAACGAGCGAACCTGCGCCTGTCGTTCATCGATGACCGCATCGGGCTCGCTGCGCTGTGACCACCACGCAATCGCCTTGGGCAGCTCGGCAGCCGTCACCCGTTGCGCCAGCTCCATCAACTCGTGCTCGGTCGACTCGGTAGCCGTGCGCGTCAGCACCTTGGCCTTGGTGAATGAGATGACCCGATCGCGCAGCGCCTGACTCGTCAGCCGCAGCGAGCGCAAAGCGCGGCCAACTCGTATCCATTCGTTGGCGGTGCGCATCGTCACGTCGAGCTGATCAGCAATCCACCGGCCTGCCGTCGAATACCCAGCCAGCGCCCACTCATCGCTATCGGCAAAGTCCGCCGACAACCGAACCACCCGGTGCTGATTCTCATCAGCCTCCCACCCAGCCTCGACCAGAAGACGCCCCAAGTCGCGCACAACACTCCCCCCACAGAAATTCCGGAGGACGCTCTTCTGCGTGAAGTGCTTGCTTTCACCACATGGCAAGTGTCGACGCCAGCGCCTGCGGCGCCCCGCCATCATAAACCAGCCCTGTGACAGTCACGGAGCGTGCCCTCTGGCGGGAACTGAGCCACGCAACGTGGGAATTCGGGATCCGCGGATCCTGACCAGCGGGTGATGGAAGCAAAACTCAGTTTGCGGCCGCCGCTGGCCCCGACTTGCGTTGATCACGCCCCAGTCGCGGGCTCCGCACGCGACCGTACACGAGCCATGTGACAATCTCGAGAGAGACTGCAAACCTGCGCTCGTCGGCTTCCTGTGGATATCCGAGCTCAGTGCTATCGAGCCAAATGCAGATCCGCTACTACGCCATCGTGATCGCTCATTCGTGTGCCGCCTTCGTCGTTCGGCCACCCTCGCACACAGGCACAGTGCAGTCGATCGTTGATTGCGATGTGGTCGATGCCTGGGCGAGCGCAGCCTGCAGGTACCCCTGACGTGACGATGTCGAACGCGGCAAACACGGAAGCGAGCGCGTCAGCCACATCGCTCGGCGCTCCTTTCCGGCGCGGGATGCGCTGATTGAAGTCACCGGCAACTACGACGGGCAGCGAAGACTCCGCTGCCATCAACTCGCCGAAGCACTCGAGCCAGCGAAGGTGTTGCTCCCATGGCTTGCGATCCTTGGAGCCATAGCGCACATCACACATATGCCACGGAATACAGATCGCCATGACCCGCACATCGCCAATCGACGTCGTTGTCGTGCCAGCGACGAACCGCCCAATGGGCATCCGCTCATCACCGACGGCGTCGACGTTTCGCCACGGATTCTGCGACCAGGCCAGCGCCTTGCGTTCGTCTGCGGCGAAACGCTCACCCGCAGGAGGCTGAGATGCAATCTCGTATCCGCCGAACGACTCGCGATGTCCAATGCGGGCCTCGGTCAACACCGCCAGCTCAGGATCCTCTGCTGCGATTCGGGCAATCGCTGCGGCGCCAGTAGGCGTATGGGACTTCTTGCGCTCCAGTTCCAACAGACAATTCGCATACGACGATCCTGACACGTTCCGGTTGGGGGCTCGCACTTGCGGATCGTTGAATAGACCTCAACGCCGCGACCCCAACGAGTCGTTGCTACTGCGCAGCGTGATACTTGGCCTAGCCCAACAAGCCTTCATCAGTTGCCAATTCGGCGGTCAGTATCTCCCAGCCGCTGTTGAGTCGCAGTTGGTTGGAACTGGCCAGAGTCAGCTACGCCCAGCTCTTGCTACTTCTCGCGACGCACGCCTTTGAAGGAACCACCGGACTTCTTGGTCTCAACGAAGCGGCCCGATGATGTGTCGCGTTTGGTCCACAGACCGGTTGTCGGGTTTTGCACCTGCGTGCGGTTTCGCACTGCTCCAGTGCGTCCATTTCCCTTTGCGCCGTTCTTAGCCATGACTACTCCTTATACATAGTTCTACCAGGACCCGACCGTATGCCGCAGGTCACGTGCGGTATCGATAAGCCAGCCCAGGTCAACATCGGCGGCCAGAAGACGCCCCAATGCAACAATCCACATCAGTCCGATCGCTGCAGTCAACCACATCCGGTTTCTCTCATGCAGCCGCTGAGCTACCCCGGTCGTTGCCCGGGTCAATACCAGCGTTCCGGCCAGGGTCAGGGGAAACACGAGCAGGGCCAGCCCATCGGCAAGATCGCCGTCTTCTGGCAACACCAGAGTCACGGCGAACGCTACTGCAACCAACAGCCAGAGCATTCTCATCATCCAGACCGTCGAGCGACGCAGCGAGAGTTCGACGGTCATATCTACGAAGTACGGACGGGATTCGTTGTTCGATACATAGATACTGGCGACGTCGTCAGCGAAGCGAAGGTCATCGACGACAGGAATGCCGACGGTCGCTCCTTGCAGGTTGCGCAGCCCGGGCTTGCTGGCGATGTAGACACTGTGATCAGCGACGCGCAGATCAATGTGAGCGGTTGCGGCATCGCCGATCGCAAGCCGTTGCGTCGTTCGGCGCGGGTCCTTGGACCCCCACGGCCGGCGCGTGGCGAGTTTTACTTTGCAGGGTTCGCCGACCGGAATAACAACATCGATCATGACTTCCCATCTCACGCAATACTCGGCGATGATCTCGCGAACTTGTTGTGGTGCCGTGTTCAGGAATCGATCCAGTTGATCGATCCAGTGGTGGACTTCGGCGACAGATTTCGGTGGCAGCTCGACGAACGGCAATGCAAGCACGAGCGTTGTTAAGAGAGAATCCGGATCGACCGGTTCGCCCAGCGCGTGTTGTAGAAGTTTGCGTGATCGACTCAATGCTCGGTGCATCTTGTCCACTTCGGCCGTGCTGATCTCGAGATCGACACCGTCGCTCAGGTATCGAGCGAGAGCGGCGCATCGACTCTTTGGAACCAGCTCGAGCCGACAGTGATCCCAAATGCCCCGGTTGAATGTGAACATGCCATACAACAGGTTGGCCACGTCTGGCCCTATTGGTCGTTCGCTGTTCCATTCCAGGTAGCGCAGCTGAAGCAAGGCAATCTGGCTCTTCAGGAGCAGGGCACATGGTCCCTCAGGGCCGGCGAGATCCACGCCGAGAAGTAGATCCTTTGGTCGCGTCGTCAGCGGCAATATGAGACGCACCTTGTCACCCGTTGCCACTTCGACGCCGATGCGCTGCAACAGGTCGGGTTGCAGCCGAAGCTGATACGACGAAGTGACCTCTATGTGGTCACCATCTTGGATCAACAGATCCTCGACCAGCCGCTCTCGCCAGGCGTGGGTGTCATCAAGAAGGACAAACGGGACCGGCTCATCCCGTAAGTCGAGTACTGGTTGCTCCGCGCCTAGCCATCGAGCAGGTGCCTCAGGAGCAGGGGTAGCGATGCCCAACCATCGCTGCAGAAGTGACCTCACCCTGTGATTGTCGCGCTGGGGTGTGACATCGAGGCCAGGACGGCGGCTGGCAGTCGTCGAGGTTGTCCAAGTTCTTGTCGGAGTTGTCGTCGGCTTCAGTCGTGAGATACGTCGGGTTCGTCGCTGGCCGATCAAGCACCCACACTGTGGCGCGGAGACACGCGATCCCAATCGATCGAATGACGTCGCCTGGTGAGCGTGAGGCTGAAAGTTCCCGGGCAACCAGTCGAGCGGTGACCGCCAATACTGATCAACCGAGGCGAACGGTGTGCGCACCCGCAGGTAGGGCCCACGAAAGACGCCGTCGGCCTGATCCTGCAAGAACTCGCTGGGCGCCTTGCGAACCTCGTCGTCGGCGAGACCAAAAGTGCTCGCCAGATACTCGGCAAGTGATTGACGGACTTCGTCGACGACAAGTGAAGGGATCAAGTCTCAGTGGCTCCCGCCGGCAGTACGTAGTGAGCCCCGCGCTTTTGGCCAACCATCTCGAGCATGCCTGCGTCTCGCATCTTGCGTAATAGGTATCCAGCCGCGCCAGAGTCGAGCTGGCAGAGTTCAGCCGCATCGCTGCGAGTAATCTGCCCATGCTGTTCGACAAACTTGACGATCATTTGGGTCTGCTGCAGCTCGTCGAACCCACGCGTTCGCACGTAGCCAGCCGATTGCCCGAGAGCCCGGTAAACGCCGGCAGCCATGTGGTAGGTCCGACCCTTACGCTCGCCTCGCGCCTCGAGCACACCAGACTCGACCAATCGGTTTAACAACGCCCGCGCCTCGCCCTCTGGCACCTGAAAGAGCGTCGCAGCTCTGGCTGTTGAGACTCGCCCCTGGGTTCGTACTTCGTGTAAGACGAGGAGATCGTTCACGTCCAGGTGCTCTCCAGACTGGCGACGCTCTGAGATGAAGGCTGCGAGCTCTTTGTCAGACGGGCCCGACCGCAGACGAACTACAACCGATGCGGCCGTCGTCCTGGAATAGTCAGGTGCAGCTCGGCCAGCTCGCAATTGACTCTCGAACGCACGATTCACTCCACGGCTGGTGCTCTCGACAAGGCCCAGTCGTTTAAACACGGCTGCGATTCCGGGGTTGCGCGCCCGTGGAGGCGTGCGGAGCAGGTTGTCGATCGTCACCCCGTTTGGGAAACCACCGGGGTTCGAGATCTGGAGTGCTGATTCATCTAGTTCGATAAGTGTGGGTCCAAGAAGGGCAAAGTCCCGGTGGACAATCGCATTTGCAATCAATTCTCGGAGTGCCGTTTTAGTAAATCGAGGTAGGCCAATGCGCAAAAGACCAACCTCCACTTCCTCCTCGGGATTGCGCCGATCTATCCAGTCCACGAGTTCTTCGAACGCTTGTAGTAGCGGCGCCCGCCATCGCCTGTTGGTTCGTACTTCCAGGTTCTCGATCTCCTGAAAACCAACCTCGTAGGCCGGAGCATGTCTGTCGATAGCGCCGGGTGTGCCGAATACGAGTACCGCACCGACCGTCAACTGGCCATCAGAGCGCAAGAATTGCAGTGCGCGCAGAATTTCAGTGTTTGACAAGATCGCCAGGGAGCCATCGCCGCCAATGCGATCAAGGGAGCGAAGCCGTTCAAACTCGCGTAGGTCGAGATCTTCGTCTTCCAAGGCGCCAGGCAAGGGCACCATTGAGTAGTCAGATGCGCCAATACTTCCGGCTCGTGCCAAGACCTCGTGGGGCCGCATCGGGATGCATTGCGGCTTGCCATCGGCACCAATGACGCGACGTACGTATGTGCCTTTGCTTGTCGCGATGACCGTGTTCCCGACCGGCACATCCACACAGATGATGTCACCATCAGGCGTGTCGACGAGGTGTACTGCGGCTGTAAGCGGTGGCTCGGTCTGATTGCGAATCATCGCTTGCACCCGCCCGACGTCTGTCACGTTGCCATGCCGCTTGTCTGCGCCGACAACCCGACCATCATCGTCTACGCCAATGAACAGCAAGCCGCCGTCGCCGTTGGCCAGACACGTGACAGCCTCAACGAGTTCGCGATCGTCAACCCTGCGTTTGAATTCGACAGTAAAAGTCTCGCCGTGAGCAAGAATTTTGGCGTACTTCTGGTCAAGCATCTGGCAGGAGTGTACATAACTTATACATAGTTATGTTGAAAAAGTATTTGTCTAAACGACCCCACAAACTTATGCATACTTCATAAGCCTCGGCCCTTTCATTGCTCGAGGCGAATGTCATTGCTGTGAACTGATCTTCATTCGCTGGTCAGCTTCGGCTCATGGTTTCGAAGCCAGGTTTCGACCGCTTCACGAAGAACCCTCCAGGCGAGCAGGAATCCGCTGTGTTGCGGTCTCCGCGGCCACGGAACGAAGAGCAGATCCACCGTCAGGCCCATCGGGTCTTTCGTGCCGGCGAACGAGACCCATGCGGTGTCGCCATTCATCGAACACAGCGCTAAAGCGCCGAGCGGTCCTTCGATTGCTGTGTATCCGTGATGGCCGAACTGAGCGAGATAGCCGGGTCCAAAGTCGCGATCGTATGCCAGGCGACTGACTATCGCCGCCTCCTTGATCTGCTGCTGCGCTTCCACCTGCTACCCGCCCGTTGCTTATGTGGCCCGTCGGTCCAAACGACTACCACAGTGAACGCAGGACGGCAATCGGTTCCCTCAGCAGGGAGACTCGCCAGCTGCTTCACCAGGTGAAGTCGACTGCGGCCCCGGCGTGGTCGGTCACTTCCTTTGTGCCGTTGCGGTAGAGAGGGTCGTGGCGGGGCCACACGATCGGGGCTCCCCCTGCGAGGTCGTCAGTGGCGGCGATGTGATCGATGAGCCCTCGTTCATCGCTGAGCGCTGCGTGCTCGCCGCCGGTGTGCAGCGAGAGCCCATGGTCCTGAAGCATGGCGCCTAATCGCCGGGCCAGCGGTCCACCGTTGGGCAATCGATGGTTGTAGTAGCCGGCCACAATCGTGCGGTCGGTCATAGTGTTTGCGAGCGCCTCGGGTAGATGATCGAGGTACAGCGAGCGTTGAGCCCACCGCACGACTATGCCGATGACCCGAATCGGCCCGCCGGGACAATCAACGTCGACAGCGGCGAAGTTGGCTGGTGGAAGATGATCTGACCCCACTTCGTCAACAAGGGTGAGCGGATACTTGGAGACGATGGCGACCTTTCGCTTGTCGCCGGTGCAGATACCGGGATGGGTGCCAGCGTCGAGCATGAAGGGCCAGGCTGCTCCCGTAGCGACTCTCATCTCCGTGAGCACTACGACGTCGGCATCGATGTCAGAGAGCCGACGTTGGATGGTCGAGTAGTTGGCGGTGCGGGTGGTCGACCACTCGAGATTCCAGGTGGCGACTCGGAGTCGATTCATGACTCGGCGGCAGGCTCACCTGCCGCTGGGAGATCGGCCGTGAGTAGCTCCCAACCTCCGTTGAGCACAAGTTGATTGGCGGTGAGGTCGCTGATCATCACCTCGGAGATCGACTCGGAACGGGCGTGAGCTTCGGCTGCGATCCGGCGGGCGAGTGTGAGCCATTGCACGTAGTTGGTCGTGAGTGGGTTGGCTCCTGCCAGCAGTTGTCCGGCGTCTGCGGCGGTGGCGATTCCGAAACCGATGAGCTCGATTGCTCTCATACGGGGGGAGTCCATCCCACCTGTGGTCGTGGCAGCGAACTCAGCATCGTTCGCTGACCGCATTGACCAATAGGCATACGAGAGTCCGCGCACGACCGCATAGGGGGTGGCCATCGCAGGCAAGTGCCAGGTGTCGTAACCGTCGGTGTACGCCTTCACCGCTGCTTCGGCCAGGTCTGGGTTCGTAGGCAGCAACGTCCAGCCCGGAAGCGGCAGACCCGCAGAGGTGACAACGTCGCTCATGAGATGGGCTACTTCGATAACCAGAGCACGAGCGACGGACTCGACAGGCTGATGCCCAGCCCGGGCGACCAAAGCTAACCCGGCACCATCGGCATAGGTACGGGTCATCGTCCCGGCGAGCAGGTCTCTGGTCCCCCAGATCAAGCCGAGCAACGGATCGTGCCCCGGCGTCAAGACTCGATGATTGTTGGGGTTGAATCCGTCGAATATGGACTGATCGAACGGAACCTTAGCGAACGTCTCCAGCCAGTGATTCGGCTGCCGAGCGAACTTGCGGATCGTCGTCGTGACCGCACTCTGGTTTGGAGTAGCGACGGCGAACGCGTCGATCACCGCAGCGGCGACACCGGCAGCGATTGCCATGCCAACATCCCAGCGGTCAAGCCCCGCCGAGACACGGAAATTGGTGGTCGCTTGCGCTGTGATTCGTTTCTGGTCGTCTGGATCGAGTTCATGAAACGCGGTCTGTGTGCTGAGTGTCTTGGTGAAGTGGTCAAGATCTTCGTCGAGCGCCCGGAGGTCCACGTCGATTCCCCCGTCATCGTCGGTGCAGTGGCCGTCTACCCAACGCCGTGCGTCTTCGAGGGCTTGCGCACTCTGGCGCAAGTCCACAATGAGCCGCGACCCAGGATCGTTCAACAGGAGCTCGGATTCGATGCGCTGTTCGACCTCGACGAGCCGCTGCTTTAGTTCCTCGGCGATCTGATGCGCAGCCGCATCGTTGCGCTGCAGGTCGACCAGGACCAGCTTGGCGGCGACCTGCAGCTTGATGAGTTCTGCCTGTGCTTGAGCCGCCCCGAGCTGGAACAGTGCCGACCCGGTGCTCGCACCAACGGCGCCTGCGACCGCGCCGGCCTGAGCGACAAGCCATGTTCCCGCAGTGACAGATCCCGTCCCGCCCATGCCGCCGATCAGCGCCAGCCCGTGCGAGGTCGCGGCCGCTCCGCTCAGTCCAGTGGCTGCACCAAGTGCGCTGCCGAGCATGGGCGCCGCAAGTAGCCCAACGCTGCCGACCGCAGCTGCACCGGCGACGGTGTACAGGCCAACTCGCAGCATCGATACGTCGCGATGTGCCCGGGCGGCATCGACGAAGGTATCGAGCACTCGCTGGGCGTCCATGGCATCTAGGCCGACCACCTCGGCGATGGCGGCAAGGCCTGCGTCGCGATGATCGTCGACCCATTCGATTTGAAACGGGTCGAACGGATCGAGCGCTGCAAGTTCGATCAGCAAGGTGGTCTTTTGTGCAGCAGTCCAGTCACTGCAGAAGTCGCCGAGCAAGCGATACGGACCGATCTCATCGAGCTCGAGCGCTTCGCGGAGCTGAACGAGCTTCGCTGCCACGGCGCGCCGCATGCGCTGTTTGCGGTCGCCGTCTTCTGTCTGGCGTTCGATGCTCGCAGCGAGCACAAGCGACCCAAGTACGACAGCATCTGGATCGATCGCCAAGCCGGGAAACCGTTCGATGTCGCCACCCAGCGGATCGGCAGCGACAAGCTTCTGCACTGCCGCAGCGTTGTCAGAACCCGTGCGGGGACACACTGCATCGTCAGGGATGACCGGACTGAGCGGCTCACCGCTGCCCAGTCGGGTGGTCAGCCAATCAACTCGCTTCGTCGGTAGAGAGAATTTCGGCATTGGTCAGGCCACCAGTAGTAGCGCATCTATGGCGGCTCGTAAGTCGGCGTGCACAACCGGCGTTGTCAGCTCGCAGAGGCGCCGCAACCCCAGCGACTCTGCCTCACCCAGTTCGACGTCGAGTTGAGCTGTGGCTACTGGATAGAAATCCCAGTGCTCCACGTCGACGACCTCTTCGGACGTCGACGCGCCTCGGTAGTGACAGAAGATGTAGATCGAAGCAGGACGTTCGGGCACCGGCGACCATTCATCCGTTTTCGCATCCCACCATTGTTTCTTGCCGACGTCGAACCGGATGACAGAGGGCTTGGTTTGTCGCCAGGTCTGGTGGTCGGCCGAAGACTTGACCTCGATCAGGTGATCGGCGTATCGCAGGTCAGCAGCATCCCAGTCCACCCGTGGTTCATCGATCGCATCAAGAGCCAACCCAACCAGGTATTCGGCGAAAACTCCCCTGGTCGCATTGTTCGCCAGCGAGGAGTACGCCCACTTCCAGAACTCGCCCACATTCGACGAACCAACCGGGAGACTCGCATCAGTCAAACCAGAGGTCATGTCGCAGCCTATTGAGATGGCGCGAAGGTGATCCGGTCGCCTGAGAAGTTCATGGCCACGCGCGTGCCGGGGTCGGCAAAGTCTGCTGCGGTCAACGGGATACATACGGTGCCGCTGAGGGTGCCGCCGCTGAAGACTTCGGCAAAGTTGTCGAAATCGTTTGGTGTGACCCCGCAGCCGAATCCTTCGCCGATCGTGTCTGTGCCGTAGACCCGATTGGTGGCGGCGCCGAGGACTTCCCACGAGAAATTGAAGCCAGCTGACAGTGGTTCCTTGTCTGCCTGGATCAGCGTCATCTCGACATCGAATCCAACATAGATCGCTCCCTCGGGTGGCGGATCGTTGAATGGGTTTTCCGCCGCGACATCGGCTGTGATGTCTCGCCAGTTGGAGATCGTTGTCGACCAAGCTGATCCATCTGCATCACCAAGGGTGTCCCATGTGAGATCGACCGTGGAGCCAAACGCAAGCGCCGAGCCGACTCCAGCGACACCCTCGCCCGGAGTCAAGGCAGCCGGTGGCGGGGTCGGGCCACCCTCGGAGAACGTGATCCGGTCCCCCGAGAAGTTCATTGCGACCTGAGTATCCGGATGGCCAAGGTCCTCGGTCGGCACGGGGATACAGACGACACCACTGACCGTTCCGCCGACAAAGACTTCGGCGAAGTTGTCGAACTCGTCGGACGCCACGCCACACCCGAAGAGGCCGTCGATGGTTCCCGATTCGTACACGGCAGAGGTGGCTCCACCCAAGATCTCCCAGGTGAAATTGAAGCCCGGCGAGAGCGGTTCCTTATCTGCGGACGCCAGAGTCATCTGTACTTCGAAGCCGACAAATGTCACCCCGTCCGGCGGTGGGTCGTTTAACTGGTTCGCCTCGAGGATTGCCGCACCGATGTCGAGCGGCGGACTGACCGTGACGTTCCACACCGATTGATCGGCGTCGCCGAATGTGGAGAAGATGACGGGCACTTCGGCGCCATAGCCCAAGGCCGTGCCACTGGGTCCTTCGCTGCCTCCCGCCACCTCGACCGGGTCGGGCCTTGCACCATCTGTTGCAAAGACAAGTCGGTCACCACCGAAGTTCATTGCAACGAATGTGTCGGGCGAGTTCAGGTCTTCGGCGGGTAGAGGGATGCACACGGTTCCGGAGAGCGTGCCAGCCAGGAAGACTTCTGAGAAGCGGTCGAATTCGTTCGGCGAGACGCCACACCCGAAGATGTCGTCGATGGTGGACGACTCGTATACCGCCGAGGTGGCGCCACCGAGGATCTCCCAGTTGAAGTTGAAACCGGGCGACAACGGTTCTTTGCCAGCTGAGGCCAACGTCATCTCGACGTCGAAGCCAGCGAACAGAACACCTTCTGGCGGCGCGTCGTTGAACGAGTTCTCGGCCATCACCTCGGCGGTGAGGTCACGTGGGGGCGTGATTCGCATGTTCCAGATCGAGCCGTCTGCATCGCCGAACACTGAGAACTCGACAGGGACAGTGGCATCGTAGGCAAGCGGATCCTCCCGTGTGCCGAGCTGGCCAGCGCCGCCCAGCGACAGACCGGTGTCGTCGGTTTCGCCGTCGGCTGATTGGCCGGCTTCGGCTTCATTTTCAGATTCTCGATCTGGCTCTGACTCGGCCGCAGCTGGAGCATCTTGCTCCGTCTCTTGATCGCCAGAATCGGCCTGCTCGCCCGAAGGCGAGTCGCGAGCCACCGTTTGGGTGACGTCTGCGACTTCGGAATCGTCGCTACCAGCTATCCCGGCGATCACAAGCAGCGCCAAGACTGCGGCGCCGACCATGGCCCACCACTTTCGCCACCAAGGCTTGTCGTTCCGGCCGGCTGCAGCCGGCGCCATTGCAAGATCGGCAGGTCGCGGCGGTGGCGGACTCGGGGATGCGTGAGGTGCCGTGTAGTCGGGGTGTGATTCCGGCGGGTACCAGTTGTCGTCTGCGGCCTTCCACCAGCCAGGTGCAGGAGGTTCGAATTCGCTCATCGGTTCACTTTCCGTCTGCTAGACAGCACAGTGCTTTGCACGATGGTGCCTCGCAGTCGTTTGGCCGTATCTCATTGTCCGCCCCAGCTGTGACAGCACCGCTATATCGGGCGGTTGAACTTCCTTCATGCCAGCGGGCTGAAAGTTGCGCAAACGTCTAAGCCTGTTGAGACGGCACGCTGATCCAGTTGTCGTTGGTCAACTCGGACTCGCCGCTCCAGCGATAGGC
>ENA-ORXM01002772-ORXM01002772.1-marine-metagenome-genome-assembly--contig:-NODE-2772-length-19312-cov-3.995009_pt1 | contig 19312 bp, 17 predicted proteins | sample MGYA00237867_ERZ511480 | MGnify/ENA primary metagenome ERZ511480 (study PRJEB26309, sample SAMN06266103) | marine metagenome | isolation source: Algal blade | place: United Kingdom:Sidmouth, United...
TGAAATTAGAAGAAAGAATACTATAGAAGAGCGATCTTTTTTCTCACCATCACCGATAGCCACCTTTATATTAGAAAGAATCTGATCAGAAGGTTCTAACCAATCTTCGTTCGCAAGTGGCGGTTTATGAAAAGCCTTTTTTATATGATCGAAAATATTAGGCATAAGATTCCATCAAGGAATAATCCTCTTCTTTTAATATTTTTTTTAATTTCTTAATTTCCAAAGTATGAAAACAGTATCAAATTTTATGATATTCTAGAACAGCTCTTATCACTTTTTCCTGATCTGAAATATCGAGATAAGGATGCATAGGTAAGCTTACAACTCTGTCAGAGGCCTTCTGAGCGTTTTTAAAGTTTAACTTATAAAAGCTATCACCTTCGTATACAGGTTGTTTATTTAGAGGGCTAGGATAATGAATAGCCGTTGGGATGGATTTAGAACTCATAAATTCCCTAAATTTCTCTCTTTCATCGACTTCAATGGTAAATTGAGCATAGACACAAGTATTATCGGGAGCAATTTTCATTACCTGAATTCCCTCTAAACCTTCATGATATTTTTTGGCTATTAATTGTCTTTGCTTAACTTCCTCTGGGAAGATAGTTAATTTTTCTTCAATGACCGCTGCTTGAATGCTGTCACATCTTCCATTAATTCCTATTCGAGTATGATGGTATCTTTTCTCTGAACCATGTTCTTTTAATTCTCTAACTGCTAAGGCATGAGCATCATCATTGGTAAATAAAGCTCCCGCATCTCCGTAAGCTCCTAATGGCTTGGCAGGAAAGAAGCTTGTTCCACCAAAATGAGTTAATGAACAAGATTTTTTGCCTTTATAAGTAGCCCCAAAGCTTTGTGCACCATCTTCTATTATAGGAAGACCAAATCTTTCTAACTCACTCATATCTACACATTGGCCATACAAACTTACTGGCATAATAGCTTTTGTTTTATCTGTTATCAGCTTTGAAATTTGAGTCACATCCATTAAATATGTTTCAGGATCAATATCACAAAAAACGGGAGTTGCTCCTGCTAAATTTACGACTTCGCTAGTTGCATAAAAACTAAAAGCAGGAACAATGACTTCATCTCCTGCACCAATGCCTAATGCCAAAAGTGGTAAAAAAATAGCATCAGTTCCGCTTGCTAATAAGACACAATGATCAACCCCAACAAATTCTGCTAATTTTTTCTCACAACTAGTAACCTCAGGTCCATTTACATACATTCCATGCTCAAGCACCTCATGAATTCTACTTTTGATATTTTTTTCAATTTTTCTATATTGTGTATTTAGATCTATAAACTTCATAATATTACCCTCAGATTATGAGGGTATTATAACATATTTTGTATCAAGTGAATATTAGACATTCTTACTTTATTTCTTATTATCGTCTTTATCTCCACCTTTAGTTGGTGGGTTTTCTACAGGAACTTTTCCTATAGTAAATAAAAAACCATATCTGTTTTGACTTACTTCTCCAGGAACGACCAAATCAAACTTTGCATTTTTTATATTTTCTAAAAAGTCTGTTTTAGAAGTCTTGTCATACCTTGCTTTTATAAAATATTTTCTATTACTATTTGAAGTATATTCTACCTTATCTATAAGGATATTTTGGCCAGCAAGGCCTATGATGCTTTCTTCAATATTCTTTTTATTCAAAATAATTGGTCCAATTGACATCAAGTCTGTTGGGTCTTTTAGTGTAATCTTTACTTCAGAAATATCTCCATTATTAAAATCACTGATATAAAACCCAAGTATTCCATTTCTTTTTTCAACACAAGAGTACTTCAATCTTGTTTCATCAATGATACTAGTAGCTTGTCTTGCATAAATCTTACCTTCTTCTAGAACTCCACAATTAAAATCACCTAAATTGTCGAATTTAAATTCAAACACTGATCTTAATATATTTGATTTATCAATTTTTATTTTCCAAGTATTTGATGAGGTCTTTGTTTCAAATTTCGTCATCATGCCAGATTCACCAACAAATCTATAACTGAAACTGGGTGTATTATTAGAATCAGGAAGTTCTAACTCAACTTCAATTTCTATCAGATCCGTTTGAAATTTTTCATTTGCAAGTCGTATCATCTCACCTTCAATAAGATATAAGGTGCCATCTTTCATTAATCTTTTTGAAACATCATAAGTAATATCTTTACTTAACGTTTCATAATCCTTGTCAAATCCCGAGGCAACTAAGTCTGTAAAGCGTGGGTTTACTTTACAAATGATAGATTCTCCATTTGGAACTTCTAACTTACCTTTTAAATATGTATGACCACTAGAATATTTTTCACAAATCTCTTGTTTATGTTTTAGCTCTAAAGGGCAACCTTGACTAAAAGGCTTCCCTGAAAGTTCAACACATGAATTACCATCACTAGTCTCTCCTTCATCTTTGTTTTTGACCCCATCAGAATCAAAATCAGACTCATCAAATTGCTCTTTACTACAGCCATTAGTCAAATCTATTTGAGCGGCATTTTTCTCGGTTCCCGGACATTTATCATTTTCATTCTTAACTCCATCACCATCTATATCACTCATGTCTACGTCACCAGCTAAGTCTTCTTCTGAACATCCGAGTTCATCAACTGCTTCTCCAGCTTTTGTGTTAGGACAATTATCATTATTATTTAAAACACCATCGCCATCTAAATCCATTAAAAGAGTCCATTGCTCTAAAGAACAACCCATTTTAAAGATCTCTACTCCTTCTGGAGTATTGGGACAAAGATCAATACTATCTGGAAACGCGTCACTATCTGAGTCCAATTCAACTTCAGCTATCTCAACTTCTCCAACCCAATACATTTCTGATTCACTAGCTCTTCGCTCCATAATGATATTTTTTGAACTATCACTTGGATCTTCAATAATCTTCTGTGGTTCATAGCCACAACTTCCAACAATACATTCTGGTCTATGGTCAACACAAACAATTAAATTATCGACAAGGAGATTTAATGAGGAATAATAATCTTTTCCAGTTAAGTCTTTACAAGATTTTGCTTCAGCCGTACTAACACAACTAGAATTATCATCCCCACATTTTTCAGAGCTGCATGAGAGTAGTAAAAAAAATGTCATTGATAGAAATATAAGTCTCATTATCTTGCCCCCCGGTTAGATTCTTATATTTTAAAGCCTGCATGCTCTTTAGAGGGAGTTAAGTTTATAAACATTGTAATTTCAAGTATTTATTATCTTAAGAAGTTAAAGTAGGCGCCCACAAATATTATCGGTTATGTGCTAAGCAACCCTAATTTTGATCTTTTTTTATAGATTATTTTGTAACCACTTGTGATTAATTTTAATATCTTCGTTTCGTCTTAGAGACAAATCCTTTAATTGGTCCTCTCCAATCATTCCAACATTAAAATATCGAGACTCTGGATGAGAAAAGTACCAACCTGAAACACTTGAACCAGGAGTCATCGCCATGGACTCAGTTAACTCCACACCAATGGTCGCTTTAGAATCTAGTAGCTTGAATATTTTCTCTTTAGATCTATGATCGGGACAAGCTGCATAACCTGGAGCAGGGCGAATGCCCTGATATTTCTCACGAATCAATTCATTTTTACTAAGGTTTTCATCACAAAACCCCCAATAATCATTTCTTACCATTTCATGAAGTTTTTCAGCAAATGCTTCAGCTAGCCTATCGGCAAGGGCCTTAACCATAATCGAATTATAATCATCACCTTCTAATTCATATTTTTTTGCGACATCATCTCCCTCAGCTCCTGAGGTAACAACAAACATTCCAATATAGTCCTCATTTGGTGAAATAAAATCTGCAAGACATAAATTTTTAGACTTACCCTGACTCATTTTCTTCTGGGCCCTTAACATATGAAAAGTTTCATTAGCATCATTTAAAACAATATCTTCATTTTTTGAAACTGCTTTATAAAACCCAATAACACCTTTGGGAGTTAAAAGATTTTCATCAACGATACGTTGTAAAATCTCTTTTGCATCAGCAAATACTTTAGTCGCCTCTTCTCCATAAACTCTATCATTTAAAATTTTTGGATATGTTCCTTTCAATCTCCAAGTCATAAAAAATGGAGACCAATCGATATAGGGAATAAGATCCTCAACCAATAGATGATCAATGACTTTATTCCCTATGAAACTTGGTTTTACTGGACAATAGCTTTTCCAATCAATAAGAATTTTATTTTTCTGGGCCTGTTCAAAACTCAATAGGTCTTGAGTTTGTTTACTTAGGAAATACTTCTGTCGCATTTCTTTATAAGTTGTCTTGGTTTGTTCAATAAAAGAGCTACTTTTATCCTTACTTAAAATATCACTCACTATAGGCACAGACCGAGAGGCATCTACTACATGTACGACAGAACTAGATATGTTGGGATCAATTTTTACTGCAGTATGGATTTTAGATGTAGTTGCTCCTCCAATTAATAGAGGTATCTGGATTTCTTGCCGCTCCATCTCTTTAGCAACAGTCACCATTTCATCTAAAGAAGGGGTTATCAATCCACTTAATCCAATAATATCAACTTCTTCTTCTAGAGCCGTCTTTAAAATTTTATCACAAGTTACCATCACGCCAAGATCAATAACATCATAATTATTACAAGCTAGAACAACGCCTACAATATTTTTTCCAATATCATGAACATCGCCTTTAACTGTAGCTAAAAGAATTTTTCCTTTCTTTTGGACTGCATTTTTGGAAGCCTCGTTTAAAAATGGCTCCAAGATCATGACAGATTTTTTCATAACTCGAGCACTCTTAACGACCTGAGGTAAAAACATTTTACCTGCTCCAAATAAATCCCCAACAACGCTCATGCCGCTCATTAAGGGACCTTCAATAACCTTGATCGGTTCACCATACTTTTCAAGAGCTTCCATCGTATCTGCTTCAATGTGATCGATGATCCCTTTAACCAGGGCATGCTCTAGCCTTTTTTCAAGACTCAGCTCTCTCCACTCATCATTTTTCTTTCCTGCTTTTTTTTCCTGAGTCAATCCTTGTGAAAACTCTACTAAATTCTCTGTCGCATCAGGATTTCTATTAAAAAGCACATCATCTACTTTTTCTAACAAGTCTTTAGGAATATCCTCATAAACCGTGATCATATTAGGATTTAAAATCCCCATGTCCATCCCAGCTCTAGTCGCATGATAAAGAAATGATGAATGCATCGCCTCTCTAACAACATTATTACCTCTAAAAGAAAAAGATAAATTACTAACTCCGCCACTGATACGAACATGAGGGAGATTTTCTTTAATCCACTCACAGGCACTAAGGAAATATTTAGCGTAATTATTATGCTCTTCAATTCCAGTGCCGATAGCTAAAATATTCGGATCAAAAATAATGGCTTCAGGAGGAAAATTAATTTTATTAACGAGAAGCTTGTAAGCTCTTTCACATATTTCTGTTTTTCTCTCAAACGTATCGGCTTGACCTTGTTCATCAAAGGCCATCACTATCACATTAGCCCCATATTTTTTTACTAACTCGGCTTTTTCTAAAAAATCTTTCTCCCCTTCTTTAAGAGAAATAGAATTGACAACACCTCGGCCCTGTAAACATTTAAGGCCTTCTTCTATCACTTCCCATTTTGAAGAATCAACCATAATGGGAATTTTACAAATATCAGGTTCACTTCCGATGAGATTTAAGAATTCTCTCATCATAGACTGGGAGTCAATCATTCCCTCATCCATATTAATATCTAAAATTTGTGCTCCACCTTCAACTTGATCTCTAGCTACACTTAAAGCTTTTTCAAGCTCGTTATTTTCTATTAAAGTTCTAAATTTTTTAGAACCAGTAACATTGGTTCGCTCGCCTACATTAATAAAGTTCGAACTTTCAAAAACCATTAGAGGCTCTAAACCACTGGCTTTAAAAATAGGATTATTTTCAACAGGGACTCTTGGTTCAAATTTGTCTGCGATATCTGCAATAACCTTAATATGCTCATTAGTCGTCCCACAACATCCACCAACAATGTTCAACGATTTAGACTCTAATAAGTCCTCAATAATTTCACCCATCATCTCAGGAGTGTGATCATACTCTCCCATTTCATTTGGAAGACCTGCATTAGGATAAGCTGAAGTATAAAAGTGAGCATCAGTTGCCAGCTCTCTAATATAAGGTTTCATTTTATCTGCACCAAAAGCACAGTTCACTCCTATAGATAAAAGAGGAAAATGAGAGACCGAGTGCATAAATGCCTTTAAGGTCTGTCCTGAAAGAACCCTCCCACTATCATCGGTAATTGTTCCAGAGACCATAACTGGTAGCTCTATGTTTTCTTCAGCAAAAAAATCATAAATCGCTTTCAAGGCAGCTTTTGAGTTAAGAGTATCAAAAACGGTCTCTACTAATAAGAGATCAACTCCTCCATCTATCAATGCTTTGGCCTGCTCTTTATAAGCAATATACAATTCATCAAAATCTATCGCTCTATATCCTGGTCTATTGACATCAGGAGAAAGGGAGGCTGTTTTATTGGTCGGTCCTATAGATCCTGCAACCCACCTTGGTTTTTCGGGAGTTGAAAATTTGTCTGCTACTTTCCTTGCAATTTTAGCCGACTCAATATTCATCTCAATGGCTAAGTCCTCCATTTCATAATCGCCCATAGAAATAGTCGTGGAACTAAAAGTGTTGGTCTCAATGATATCAGCTCCAGCTTCCAGATAAGCACAGTGAATTTCTTCTATAATTTTAGGATTACTTAACGATAATAAATCATTATTCCCTTTTAGGTTTAAGTGGTAATCCTTAAATCTCGATCCACGATAGTCTGGCTCTTCCAGCTTGTATCGCTGAATCATCGTCCCCATGGCCCCATCAATAATGAGAACTCTTTTTTCTAAATGTTTCTGTATTTCAAACATTAAAGAGGAGTTTACTTGAACTAATCTGAACAATAAAGCTCAAAATAACGTATCTTCTTCATACTTTTCTAGTGAGAGACGCTCACGTCACTTTCATATCTATTTCAAGTTTATCTGATATGATATAAAGATATAATAATGGAAAATAAAGAAGTTACTCAAGATTCAACACTTCTTGAAGCTCTCGAGCTGCAAGGTGATGTAAAAAAACTAACAGAAATGTTAGAAGAGATGCCTACAGCTAAAGTCATTGATTTTTTCAAATCAAAACATACTGATGAAATCCTTAAATACTTATCTCCTCTAAAGCTCGAAGATAAGGGTCGGATTATATCTGAATTAGACCTTGAAACGATTATTGAAATTTTTAGAACCTTAGAGCGACCTAAATTTGCTAGTATCTATAAACATATCTCATCTGATGTAAGAGCGGATTTATATAAAGAACTTAGTCTTGATGAACAAAATGAGTTCCTTCCCTTTCTAGATAAAAAAATTAGAGAAGATGTTATTATTTTAAGCTCTTATCCATCTGAGACAGCCGGTGGGATCATGACCACTGATTTTGCTACTATACTTTTAGAAATGAATGCTCAAGAAGCCTTAGAAAAGCTGCGATCTGATGCTCCTTCTAAGAAAATGATTTATTATCTTTATGTCGTAAACGAGTCTATGAAAATGCAGGGGATCTTAACTCTTAAAGATTTACTTTTTGCTGAACCTGCCGCCAAAATAAAAGATCTTATTAATGAATTTGTGATCTATGCTGAACTTTCAGAAGATCAAGAGTCAGTTGCAAAAAAGATCGCAAAATATGACCTTGTTGCGATCCCAGTTTTAAATACATATCAACAATTAGTTGGAATTGTTCATCATGATGATGCGATGGATGTTTTAAGAGCAGAACAAACTGAGGATATGGAAAAATTCATGGGAATTGTGCCAACCGAAGATAGCCTCACTTATATGGAAACGACGACCTTTTACCATTTCAAAAAAAGAGTTTTTTGGATCATAGGACTAGCGGCCATTGGCTTAATCTCAGGAATCATTGTCCATAAATTCGAAGGCACTCTATCTAGCCTTATGATTTTAGCTCTCTATATGCCAATGATGGCCGCCACTGGTGGAAACTCAGGCTCTCAATCTGCAACTGTCGTTATCAGAGCAATGGCTTTAGGAGAAGTAAAAGATTCCCAATGGATAAAAATAATTTTAAAAGAAACAAGAATTTCAATGCTTCTTTCTGTGTGTGTCGCCCTTTTAGTCTTTTTAAATATTGCTTTTTTAAGTGATCACGTACAAATCCCAGAAACTCTCACTTACTTTAAAATTGGATTTTATATTTCTTTAGCTATTGCATTACAGGTAGTTTCTTCTGCCATGATAGGGACATCACTTCCTTTGATAGTGAAAAAATTCGGTGGAGATCCAGCTGTTGCTGCAAGTCCAGCTATTACGACATTTGTAGATATAACTGGATTATTAATCTACTTTGGAATTGTTTCGTATGCTCTTGCTATATAAGACTTTAGTCTAGAGATTTAATGATACGATTTAAAGATACTGGGTTCACTCCAAGATATAATGCTAAGTGATATTGAGGAACTCTTTTCACTAGATCGGGTCTTGATTCTAATAAATTTAAATATCTAGTCTTTGTATCATGCATTAGAAATTGAATCTCTCTTTCAGCTTTTAAGATAAAGTTATGGGCATACATTTTCTTTAAAACTTGAATCCAAAATGGATCACTCTCCAACACTGAGTTAACCGCATCATAGTCAGCGACATATAAAATTGAGTCTTCTAATGCTTCAATAGCAAAAGGAGATGGTTTTTTAGTCATGATAGTATAGAAGCTCATAAAGAATTCGTTTTCTAATTTAAAAGTAACGTTAAACTCTTGGCCTTCAAAAGTATTTAAAAAGAAACGAACCATTCCTGTTTTTATAAAAGCAATCTTTCTTGAAGTATCATCAAACTCAATAAACTTATGACCTTTTAATAGAGATTGTTCGGTAAAAAAGCTGGACAAAGATTCCAGTTGGCTTGGGCCGACATCAAATGAAATATTCCTGAAATATTCTTGAAAAAATTCTTTCATAACTTTAGGTTACAGAAATTCTTTTGAAAGTAAATCTAGAAGGCAGATTGCCTTCTAGATCTTGATTGTTTTACTTAGTATGATTCAAAAACACCTAACTCAACTTCAACAAACTTTGAGTTATCTACTCCATCACTCAGTCTTAATCTAGTGATTGATGGGTCTGTAACAGCAGTATAGACGTGGAATAATTCGATATAATTAGTACAACTCTGTCCAAAGTTAGGATCTGGCTGAGGCATAGATTCTTTTACATGCTCAAAGTAATTTCCAGTTCCCAAGAAATTAGCAACTGTATCCCAGTAAGTAGTCGAAGATGCTGAACTCTCAAACCATTGTCCATTTTTAAAATAAGATGAAAGATGTGTTAATTTAGCTCTTGCTGGGGCCCTTAATCTTTCAAAAGAACACAGAGCTCTATCCTCGCCATCTGTGATGAAAGCTGGATCAATAAAAACTGGTCCACCTATCCTCAACCTTCCATTGACCTGCCTTGATTCATCATCAACAATTGCATCGTTATCCAAAGATAAGCTATAAGACTTTAAAAAAGCTGTAGTACTTGGTGCTGAAAAACCTTCTCCATTATCTAGTCTATAATCAACACATAAATCTACTGGTAAGCCAGAAGAATTTTTGTGGAAATGATTATAAATATTTAATTGAGGATAATTTGCCTGAACATGTTGGGCCCATGCTTTTTTATCAAAACCATAACTAGTTCCATCAACCAGTTGAGATGGATCGGTAAAGTATTCTTGAACATCGTTATTCCAATCTAGTAAGCCTGCATAAGTTTCAACAGGATTATCAGAGTTTAGAAAAGCTCCTACTAGAAAATCACCATTAAAATAAATTTGGTTAGCATTACAATTTCTTAAGGTAATTCTCACCTTTCCACTATTTACTGAATTGCCATCATTATCAGTTAAATTTATATCTGAATTCCAAACAGATGCATCAACAGCAACTCTTGAACCATCAGCCAATACAACTACTTTTGTTTCACTAGCTAACTCTGCTTGTGAAGTTACATTCGCATTAACATCTGGACGGGTAGTTGTTGGTCCAGTTGGTCCTCCGCCGTTATCGCCGTTGTCGTTGCCGTTGTTACCACCGGCTCCAGCAGAACTAGTTTTTGACGTTGCTGCGTTATCGAATAGTCTACTATTCAGACCACACGAAATTAGTGACATCATTGAAATAATTAAAAGTATTTTCATTCTTGAACCATCCTTGATAAAGTACACACTTAAAGGAATCATATCCTCAGCTAATAAAATTATAAGTACTTAATTTTAAAGATGAAACAAATTAAAACCCCTTAGTATGAATATAGAACTATAGGTGCCAAGTTTGACTTTTGTTCTTAAATTGCGTACTGAAATTAGTCTGTATTTTGTTTTATTTTAAGGAGTGCCAAATGTACGGCGTAGTTCAAATTAAAGGTCATCAATATAAAGTTCAAGCTGGAGACATCATTGATGTTGATAAACTATCTGCTGCGGTTGATGAAGTTGTCGATTTTGATCAAGTTCTTTTCACAGGTGGAAGTAGTCCAAGAATTGGAGCCCCTACTGTAGATGGAGCAAAAGTTGTTGCAAAGGTAGTAAGACAAGCTAGAGATAGAAAAATAATTGTCTTAAAAAGAAAGCCTGGAAAATATGTAAAGAAAAACGGTCATAGAACGCACTATACTGGTTTATTAATTACTGAAATTCATAATGGTGCTGGAGAGGTTACTAAGAGTGACAGAAAAGTATCAACGAAGAAAAAAGAAGCTCCAAAGAAAGAAGCTAAAAAAGCTACTCCTAAGAAGAAGGTAGAGGCTAAAAAACCTGCAGCTAAGAAAACTGAAACTAAAAAGGCTCCAGCCAAAGCTGCTGCTGTTGCTGCAACAGTAGATGATCTAACTAAAGTAGAAGGGATTGGACCAAAGATAGCTGGAATTTTAAATGAAAGCGGGATTTATACTTGGGCAGAATTAGGTGATACTAAAGTTCAGGTTCTTAGAGATATTTTAGAAGCAGCTGGACCAAGATATAAATCAAAAAATCCTGGGTCATGGGCAAAACAAGCTAGAATGGCAGCCAAAGGTGACTGGGACAAGCTTAAAGCTTGGCAAGATGAACACGATCATGGAATCGAAAAGAAATAAGGAAGTAAACAATGGCTCACAAAAAATCTGGTGGTTCAACAAGTAACGGTAGAGATTCTAACCCTAAGTTTAGAGGGGTTAAGAAATTTGGTGGTGAAACAGTTATCACTGGAAATATTATCATAAGACAAAAAGGTACTAAGTTTCATGCTGGAGCTGGTGTTGGTATGGGAAGAGACTTTACTCTCTTTGCTCTTGCTGACGGGAAAGTACAATTTTCTAGATATAATAAAAAAATGAAAATGGTATCTGTAGTTTCTGCTTAAATAAGAAATTACCTGTTCTAGTTTTAAAAATAAAAATTATTTGCTATAAAATAAAAGAAGCTTCCGAGCTTCTTTTTTTTTGGCAATTTTTAAAGAGTAATTGAATGAAGTTTATAGATGAAGTTGAAATTATAATTCAGTCCGGCAAAGGTGGAGATGGAAACGTTGGGTATAGGAGAGAAAAACATGTTCCTATGGGTGGACCTGATGGAGGTAATGGTGGAAAAGGTGGAGATGTCTACTTCCAAGCCACTAACCAATTAAATACTCTGATAAATTTTCGAGGAAAGAAACTCTATAAAGCTCAACCTGGCCAAGCTGGTGGTGGGTCCCAATGTGATGGAAAAAATGGGGAAGACCTCTATGTTTTAGTTCCAGTGGGAACGATGGTCATAGACAAGGAAACAAATGTTTTAATTGCTGATTTGGAAGCTCATGGTCAAGTTGAAAAAATACTTGTTGGCGGCCGGGGTGGATTGGGAAATTTATACTTTAAAACTTCAGTCAATCAAACTCCCTCAAGAGCTACAGATGGGGCTGCCGAGCAAAAACTTGAAGTGAAGTTAGAGTTAAAACTCTTAGCTGATATTGCTCTAGTTGGACTACCAAATGCTGGAAAATCTACTTTGATTTCTGTGATCTCTGCAGCAAGACCTAAGATTGCTGATTACCCTTTTACAACTTTAGAACCCAACCTAGGAGTTGTACAAAGAGGAGAAAGTTCTCTTGTGGTGGCAGATATTCCAGGGCTTATTGAAGATGCAGCTGATGGAAAGGGTCTTGGTCATAAATTTTTGAAGCACATTGAAAGAACAAGAGCCTATTTACATTTAATTGATTGCTCCATGTTTCTAGAACCTTTTGAAGCTGTAGAGAGTTATGCCACCATTAAAGCAGAGCTTTTAAAATTTAGTGAAGAAATTAGAAATAAAATTGAAATCGTTTGTTTAACTAAAATAGATGCTATGAGTGACGAGGAAATTAAAAAATTTCAAGATGTTATGGAGGAAGAAACTCAAAGAAAAGTCCTTCCAATTTCTTCTGTTTCAGGGAAAAATGTTGATATATTGAAAGAATTATTGTTTAAAGCTATAGAATCAGTAAAGGAAGAAGATGAATAAAGATTATATCTTAAAAGAGACCGGTAAAATAATGGCGTCAAAAGACGACTCATCTAAAAACTTGGCACTAGCAAGTGCTTGGGTACTGGCTAACTTTAAAGGAGTGAATCTTAAAATCTATGACCCTGCCGGTTTTAATCCTCTTGCTGACTTTTTTGTTATTGGCTCGGTCAATAATAAAGTCCAGGCTCAATCCATCGCTTCCGTCATAGAGAAAGTTGCTAAAGATAATAAGATTTCTGTTAAGTCTATAGAAGGCCAAAGTGAAGGTGAATGGATTTTAATAGACTTAGGCAATGTGATAGTACATATTTTTCAAGAGGTTCATCGAGATATTTTTGATCTAGATTCACTTTGGACTGAATATAAAACTCTAGAAATCCCTAGTGAGTATTATTTCTCAACTCAAATTCTTCCATCAGAAACTACTGGAAAAACTAATCTTAAAGATTATTTCTAGAGATTGAAAAAAATTCTCATCTTTTGTCCTTTTGAAGTAAAAGATAAATCCTTATTAACACTTGAGCATCATTATTTAAAACAGCTTAAGATTTTTGACCTTGAAATCAGAGAATGTAAAAGCTTTGGTGAAAACCAAATGAGAGAATCTCAATATCTCATCAAGAGCTTAAAAGAATTTGATCGTCAGAACATTTATCTTTTTAGAGAGAAGGGAGGTTTAATGAATACAATGGATTTTTCTAAGTTTATTGATAAATCTATAGGCTCTGCTGATCATTTAATTTTTGTCTTCTCAGGAGCCAAAGGTTTCTCACAAGAAGTATTAGAGCTTTTCCCTCATCACCTCTCTTTATCAAAATTAACCCTACCCCATAAACTTGCTAGGTTAGTATTAGTGGAGCAAATTTATCGCTCACATAGTATTATTACTAATCACCCCTATCATAACTAAGAATATTCTTTTAAAATTATAATCATGAGTAATTACGCAATTTTAACGAGTGGTGGTGATAGTCCAGGGATGAACTGTGCTATTAGAGCATTTACAAGAACACTAATTTTTAACGGTCATAAAGTTTTTGGAGTTAGAAAAGGTTACAAGGGTTTGATAAATGGAGACTTTATTAAATTAAAAGCTTCAAGCGTTGGTAACATTCTTCAACGTGGGGGAACGATCTTACAGAGTTCGCGTTCGGAACAATTTAAAGAAAAAAAATTCAGAGAAATTGCTCATAAAAATTTACAAGAAAATAAGATAGACGGACTAGTGGTCATTGGGGGAGATGGATCTTTTAAAGGAGCCTATGCTCTATGGGAAGATTTTAAATTTCCTGTTATAGGAGTTCCTGGAACAATTGATAATGACATCAGTGGAACTGATTACACGATAGGTCATGATACGGCAGTTCAGACCGCGGTTGATGCGGTAGATAAAATCCGAGACACTGCATTTAGTCATGATAGAGTTTTTTTAATTGAAGTTATGGGAAGGAGATCATCCTCGATAGCTATTAAAACTGCTTTATGTTCTGGAGCGGAAAACGTAGTTCTCCCAAATATGGAAATTGATTACGAAGATCTCGTCATGAGTATTAAAAGAGGTGAAGAGAGAGGAAAGAAAGGCTCAATCTTTATTGTCGCAGAAGGGGCCACCGAAGGAAGATCATATGATATCCAAAAGACATTAAATGATACTCACGGTATCTCTTCTAGAGTTTGCATACTGGGTCATATTCAAAGAGGAGGTAGTCCTTCTCCTCGGGATAGATTAATAGCTACTGAAATGGGTTTTCTAGCTGCTGAGAGTTTTCTAAAGTTCAGCTCTCCAGTAGTGGTAAGGCTACAAAACGGTCAAATATCAACAGCACCATTTACTGAGTGCCTCTCTAAAGATGACGGTATAGACTTTGAGCACATTGAAGTCATCAAAAAGATATCTATATAGCTTCTACTCGCTGAGCCTAGTGTAAGAAACATTCCTTTCGATTTGTCTCACCAAGTTAAGAAGCCAAACAAATTCTTACAAACTGAGTCAAGTACTTCCTAAATGTAAGAAAAGTTACTATGGTCGTGCCATAAATACGGTTGAACAAGGAGAGGACTTTTGATTTTTTTTTTATTTAATAAAAAGCTCGAAAGTCATCCATTAGTTTATCAACGTTCTTAACTTCGAGGGAGGGTTATGAAAATTAATTTTTTAACACCATTTTTAATGATGTCATTTTTTGGTTCTATCCAAGCTATGTCTCAAGACTTTGGTGTTGCAAAGTCAATAAAGTATCACGGTGGGAAAACACATTTAAGACTAGGTGGAGGAGTTAACAAAAACTTTCCATTGAAGCTAAAGAAAACTTGCCTAGCAAACCCTAGTGCATATGATACAGATGTTTCTGCAACTGGAGGAGCAAACTCTGAACTCTCAAGTGGATTCGGTGGAGGCTCAGAAGGGGTTCCAGAAACAACTTTTAATATAAAGTTTATTGAAGATACTAAAGAGTTACATGACATTTTAAGTATCTCTGGAATCATTGCAGCTCAATTTAAATTTTTCGGAAAAAAAATCCCTGGAGTAAAATTAGAAGGTCAAGGAACTAAAGATTTAAAAGTCTCAAAAACATCTCTTAATTTAGTTCTTAAAGTAAAATCAAACTTTGGTAGGCAAATGATTGCTGATGGAGAATTTGAACTAAAAGAAAAATATCAGGCATTATTAGATGCAGAAGATTTTGAAAAGTTCGAATACTACTGTGGTACTCACTTTATAGCTTGGCAAAGAAGACAAGGTATTGTTTCGGCAATTTTTAAAATTGAAAATTTAACTGAAGATGAAAAACTAAGAATTAGGGCTGCATTTGAAGTTGGAAGCCCTCCCGATGGTAGATGGGATGATGATAATTATGACCCGATCTTTGATCCAGATGATGATAATCCTTGGGGTGATGATGATGACGATATCTTTGATGACGATGACAATGAATTTAGAAAACTTTTACAAGGTAGAAGTAGATCATCAAGTGCTTCTGACGGAAAAATCAATCCTCTTGGCGGAGGAATTGGTGGAAGAGTTAGTTTAGATAATTTTTTCAAAGCTGCAAAAAAAATTGGTAAGAAAGCAACTCTTAATTTTCATGCCACTGGTGGTGGTGGTCTACAGCATTTAAATAAACTTACCGCTTCTTTTAATGGATCAATCGCCTCTTTAGATGGAGTATTAGAAGGTATTGCTCATTACTTAGAGCAATATAGTTTTCACTCCGCTCCTCCTGTTGAATATTTTATGGAACCATATTTTGATTACTTCTCTAGTGAGAAAGATATAGACCACGGACTTTTACAGACAGTTTATTATCAATATGTTGAAGTAGAAACACTGATGACTAACCTTCTTAAGGAGATGAAAAAAACCAAGAAAAAAGACAAGAACTCGGCTAGAACTAAATATTTAGCCAAGAAGTTTAACGAACTAGATAAGGTTCGAGATAGGTTATGGGAGCAATCTCAAATGATCCTTAAAAAGGAAACGAAATCTGATGGATCAAAACTTAATTTATTAGATATTCCCGAAGTGCCAGAGGTTAATCTGGCACAATTTCATCCTAATGTTGCCAATACTAGCTATACTATCGATTGCTATGTAAAGCAGTATGAATCAAAGTCTAAATGTGGAATGCCATCAAACTTTTATTATTACTTAAAGCCAGTCATGTACTGGGAAGCAAATGTTGTGATCAGTGCTGATGTAAAAAAAGTTAAATATGTTCGTGATATAAGTCTTTTTATGAGCTTTCCTGGTGAGAAATATGAAAAGATTGCTACACTTACCCCTGGACAAGAAAAAAAAGTGGATGTGGGCTCAGCGACATTTTCAAAAAGTGGAGATCTACAATTCAAGTTTGGCAGAATGACTCAAAAAAAACACAGAGACTTATATGTGAAAATCATGAATCATTATCCTAAAGCATTATTAAGAATTACTAAAACTGATGGTAGAACTATTGATAAAGTACTCCATACTGCAGATATCGTTGGACCAAACGCAAAATGGAAAAAAGACAAAAAAGTCAATTACGAAACTATCGCTTTTAGAGCATATTAGAAAATAAACTCTCTACACTAATACCACGCACACTTTCATTTATCTGCTCAACGTTTAAAATTACCGATTCACTATTATTAAAACATTTCTTTGCTAAAGCAGGAAAAAAGTTAGTCTTAACTGTTCCATCCATTTCATAATAGCCACTTGCATAACAATTATTTAAATTTTCAAACTTTACAGCTCCTATCATTTTCCAAAATAAGATAGAAATGGGTAATTCAAAGTTATAGGCTTCTTGAGCAACTAAAACAGAACCAATTTTTTGATCCAAACAAATAGTATATTTCTTATTTGGTATCAATAATTCTTTCAACTTAGAGATATATACTATTTTTTCTTTCAAATGTTTGTTGTGATTGCCAAAGCCTACTACTTCTAAGCCTGGTACTCCCCTAGAGGAATAAGAAAATATTTTATAGAGATGAATTTCATTGTGAATATGTTGGTAAGATTTAATATATGTCTGCATATAATAAAAATCTATCAAGACTTAGACTTTGGAAATTAAATATCACATTATTTCTATTTTTAAAAAACTAGGGCCACATTCCTCTAAGACGCATTGCCTTAGCTAGCCTTTCAATGGAAGCACTCATTGCGGCTGTTTTCATATCGATATTATATTTATTTCGAGTTTGGTAAACATTTTCGAAAGACTCTTTTAATATTGTATGTAATCTAGAATTAATATGATCTAAGTCCCAAAATAATTGCTGGACTCCTTGAACCCACTCAAAATATGACACGATAACACCACCAGCATTACATAAAATATCTGGAATAATAAATACTCCCTTTTCTGTGAGTATATCGACCGCATCTCTTGTACAAGGACCATTGGCTCCTTCTGCAATTATCTTTGCTTTAATTTTATCTGCATTTTTTCCAGTGATTACACTATCAATAGCAGCAGGAATAAGAATATCTACATCTAGTTCTAATAGTTCTTCATTAGTAATAAATTCACATTCACCGTCAAACTCAGTTAGAAGTCGATTCGAATCTGAAAATTGTAAAAGCTTTTTAATATCTAAGCCATTTTTATTATAAATCCCACCAGAGACATCACTAACAGCACAAATCTTTGCACCTAACTCAGCGAGATCTTCAGCTGCTGGGATGGCAACCTTCCCAAATCCATGAATAGCAACCCTAGTAGAAGTATCAATTTTTTGTTGAGTTTTTCACAGGCAAATTGAATACAAAAACCAACTCCTTTACCAGTTGAATCTCTCCTTCCAAGTGATCCACCAACTGCGATTGGCTTACCTGTTACGACACCTGGAATAGCATGACCTTTAATTTGAGAATAAGTATCCATGAACCACGCCATCACTTGGCCATCAGTACCAATATCAGGAGCAGGAATATCCGTGTCTGGTCCAATAAATGGACCAATTTCCGTAGCGTATCTTCTTGCAAGTCCTTGAAGTTCTTGCCTTGATAGAAGTGAAGGGTCTACTTTGATCCCACCTTTAGCTCCACCTAATGGAAGTCCTACTAAAGAGCACTTAAAAGTCATAAGCATAGCTAATGCTGCTGTCTCTGATAAATTGACATGCTTATGAAACCTTATTCCACCTTTACCTGGACCAAGAGTCATATTATGTTGAACCCTATATCCTTCAAAAGTCTTAATGGTTCCATCATCTAATCTAATTGGAACAGCTACCTGAATAGCTCTTTTGGGAGTTCTTAACCGTTCTATACAGTTAGGATCGACACAAGTAACCTTAGCAGATTTTTCTAGTTGAGAAAGTGCATTTTGATACAAAGGTGCACTACTGATATGACTAATTTCTTCCATAAATTCCTTCTTGATTTATTATCTAAATATCAGCTATTTTTTGGGATCTTGGAAGGGAAATTATCTAAAATCTTAAGACATAATTCATTGAAAAAAGAGCGTTATCAATAAAATCAGTGTTGTTTTGGAAGTTTTGCTCTGTACTAAGCTTTAGCCTGACTTTTTTCTTAAATAATGACTTCTCTAACTTTATGTAAGCTCGATTTTCTTGAAAGTTCATTCCTAGATGGAGCTTCAACCTAAGCTTTTTAAAATGTCTATATCCATAAAACTCTAATTCTTTATTAACCCCTACATATGATCCTAAATGAAAATATGAGGTCTTTAGTTGAGCTGCAAGAACTCCCCTAGTTACATTTGCTCTAACTTTAAACTTAATTGATTTCATGAAACTTATGGGAATTGGCTTTTTCTTAGTTTTTTTCTTAAGCTTCTTTGCTTTTTTTTCAGACTTCTTAGCAAGCGTATTTTCATAAGAAAATAGGTTATACTCAAAAGCTCTATCTTCTTCGGTGAGCTCAAGAGAACTCTCCATTTCATAATCTCTTTGAAACCCTCGTTTCCATTCCTCGTATCGCTCTTTTAATGGAGCCCTAGTCTGCCTCACAAAATATCGACCAAACTCTCTGCCAACAATTGCAATTTTCTCTTCATTTGCAAGATGAGTATAAAACCCAGCCTCATCTATTCCCCACAACTTCATGTTTTCATCTAATTCATTCCAGACTACAAATTGAGAACGAATTCTTCTAAATAGTGGATTGTGTTTTTTTACAAATTTTTTATATTTTCCCGTCAACCCCCTAATTCTGGACAATTTCTCACTTAGGCTGATGCCTTCATATTTCTTATTTCACCTTTTTTA
>ENA-ORXM01002774-ORXM01002774.1-marine-metagenome-genome-assembly--contig:-NODE-2774-length-19289-cov-132.648397_pt1 | contig 19289 bp, 16 predicted proteins | sample MGYA00237867_ERZ511480 | MGnify/ENA primary metagenome ERZ511480 (study PRJEB26309, sample SAMN06266103) | marine metagenome | isolation source: Algal blade | place: United Kingdom:Sidmouth, United...
GTAAGGCCCGCACGGCGAGTGCAAGTTAGCTTTGCATCTATAGAAAATGTGTTTATGCTTTACTTCTGAATACCCCTCATTTAGAGTTTTCAATTTTAAGCATCAGGTTCTTCTGAATATGCCGAAAGAGACCTTATGAATGGATCTACCTCGACCTTCTGCCAATTCTAATTTACAGACCTTATTGAAGAGATATCATCAGCTATAGCTGACCACTAACTCTAATCCCGCTGCAGCTTACCCAATAGTCTCAAAAACTCAATATATAGCCAGACCAGCGTAAATAATAAGCCCATGGAGAAATACCACTCCATATATTTAGGTGCTTGCGTTTCTTCCCCTTTTTCAAAGCTGTCGAAATCAAGCAGTAAATTGAGCGCCGCAACACCGATGATCACCACTGTGATGCCTATGCCAATAGGTCCGCTGTCATGGATAAATGGAACAGTAAATCCTACGAAGTGACCGACCCAACTGATTAAGTAGACGATCATGATCGCACCGACCGCCATAGAGACAGCCATTCTAAATTTTTTCGTGACTGGTATAAGACCAGATTTATGGATGATGAGCATCATCAGCAGGGTAGCGATGGTCAGACTAACAGCCTGAAAGACTATACCACCGTACTGCGCGGCATATACAGCGGAGATAGACCCAACCAAGAGGCCTTTTAGAGCGGCGTATACGGGTGCGGTGTAGGGCGCTAGTGTTGGTTTAAAACTAGTCAGAAAGTAAACGCCTGCTCCGCCGAGAGCGCCAACTGTCATGAAGACTTGCGATGGTGCCTGATAACTGAAAAGCGTCACACAGAGTAAGATAAGCACTAAAACCAACGTCTTATTGACGGCCCCACTTACGGTCATCGTGTTAGAGGAGCGGATCACTGGTCCAGAGTTAGCTTTCCGATCTACAGTGCTGGCTTTGCCAATGGCTTTATCAGAAAGCATCGGATTCTTTGATTTGGTTAGGTTATTCAGATTCATATTGTTATATATTTGACGATCTATATTTAGACGAAGCAATAAATATAAAGTAATATGCCTATTAAAATTTAAGACATCTTTAAGTTAACTAATAATTATTGAGAGGGGGAAGGTCTGCAGATGCTAATGGCAATACCGTAGCTAGCTATGCTACACATTCACAGGCGGACTAATCTGATTATGAGCTACTGAGATAGATGATTTTCACATGTAGCTATTTAGCTTACACTTTTGCATGTCTATAGAGTAAATAGTGCAGGATAGACTTTTACAATAGCATAACGCTACCATAAGCTACTCTACACAGCCATATCCTCATAAGACTATGCGCTTATTTGCCAATGGCTGCGTTTCGATTTGACGACAGCCTCAGGATCGGCTCATGAAAATCACATGCGAGTCTTTCCATGCTATTTCAGTATTTCTGATTAACTAAAGACAGCAGAAAGAAGGAGCCAAGTTATGAGCTTGGCTCCTGCAAAGAGTCTTTTAGGAGAGTGAGAGGGTGTTGTTGATTTAAAAAGGGCCTTATTTTAATATATATTTTGAAATACTTCCTGCGGCTGTAAAGACATTCTTTTCCATTCGATTAGTTGGGTTTCCACGAGAACATATTGCCAGTTTGTTGTACTGATCTGAAAAGCACCGAAGCCCTCTCCTACATAATCGTGACATTTTCATTACTTGTATCATGCTATATGTTTCATTCTCATCGCCCTCCTTACCAGACCGGCCACATTTTTCACTTGCATTTTATTACGCAAATTGCGCCGGTGGGTTTTCACCGTTTCCTTGCTTACGTACAGAATACTAGCGATCTCAGCAGAGGTATATTCTTTTACAATTAGGTATAAGACCTCTTCTTCTCGAGCACTGAGCTGACGTGTGATGACATTCATATTCTAATTTTTCCCATAATCAGTACTGAGCGAAAACACTTTGTGCTTCTCGTGTCAGATATTGTCTACTACAAATAAAGCAACTGTGAGGTAAATAAAAAGGGCAAAATATTAACGATTTCCGAGTTAAAATCAAACAATATTTTTGCTGATTAACTGAATATCAGACATTTATATTAAGTTTATTGCTATATTTTCCTAAGCGATGATTAAAGTAAAACTGATCCAAGTATTAGAATCTTTAGACGATACAGAGTGGGAATCTCTGGGTAAATACCTGCTGATGCATCACAGTAAGGAGTCTGATAATTATCAGCTTTACACATATCTGAGCAGGCAGTGGAAAGAACAAAAAGCCTTAGACTATAGGACGGTCAGAGTAGATCATTTTACTCGCATAAGCCCTAAGGGCTTCTCTAATTTGATGTCTAAAATCTATTTGACCACATTAGATTGGTTAGTCTATTATGAAGTTCATGAAGATCCGTATATGAGGGAGCTGATGATTATCAAAGCACTGAATAAGCGAGGTGTATATAGGATCGTCAATAAGCGATATAAAAAATTTGAATCTGATTTGCTCGATAAGGGATCATGCCTGGACCATCATAGGTCGGCTCTCTTAAGTCAGCTGTATCACAGTCAATACTATAGTGATAACCCTGTTAAATATCGGGAAGGGGGATTGCTACTCGAGAAACTAATCACGTCATACTTACAGCAAGTCTCAGAACAGCTTGTACTTTATGAGGTCGAGTGTCACAATTGGGGTAGAATTCAGAAATATGATTATTCAGATTTAATCATGGGCATGAATCATGCTATGAGAGAAATGCCTGATGGTCAAATAGCTCAGTCACTACAGCTCTTAGTTAGGATGGTTAGAGACCTATGCCCTGAAGCATTAGTCAAGCTGTCTGACGACGTATTAGCAGGAAAATTTAGAGAGCGAAGTGAGTTGCATACCTTAGTGGCTCTGTACTGTCTGACCTACGCTTTGAGGTTTTATCGAGAGAGCATTCAGGTGGATACAGATCTCATCTCCTCGCTGTATGATCATTGTCTGCGTACTGATGTTCTATTACATAGAGGAAAGATTCCAGAGCTGCGATTTTTAAATATCGTAGGTACGTTGAGCTTCTTTAGATCGCATGACGAAATTGAGGTATTTATTTATCAGTGGATTGGATCTGTGGATAGCCAGTACCCTGACGAATTGTTAGCAGTGAGTATGGCCTTGAATTGTCTGCATCATGAACGATACGCTGAAATTATAGGCCACCTGAGAACCATCAAATACCATCATCCAGACTTTCACCTTAGGGCGGCTTGCATGGAGTGTGTAGCCCTCTATGAGTCAGAAGAAAGAGATGAGATCATACTTACTTATGTCATCAGCAATGCTAAAAGGTACTTGAAGAGATACAAAAATAAGATGTCTGTATCTTCCTACATGAGTTTTATGAATTTTTTTTCAGTGGTCTTTTTGCTACAAAAAGCAAAGTACAGGTCTATTCCACTTTCTCTGACTCACTATAAGAATCTGATCTTTAGAGCATGGATTACAAGACATGTGAATGAGAAAAGGAGGTGAGTCAACTCACCTCACTTTACTACATACCTTCTACTTCTTCTCCAATAATAGAAGATATGAATGTAAGGTCGAAGTCGCCAAAGAAGTCAAGGAACCATAATAAAATATCCATAATTCAGTATTTGTGAGTTAAAAAATGTTTATCGTCATTTACTCGAATCATGCTGTAGCTACAGGGCACGAGCGTCCCAAGGCAAGTTGCGCGGACTTACGAGAAGTGCTTATAGCTTTAATCGGTAAGAGTAATCTTGTTGCTTTCTTGTACTGTTCTTAAAATTTGTACGCTCTTTACTTTCTATTCTGTGTCAGCAATTCATAAAATGTAACCAGAGAAAGAGAGTTTTTTTTATCTATCCGAATAGAAAATATCTTCATTATCTTGTACTGATTATTATTTCTAATACTCTTTGGTCACAATTCACATCTATGATGACATATAATATATGAATGATTACACTAACATCATTCGCGACATAAGATTCTCTAAATCAAGCAGGGAGAAAGCTACCCGATCACTTGCTATGGATAGTACTTTGAAAGCAAAGATCTATGCCTATGTATTAAAAAATCGTGGAGATCAAGATGATGCGCTGTCCATCCTGCATGACGCCATTATATTCTTTGTCTCTAAGGTATTTAGTAATCAGGACTTCGAACTCTCTACCCATGTTCATGCCTATCTCATGGGTACTGCCAAGAATATGTGGCGTAATCAGTTGCGGAAGAGTAAGCGCAATGCCACACATGAAATTCATGATTACTCTCTGAGAGAAGAAGATGAGAATCACCAAGAGGCTTTAATGATTAATAAAGAAAAATATGACTCATTAAAAGAAGTGCTGACTGTGATCGGTACTAAATGCAAGGAGGTATTAATGTACTGGGCCTCTGGATATAGGATGGAGGAAATTGCGGAATTAGTGGGTTTTAAATCAGATCAGGTTGCCCGGAAAAAAAAGTATCTATGTCTGCAGAAGATCACTCAATTTTTAGAGGATAGACCAGACATCAGAAGTATGTTAGAATCATAAATATATGTTTGACCCACATTTATACATCGACGCTTATCACGATGGTACTTTGACCCCAGAGGAGAGCACTCTATTCGAGCAGGCGATGGCACAAGACGCTGACCTGCGCACAGCAGTAAAAAATTATGATGCTGCTAAAAAATTGAGCAAAGGTCTTATAGAAATAGAAACGCGGCAAATCTTGGAATCAATTAGTACCATCGAAGAGCCAAGACAAGAATCTTCCATCAAAAAGTACGTGATACTGGGACTCGTCCTTGCAGCAGCTATTGCTGGCCTTATATGGTTTACGATGCTAAAGAATCAGCCTGTCACTGGGGAACATTTATATGCTACATATTATAAGCCACCTATTATGGCCGTGACGACTAAAGGCCAAATTCAAGATTCACTCTTGTCAAAAGTACAAGCCTCTTTTAATGCGCAAGCCTACGCCGAGAGTATCAAAAAGTTCCATCGCATGGAGGAGACATCAGAGACAAACTTCTATCGAGCTTTAGCCTATCAGGCTGTAGATGAGCCTGATAGCTCATTACTTTTATTAGAATCAATAAAGCCGCAGACAAATGATATTTTTTGGTACAGAGCCATGGTCAACTTACAGCAAAACAACTTAGATCAAGCTGAGATATTACTGAGCAGGATCACGAAGGGTAGTGTCCACTTTCAAAAAAGCCAAGAAATTCTTAAGCAAATACAGTAGAATAGCGTTTTCCAAAAATGAATAACCCAACTAAGACAAGTAGACTTATCACATAATAATGCGGTGCTGTATTTGAATAGAGGGGGGCAGGGTTTCCTGATATGATTAATCCTGACCAATAGTACGGGTTTCTCATTTTATCTGTTTTCACATTTTCTATATAATCAAGTTTAGCGAGCTGCAAAGCCTTAGATTTCCGATGGCCTTGTTTTAGATATGCGTAAAACGATGATGTGATCTCGCTACTGCTGTAGTCGTCTATGGCCCAGAGGCTACTCATGACTGCATTCGCACCCGCTTTAAAAAATGACCGAGCCAAATTAAATACCCCTTCTCCTTTGATAACTTGGCCTACGCCAGTATCGCAGGCGTTTAAAGTTACCAGAGCGGCGTTGGTCTTGCGATTCGATATTTCATTGACAAAGATATCTTGATCGACTTTATCGCCTGATTTGCCTAAGGCTAAGAATGAAAGATTGTCATGGCCTAATACTGAAATAGCGTGACCTGTAAAATGAAAAATATCCGCAGATGCAAGCGAGTTAAAGAATTCTGACTTCGTTATGGAATTACCATCAAAAACAGAAGTACCAAATGCATTGGTCAAATTAGTCACCTCATTTTTAGTGTGCTCCAAATACGATAATGAGGCACGCATAAAGGCTACATTTTTAGTTTTGTTTTTTCCATGCTCATAGCTCTCGTCGTAGTCTGGACTGACGATATAAAAATTCTCGATTATAGGAGGTAGCACATTAGTCTGTCGCATAAAGTGTCGGTAAGATAATGCATACGAGACCTCATGATTTTGTATTACATATTGACTATCGTAATTAACTAAGCTCTCAAATGGGATTAAACTAAGCTGCTGATCTGGAATTATAATTAATCTTTGTTGTAACATTCCCATAGGTGCCAGCAGAACTCTATATAACTCTCTAGCTTCTTCAAAAGAAAAGGATCTTTCTCTCAGCTTATCACTGTAGCGTAGCACCGCTCTCTCCAAATCTACTCGATTACCTAATTGATAGATGTGTTGTTCATCAGCTGTGAGGTGACATGCATATGCCGTAGAGTCCGTCATGTGATAATAGACGATGGAGAGATCCTGATCGGTAAGATCAGAAAGGGAATATGAGATTGTGCTATGCTGGACCACACCCAGCGCTTGGAGCTGGTGGAGGACGTCTCTCTGCTTATCTTTATTATCTAACAGCTGCTCTGCAATGCTATCTATTCCTACAGACAGTGTATCAAGCATTTGGCTCAATGCTAATCCTGATTCTTCTTCAATAAGATTTTGATAAAGGCTTTGCAATGAATCTTTATTGATTAACTCTTGATCACCCCATTCTTTTTCTTTTAATAAAGAGAGTGCCTTAGTCTTATCAGAGTACTCAATGAAGAGCTGGGCCGAATCAGCCGCTACAGCTAGGTCGATACCTTTGTCATACCACTCTGCTATTTCTGCTTTATTGTGTAGGAGCGACCCTTCGAAAAGCACATTATCTATCCATGTAGGGACCAGTGTATTTATTCGGTCCATATATATTAATGCAGAATCAAGATAAGGTGATTCCTTATGTGTCTGATACATGGCCTCATAGTTGAGCACCTGATTGAAGTTTAGTTTGATCAGCTGGTAGTCTATTTCAGCATGTTCATTTTGTTGATGCAAATGTTCTAAGGCCTGATGTGTATAGTAGATAGCAGAGTCAACGCTACCTAAAAAACGGTGAGACTCCGAATAATTGTAGCTGGCAGTATATGTTTTTAGCGCACTCATCCCGAGTTGAGAACTGAGTCGATATGCCTCCTCTGCAAAGGATGCTGCCATATTATATCGACCTGCCTTATGCCAATTATCATATGCATTACTCAGCATCGTGAATGTATGTTCAGATGATATATCATCTTCTAAATAAGCCATATAGACGCGATAAGCAGCATCATATTGGCCTGTCGCTGAGAGGATGAGCGCTTTTTGTGTGATAAGATTAAATAGTGTTCTTTGATCTGGATTCTTTCTAAGACCTTCTGCTAGTATGGCTGCCTCAATGCTCTCGTAGGCATCATTGTAGAGACCTTGATCATATTGTGTATTACTTATTTCATAAAACACATTAGACTTATAATCAGGACGCATATTAATAAAAGTAGGTGTCTGAATAAATGCCTGTAATACGCTTAGTGCCGCTTCATTCTCCCTAGTCGATCTATATGCTTCTGCTAATTTTGTTATGATCAAAGATTCTACTTCGGCACTCTCAACCCTATAAGTGCCTCTGAAAGTCAGATAGGTATTTATGCTTTCTAAGTGTCTTCCAGTCCCGTTATAATGTTTCAGTAAGAATGACAGTGTGTTCTGTTTTCTATATTCGACATATCCAGAAGCCTCAAAGTTTTGCATGGCCAAAATAGAATATTTCAGCACAGAATCGGGGATTGGCGGGTCAGTTCTATTATCATATCTGAAGGCAATAAAATAATCTGTTAGCCCTAATGTATCGTAATGAGAAGTCGTACTAAGCTCCGAGCGAAGTTGCTTCAGTTTATTGATTTGAATGATTGCTGAGTGATCAGCACGTCTTGCTTCGCTTGATCTACTTTGATATGACTCCTGCGATATTGACTGTGCATAAGTAAAAACTGCGATCAGAATAAAGCCGATGTTTTTAATTAAAGATGTACAATTATTTATTCTCGAAACGCCCATACTTTCTCTCTTTCGCAATCCTTAATTGTAGTCAAACCATCCATCGGACCCATTCCATTGATCATATTTTTTGCTATTCTAGCGGTAATTCGAGGGGCAGCATAGGAGGTACCTTCACATCTGCATTCAGGGTAGTTACCTTTTAAGAAGGAGTCTAATTCACTAATCATCTGCTCATAACCTGTAGCGCTTTCAGCGTAGTTTATTTGGTTAATATTGGACATAGCATAAAATTGATTTGAAGGATTTAGAACTTTGTAATTATCGCAAAGGCCAGCCACTTCTACTACTTGACTAAAGCCATTAGAATTATTCAGATCACTATATTCAGAGGGGTAGTGCTCATGGAGAGTTAGATCTAAGGCTTCATTACCAGCTGAGCAAACTATATAGGCATCTTGACTCACTTTCCTAACAGCTTCTTCCATCATCGGATCATTAAATTTTAAACCCCAGCTGCAATTTATGATATCGGCAGACTGCTCCCTAGCATAGTATAATCCACATATAGTGGTGTACATAGTTCCATACCCGCACGAATCAAGAACTTTGACTGGAAGTATAGAATATGGATCGTTGTTATCCATAAGATATTTAAAACTTTGGGCTACCAGAGTGCCGTGTCCGACATCATCATGCGTTATATAATTGTCGTCTACAAAATTCCATCCTTTATAATGATTTGTATTTTGATCATTGATGCATACCGCCTTAGTATTTCTGTAATATCTCTCTTCCTTAAACATCCCTGGATCTATTCCAGAATCTAAAAAGGCAATTATAGGTCCACCAACTTTGTCTTTATTAATATTCTTATACATTTCAGAAACAGCACGTTCAGGTCTAGCAAATTTATTTGGGTAGTCTTCACCGTTTTCCATTATATAGTTCAGACTTAGATTACCTCCACCTTCTTTCAACACTGTAAGGTGATCGTTACCATTACGGACTATCTCACCCTCCATACTGATGAGTGGATTCTCGTATATATACAATCCTTCTTCACACATACAGTGTTTCAATGTTCCTTCTTTATAAATTTGCTGAAATATATTGTCTCGCCCCCCTGAGAAGTTTACTTGATTTGTTGTCACAGCATTGTATGCTATCAGATCCACGGCAATGGACAGCAGTTGTGTAGGATCGCATTCATCCGTTTGTTTTATAAGATTTTGTTGGACATTATAATTTATAATTCTTTTAATACTATCACTTTCTCCATCAAAAGCAATAAATAGGCTATCTATTAATGTTCTGATTGACTTACAGTCTGGCTCTTTGTATGTTAGAATTAGTTCATCACACACGTATGGCGCATCATCATTTAGCGAATCTAAGCATTTGTGAATTTTAGGGGCACAATGCGTACAATTTTCTACATCACTCACTTGATCGCATCGACTCGTGACACACTGCCATGTGCAAGTCGAGCAAGTCAAAATAATAATTAATACAATCAAGAATAAAATCAGGAGTAACCATTTGTTCATTTCTGTCCGTTTAAGTTTGTTCTACAGGGCTGCCTCTCAAAATAATAAAAATTCAAGAGCTCTGTTTGTTTTATTACCAATGAACTTGCAAATGGGGACTTGGGGTTACCCCTTTACCCTAACATAGATTTGTCGCAGGTTTCTAATCAGCGGATTGAAAGGATTAATGAAATAATCAGATTACTGCAACTCACAATCATAAACTTTAGCTGCTAAATTGAATTAGAAATGAATCAGAAATATTCCATAGCTTTTGTCTGATTACCAATGGTCAAATATTTGGCCAAGCACTAGTTAAATTTCTAACTAGTAAGTCAAACTTAATCTCAATCTTTTAGTCTGCGCTCAGTGAAGATGCAGACAAGAAAAGCTTCCTTCCGGTCTTTCCAGAATAATGTTGAATCCGCTGACATGCAAGATCTTATGATTCGAAAGCTAATAGAAAAACACCAAGAGGACTAAATTTCATAGTTGCGCCCATATTATTTCTTGGTGAGAGTAGATTACAGATTAATTAGCTAATCATCAGCATTGCTCTTAACTCACAGTCAGATTTGAGCAAGTATTAGCCGAGATGAGTGTCAATTGCAGCATGTAGATATTTAAACTCAGACGGGCCAAGGTCGAAGTTTAATCCATAGAATGGCCACACTTTAGCTAGCTGAGTGTCTATATATCTACTGCATTTTAGTGAGGTGGCCCTTCCTTGCAGCGATAGATAAACGATTACATTTGGAAAGTCACTTGCTCCATACAAGCTGAGAAATAGCGCAAAGTGGTAATTCCTCAGATAAGAGATACATGCTAATTATCTCTATACAAAATTTTTCAATTTTTTTATTGCAGAATAAGGCCAATAGTAGTAGATTTGCGCTCTCTAAAAAGCTTCCTTAGCTCAGCTGGTTAGAGCATCTGACTGTTAATCAGAGGGTCCAAGGTTCAAGTCCTTGAGGAAGCGCAATAAAGACGGGGTTTTAAGCTTAAATGCTTGAAGCCCCATCTTATTTTTAAGAACCTTCTTCTAATTAAAATTAATTTAATTCTATTTTCTCGTCAATAGTATGGTAGAGTTCCAGCTATAATTAAGAGTTTTTTTGTATAGTTATAATAGCTTTTTCAGTGAGACTAGTGAATCGTCGCATTAGATAATTTCTAATCAATCCCTTTTTCAATTAGAGGCGTTTATTTTATCTTACCCATATTAAGGGGTATGATAACAGTAAGAAACAAGGCTATTAAGCCACATAAAAGAATCCATAGAGGAAAAAGTAGAATATTCCTCTCCTGCGCATATGATCCAACATTGATACAATGGATCAAGTCTATACCAGGACGGCAATATTCTAAAACCTATAAGGAGTGGCATATCCCTGATACTGAAGATTCGCTCAACTACCTGCAATCCAAGACCCCAAAACCGCAAGAGAATCCGGCCAAGACTACCAAAATCCAGCATCAGGTCGTCATCAATGAATATTGGATGAGTAAGGTGGATTCATTTGAACAGTATCTGGCCCAACAACGATATGCATCTCAAACGATCTCTGCTTATAGGCAAGCCCTCCTACAATTCTTAATCTGGTGGAACAATCGGGATATCTCAGAACTCAATCTATCGGCAATCAAAGCCTATAACTATGCACACTTCATCAAAGAAAAACGAAGCTATAGTGCACAAAATGTCTGGGTCAATGCCTTAAAACTGTTCTTAGCTAAGGAGAGTAACATAAGAATAGATATATCCGATATCGAGCGGCCCAAAAAGGGGAAACACCTACCGGATGTCCTCTCTGAGGACGAAGTAAGACGATTAATATCAAGTTATAAAAATCTCAAGCATCAGACAATAATTATGATGTACTATGCTTGTGGCATGCGTAAGTCAGAGCTCATCAACTTGAAGCTATCTGATATGGATAGCAAACGACGTATAATCCGCATACGCAATAGCAAAGGAGCGAAGGATAGAGATGTCCCAATGCCCGAGGCGCTATTAGTACAAATAGTTAAATACTATAATAGGTATAAACCAAGGGTGTATCTGTTCAATGGTCAGACCAAGCCTCAATACAGTGCCAGAAGCATTGATAAGGTATTAGAGAGAGGATTATCACGATGCGGTATTGAGAAAAAGATCACTATTCATAACTTAAGGCATAGTTATGCTACCCACTTGGTGGAAAGAAACATCAACCTTAGGTATATCCAAGAAGCATTGGGTCATAATTCGTCTAAAACGACTGAACTGTATACGAGATTGAGCAAGGAGAACATTGCTAATATGGTGAGTCCTATAGACTTTTGGACCAAAAATAAAGAGAACATATAATGGTCAAAAGTGTCTCATTATATAAGTATCGTCATGTTATGCGCACCTTTTGGTCAAAAAGGTTCTCATATAAACGAGTTATGCATAATCAAGACCTAAAAATAAATGGACTTAAAAGAAGTAAAAGAGAGAATCAAAGAGATAGAAAGCTTGAGCTATGATGAACATACTCCTGAGAACTATAAAGAATTCTTGGAAAAGATTAGAAAAATCTACGATGGCAATCGCCAATTATTAGTTTCTCCATACTACACTGATAGCTTCACTTGCTTTAGAGCGAGAAGTAATGACAAGAAATTTTTCGAAAGAATATGTGATGTTTGGTATCCTCCCGCAGAAAAAGTAACGCCAGGCAGGCTAAATTTTCCAAATGAACCAATTTTTTACTGTGCTACTGATTTAAATACTGCTGTTATAGAAATACGACCTAAGCTAAATGATTTAATTACAATTTTGGAGACAAGAATTACTGAGCCAGAAATGAGATGTTTGCAATTTGTAAAAGAGAATTACAACCAAGGGGATCTAAAAAACATGGATCCAGTCAAAAAAGAAATATTTGAATTTGTGCATAGACAGCTGAGATCAATTGTTCCAGATGGGCAGTTCCAAGGATATTATGCAACTCAAATTTTCAAGAAAGCCATAGACAACACAAAATTTGATGCAATCGCTTATGATAGCGTAGCCACCTCATTTAAAGGATATAACTTTGCAATTCACGCAGAATATGTTGACAAACATTCTAAATTTGTTTCTGCGAGGGTTGTTAAAGTAATTGAATATAATAATCAAGAAAATTTTAAGGTCAAATGTCTTTTCAAATCATCTTCAAAGAATGACCTCGGTAAGATTGAATTTGACCAGTTCCTTTTATGTGATGGACATTCAATAAATCTTAAGAATTATGGGCACTAATATGAAATATAAAGTAAAAGAAGAAGAAGTTATCTACGATGGGTTTTTCAAATTCTCAAAACTCAAAGTGGAATTTGAAAAGTACAATGGAGATAAAGGAATTAAAAATGTAGAAATGTTTGAGAGAGGAGACTCAGCTTCAGTAGTCCTATATGAAACGGATACAAACAGTTTGCTCTTTACTGAACAATTCAGATATCCAACTACTATAAATAGCAATGGTTGGTTAATAGAATTAGTCGCAGGAAAAATTGACGAGAATGAAGAGCCCGAGTTAACAACCAAACGTGAAATCGAAGAAGAAATAGGATATAGAGTTTCAAAGTTTGAAAATATAGGGATATATTATTTGTCACCAGGAGGAACATCCGAAAGGATACACATTTTTTATGCAGAGGTAAAGAGCACTGATAAAACCTTAGAAGGTGGTGGCAAATATGACGAATCTGAAGATATCAAACTAATTAAAATTCAAATTGAAGATCTATCCTCAGCTATGAAGAGTGGACAAATCAATGATGCAAAAACTGCCATTGGATTAAGTTGGTATTTAGCAAACAAGAAGAAAGACTAAGCAAAAAAAAAAAAGTGAATGGCAAATATTAGACTAAATATACTCCCAATATTAGAGGACTCTTTTTCTTTTAAAGTGTTTAGAAAAGAGAGAGAGAACAATGAACCTATAGAAGATAGTAGTTTACACGGTCATAGTCTGCCAATAGGTAATGATGTGAAAGAAAGAGGCAACTATTTTATATCCTTATCGCCAAGAGATGAATTCATTGAATACATATGTCATTCACATTATGCTATTGGTCTAACATTAAAGTATTTGCATAATGCATTAATACAATCACTAATTAACAAGGGGATTGATCATAAGACTAAAATAAAATTCACTCAGTCGATAGAATTTATAATTAGAGAATTCAAAGAAGGCAATCAATTAGTAACCCTTACATCTCACTACTATAATGATTCTAAAAAATTTGGGTTTTTAATAAATTTCAAATTTTCAAAAAAGGAAGATCAAAAATTTGACAAACAAGTTCAAATAAGGTCTCTAAGTTTAAGCTCAAATGGAAGAAGCAATAAAGACTATTATGTAGATAAATTTAGAATAATAAACCATTTTATTTCAAGTCACTTGCTATCGTTCAGCCAATTTGGCATCAATAATTCAGAATTTGGCTTTGACAGTAAATTAATAGATGCTCCAATATTATTACTCGATAAAAAAGAATACATATTTAGCAATAAAAAATTAGCAAACTCTCAATTCCAAGGTATTCGCAACTATGGGCCACTAAGAAAAGTTGAAAAGGAAGTTATTTTCATTTTTATTTTCGAGGACAGATTTAAATCATTTGCAAATGAACTTTACTTGAGTCTTCAAGGCAAAAGTAACCCTGGCACATTCCCTGGCTATGAAAAAATGTTTGGTATCGCTTTTGCCAAAGATAATGTCAAACGTATCCAAATTAGCGACTACAGTAACGATGGACTTAAGACAGTCGTATCTGAAGCGAAAAATATACAAAATGAAAATCCTGATAAAATAGTCGTTGGAATATATATTGAGGACTGTTCAATTGATCAAATCGAAAAAGAAGCCTCAGATAGATACTATTTCATAAAATACAATTTCATAAAAAACAATCTGGCATTACAAGTCATAAACTATCGAAAACATAGCCAATCTAATTCTTTAAAATGGTCATCATCAAACATTGCACTTGCAATGTTTTCTAAACTTGGTGGTATACCTTGGTTAGTAAAACCAAGTAATAACAATTGCCTTATTCTTGGTATAGGAAATAGTCATAGCTACGATTCAGAAACAAAAGAAACAACTAAGTTTTTTGCATATACTGTTTGCTTGGACTCAAGTGGAGAATATAAGACTTTAGAAGTATTATCTAACGAGATTAGTGAAGATTCATATTTAGAGAACTTAGAACAAAATTTAACTCACCTACTTAGGCAGGACAATTTCTCAACATATCAATCCTGCGTGCTTCACCTGCCATTTAAAATTAGAAAAAAAGAAATAGAATCTATCAAAAAGGCAATTGGTAAAATCACAAATATGAATTTTGTGGTGCTAAAAATAAATACCAAGAATAAATACTTTGGATATAGCTATCATAACACTTTAGTACCATATGAAAGTAGCTTCGTAAAACTATCTCGCAGTGAATACTTAGTATGGTTTGAAGGACTACATTATGGTAAAGAAGTAGTTTCGAAACGGCTTTCCTCACCTGTTCATATACAATTTCTACGTTTTGGAGATTTAACTGAATCAGACGAGCGACGTTATTTACAGGATGTTCTAAATCTTTCGGGAGCCAACTGGAGAGGCTTTAATGCAAAGTCAATACCTATCTCCATATATTATGCAAAAATAATAGCAAAGTATTCTAAGGAGTTTGAAACAATTTCTGGCTATGATAAAAATCTTATTTCAAATTCTAAACCTTGGTTCTTATAATAAACAGAAATATGGAAGTTAAAGGAGAAAATATAATATTTCTATTTGGAGCTGGAGCAAGTGTGGACGCTGGAATACCAATTTCGAACCATATGGTTAAAGAAATTGAAAATTACATAGAAGATCAAGAAAATAAAAAATGGAATAAATACAAAGACTTGTATTACTACTTAAAAAGTAGCATTAACTACTCGGATGGTATTCTTGGAAAATTTAATGAACAGTTCAATGTGGAGCGATTACTAATTGTTATTACGGAGATCGAAAAAAGAGAGACAAACATAATGTATCCATTTATAGGCACTTGGAACAACAGACTTTTAGATTTAGGAGGTCTCAATTTTAATAACATTAAAGAATTTCATAAGCTAATAAGAAAACAACTGAATAGTTGGGTTGGCCTTAGAACTTATGATGAAGCAAAATATTTCGAATCCTTTATTAGTCTTTCAACTGAAGTGGCAAACTTGATAAAGGTATTTACTCTAAACTATGATCTTTGCTTTGAAAATATAGTTGGAAAGGAAAAAAACATAGAGTTAGGTTTTACAAAAGAAACCAATGTTTGGCATCAGTCGAATTTTGAAAACATAGAAGAGAAGCACTATAATCTATACAAATTACACGGATCGGTCGATTGGTACATAGACGATGCAACACTTAAAAAAAGTGAAAAGATAGAAGATAATCCAGAATTAATATTTGGAGTTCAACACAAAATGACTTCTATAGATCCTTATTTTTACTATTCTTCGGTATTAAGGAATTCTTGCATGAATGACTCAAAAATAATAGTAACAATTGGATATTCATTTGCAGATGATTACGTAAATGTTATTATTTCACAAGCTTTAAATCAAAGAAGTGAACTAAGACTGATAAATGTTGCACCATTATTTGGTGATGATGTTAATGACGCAAAAAAGCAAATAACTCAGCAGTTAAAACTTAAGGATGATTCACAAATAATTTACATTGACCAAACCGCGAAAATTTTTATGACCTCAACAATGAATAAAGACTTTTTCGAAGGACATATCGCTGAACCAGATGGAGTTCCATTTGAGTAAAGACTATGCATAACAATATATCCTATGTAAAAGCCCTTGAGTAGACCACTAATATAATATGTTTCTTTAATTTCTACATTTATTTAATTAATTAATCTACAGCTCTGCATCCTATGTGTGGTATAAGGGAAGATTCTTTTTTTACGTTTTAGTCAGCCCACCCGTTACGGTTCGCTCTTTTGAAGATCATTTAGATCTTCATCTTAATTCGTAAGAATCATTCGCTCATCCACAAGTACTTATTTGAGTTATAGATAATAAAAAGCAACATGCTGATCAATGTGATAATGGACTCACCATTTCACTCCTATTGTTTTGTTGTCTTTTACTCTTTATCATCTTATGTTAGCTTATAGATATTAATATTTTATTTCTTACAATGCGAGTTTTCAATATACCAATATTGAGCGAAGGCTAATGCTAAATTAATTAGCCTGTTTTATTATAATGTTGGTATGTTGTAAACTCATGAATAACAGTTTAGCTTACCAGCCCAAGTTGATATGGCGTATCAGTTTTAATCACAGCATGCACTCTTGAGAGTAACTTTCTTGAGACTTTAAAGATGGCTGCTTTACTGTTCTTTCCAGCATGCTTCCTGTAATACTCTTGCATCACAGGGTCTTTCCTAATGGCAACCCAGCTTGCTTCTACAATTAAACTTCTGACAACATAATTTGCTCTGGGTGTGACTCCTCTTACTGACTCGTTTTCCCCAGAACTATATATTCCAGGTAGTATACCTATGTATCCAGCAAATTTCTTAAACGAATGGAATCTTCTTAAATCACCCACTTCAGCCAAAATGTATGATGCTGTCAATCCAGCAATACCGGGCACTGATCTCAATAAAAGATAGTCATGCTTGAGGTACTTCTTGCAGTAAGCTCTCATTTGATTGGCTGTATCTCTAACCATCTCATCTAAGAAATCTAATTGTTTAAGTAAACTTTTAAGCGTACTGTCTATATTGACATAGTTCCATTCTATATCTTTTAGCCATTGCCTAAAAGCCCGCGTCCAGCTTGCATTATCGAATTCTTCTGGCACATGTACATTATAGTAAAGCAAGAGGCTCTTAATTCTTGTTTTAGTTCTTTTTAAGTCTTTAAGTAAGCATGTGCGTTGCCTTGTTAAGCTTCTAAGGCATTCCCTGTCTGTGTCAGGAATGGTAATAGATTTAAGGAGGCCAGCTCTAAGTTGTTTTGCTATATTCTTAGCGTCTATTTTGTCAGTTTTGACGATAGACTGCTTCGCTGGTCTTGGAATGTCAGCAGCATTCACGACCAGAGTCGCCCATGAGAAACCGATAAACTGTCTGGCATGTTCAAATCCACAACATCCAGCCTCATATGCTACAGTGACCTCATGTTTAGAATAATACTTAGATACATACTTCCTGAGCTTAGAAGCAGTAGGTGCAAAAGTCGAAGTAGAACCTTCTGAAATATCAGTACAGAAGTGAACTTTCCAACTCTTCTTGTGTATGTCAATTCCAATGAATAACTTAGGTGACGAAGTAGTAACTTTTTTAGACATAACTATAAATTTTTGATGAATTAATAAATGTCTACTTAAGTTACTGCTTTTTACATGGGTGCTGATGACACCATATCTCACTAGCGTGAGAGACGCTGGGTATCATGGACCGTTAGTGGTAACCAAAAAATAAAAAATGCCGAAAAAGAAAACATCAAGTGAAAATGATATTTCAGCCTTGATTGGAATTGGAGCATTCCTTTTGGGTGCAGCTTTGCTAAAACCTACACAAGACAATGTCAATGTTTATAAGTCCAATGAATATCTATTTAATCAATTCAAGGACAATTATAATGAGTTCTGTCAATATTCAAATGATAAGAACTCTTTTCAGGCATTTCAACTTGAAAATCAAAATAAAGTAAGAAGGTGGAATGCACTTGGAAACTTACAAGTGAATCAAAGACTTAACAACTTTCCCAATATTGCAAATTTCTATAATCAAGCAATCCAATTATACTTATCAGGTTTTTTTAGAAATGCTTGTATTTCATCTGCAATTACAATGGAAGCCCTTCTTAGACAACAATTCAACAATCAAAGATTTGTAGATTTAATAAAGTCGGCAAACAATTCTAATATCATATCGAACAGTGATAAGTCTTATCTAGATGGGATAAGAATGGATAGAAATGACTACGTACATACTCTAAATCAACAAACAGAAGAAAATGATGCAAAGGTTGTGATAATTATTACAACTAAGATCATAAATGAAATTGTCTAAATAATGCTACTTACAGAAGAGACTAAAAATAAGTTAAAACGACTATTGCAAAACGCTACTGACAAATTGTATCTCAATGACCTAAATCTCATGAGTCGAACGGGTTTGGAGCGAAGCGTTCAATTTAGACTTGGGCTGTACTTACATGACGAATTAAGTTCTACAGATGAATTTAAAGATTTGGATTTAGATGTTGAATACACTAAGAATGGACAAGGTTCAAAAATATTAGACAGTAAACCAAATGGAGCTCAACCAGACATAATATTACACAAAAGAGAACATGAGAATCCAACGAATGAGAACAACTATTTAGTAATTGAGCTTAAGGGTTGGTGGGATGGAAGAAGTAGAGAAGATGATGTTACTAAGTTGACACAATTTGTCATTAAAGAAGGTGTATATAAATTCGCATTGGGTGCATTAATCGAACTAGGGACAACAACGGCAGAAATAAGCTACTACGAATGAATGGTATACCACTAATATTAGGTGATGACGGCATATCTCTTCGTTCCTCAGAGAGACGACCGCATACCATTATCCGTTGAACAAACCCATTTCAAAAATCCATAAATTTTAGTGGTATAACTTTGGCGAAAAGGCCTGGAGTCTATGATCTTTGGATTACTATTTATTAACCCAAAAATCATTTCACTATGCCACAGACAATAGAGATTCAGTTACAGAATTATGATGATCATATGATCATGAAGAATTTTAGTGTAGCTACTCGTAAGATGTACTTGCGCACTCTCAAACGCTATTTACGTTTTCATAAATCGAAGTATGG
>ENA-ORXM01002775-ORXM01002775.1-marine-metagenome-genome-assembly--contig:-NODE-2775-length-19279-cov-51.901521_pt1 | contig 19279 bp, 13 predicted proteins | sample MGYA00237867_ERZ511480 | MGnify/ENA primary metagenome ERZ511480 (study PRJEB26309, sample SAMN06266103) | marine metagenome | isolation source: Algal blade | place: United Kingdom:Sidmouth, United...
AATGGTTGCAACATCAAGGCAGGCGATATTTTGGCGTCGGGAACGATTAGTGGCACAAAGCCCGATTCGTATGGTTCTATGTTGGAACTTTCTTGGCGAGGCGAAAAACCATTGCAAATGCCCGATGGTAGCGAGCGCAAATTTTTGAAGGATGGCGATACTGTTATTATGAAAGGTTATGCCGAAAAAGATGGTGTGCGGATTGGTTTTGGAGAAGTGAGTGGACAGATTTTGCCTGCTTTGTAAGCAACTCAATTAGCTTTTTTAAGCACAAAAAAACAAGATGTGAACCGTTACTTTTATTTAAAAGTAACGGTTTTTTTTACGCCTTTAATTATTTGTACCTAAAAGGTTGCGACTGTGCAAAATAGACCTGATGGTAGTGGTATGGCTTTTTTAGTTTAAGTAGTTTTTGTGGTTTTAGTAGTTTTTGTGGTTGCCATCTTGACTTTGCTCAATAACCTAAAAGCCATAAGAGCGGACAGCAGGACCAAAACGTAGCGATGAAAGAGGAACTGTTCTCTCCTACTATATGATAGATTTTTTGTTATTATTTATTTTTTGAATTTTAACTTTAAGTAATTGGTTATTAATTGATTAAGGTTTTTTAATGAGTTTGAAAATGATTTTTTTTTGAATTTCCGCACTTTCATATTCGTATCAATATTTATTTGTATTCGTAAAGATTATCATTAAGATTAATGAAACAACTTTATATTATGAGTATAAGAAAGCTATTTAGTTTGTTTTTGGGTTTGGTTGTAAGTTTAACAATTTTAGCAAATCCAGACACAAATAATCAGAATTTTTATCATATAGATAAAAACTTGGAAGCCCAAGAGCAACTAAGTGAATGGTGTGCCGGAGCTACTTTATCAAAGGAGACGCTTCATCTTTTTTCGCATGGTAAAAGTGGAGAACTTTTGCTTGATAAGGAATGGAAAACTGCCCAAGAGATTGCTCAATGGTTATTAGATAATAATCTTTTAAAAGAAAAAACGCAGCTTAATATTTATGGTTGTGAATTTGCCAAAGGGGAAAAAGGACGCAAAGCGGTAGAGTCTCTTCAATCAATTTTAGGAATATCTGTAGCGGCTTCTGATGATATTACAGGAATTGATGGCGACTGGGATTTAGAGGTTGGAACTGCTTCTAATGTGTTAGCTGTTCAAGCTTATCCTTCTAATTTACAAGTGTGTAATTGTACAGACTACATTTATCTAAACGAGCCAGTAACCCTGTCAGTGCATAAATTTCAGATAAATGCTGATGGTAGTTTAACTGAGGTTTTTGGTGGTGCCGCTCAAAATCAGCCTTGGTATCCGGGAGATAATGTTAGCGAATTACCCTCACCTCATGGTCTAGCAGCCGATTTAAATGGATTTCTTTATATAGGAGAAGGAGCAGGAGCAGGAAATATGAGAAAATTAAACTGTGACGGTGAAATTGTTCCCACTACGGAATTTGCGATTCCTATTCCTGGAGCGTATAATTTTGGTAGCGTTGGTAATACCATTTACGCCAATACAGGTTTTAACAATGCTATTTCAATGGAAGGGGATATTCAGGCCTATGATTTGTGTACTAGTAGCCTTATGGGAGAAGTAGAATTTTGTGAAAACCCTGCTGAATTTTCTGATTGGGGCTTTTACATTGACCCGAGAACCGATAAAATGTATGCTACTGCAAGTGGTCAATCAGATGCGAATTATCTCTGGGTTTTTGATGCCAGTGATTTTGATTCTGACGATGCTACTTGCATCAATGCGGTTACCTTAGTTGACCCCTTACCAGCAGGAGGTGCTGCAATCTGGGGGGTGGTTACTGATGTGGATGAAAATATTTATATAGCTGTTCTGGACGATGGCAGTGGCAATTCGTTTGTAATAAAATATGACAGCAATTATAACTTAGTAGCCTCTTCCCCGATTGATTCGGTTGAGGGCGACGGCGGATGGAATAGGATAACAGGTTTAGTTTATAGCGAAGTAAGCAATATGATTTATGCTTCAGCTGCATCAAACACAGAATCATGTCTTACATCGTTTTCGACAGACTTGCAAACCGTAACTGAAGTAGTTCCTCCTGCGGGAGATGCACAAGCTAAGGCAGTCGGTTTATTAACAGAATGTTGCCCCAACCCGCTCACCCAAACCATCGACCAAACCTATTGTGAAGCAACACTAGGAGAAAAATTATCCCTTAATAAACTTTTTCCCTGTGATGGCACTATTTGTGGTGCCGAATGGGTAGCCGATGCAGGTAACACTGGTATGATCTATGACGAATGCGACCAGTCCATCACCATCACAGATGCAGTAGCTTGTGGTACTTTTAGCAAAACAGGCTCCAATAATATATGTGGTAATTTTGATCTTACTTACAACGTAGAAATATTGACATCTGTTCCGGCAAGTGTATCAACCGACCAGACAGTGTGTGCTGGTAATGCTCCAGCAGAATTATCGGTAACAACTACAGAAAGTGGTATCCAATGGCAAATGAGTACGACTTCTTGTTCAGAAGGATTTACAGATATAGATGGAGCCACCTCAGCAACTTATCAGCCAGGAGTAATGAATACAACGACCTACTATCAGGCGATTGTAAATGTAGTAGGAGCTTGTTCTATGGGAACCTGTTCGGTACCGAGCAATTGTATTACAGTGACTGTAGATCCCAATTGTTATGATGTGGCATTGACCAAGTCGGTTGATTTAGCTGTTGCTTCTTTGGGTTCGCCAGTTGTGTTTACCATCACTGTTGAAAACTTTGGAGATCCAGTTACAGGCGCAACAGTCAACGATGTCTTGCCTACAGGATTAACCTATGTAAGCGATAACCCAAGCACAGGTACCTATGATGGCACCAACTGGATCATCGGAAATATGGCAGCAGGCGCTACTGAAACCATAGAAATTACTGCAACAGCCGATGCCGAAGGGGTGATGATAAATGAAGCTGTCGTAAGCATTAACGAAACAGAAGATCCTACTGATAATACGGATATGGCTTGTGTGAGTATACCGATAGAAGTTTGTGATAATGAAGCAATAGAGGTAAACATAATAGCTGCAACAGGATATACCAATTATCAATGGTACAAAGATGGTGTGCTTCTTAGTGGAGTGACTGGCGAAACTTATACAGCCACAGAAGTAGGAACGTATACTTATACGGTAGATGGGGTAGGGCCTACAGGAGACTGCGAAGGAGAGTTGTGTTGTCCAGTTGTAATAGAATCTGTTTCTTGTTGTCCCCCTATACAATGTTTGCCTATTACCGTTACGAAATTAGAAGAATAAAAAGTTTGATTTTCATTTTTTAGACCACCATTTTTGAGAATTGAGATGGTGGTTTTTTTTATTTAGGAGAGAAAGGTTTGTCTTTCATCGTGACGTCCAGTCCTGCTATCCACTACTATACCAAGCCAACGCAAAACCTTCTTTCATTGAGCGAAGTCGAAATGTGCCCTTCCTATTGGTATAACGCTACTATCAGGTCTATTTTGCATGGCCTCAACGATGATATTACTTTTTAGAAATTCGTTTAAAAATATACCGTTCTAAAGCCTTTGAGTGTAATGTTTCTTTAAAATCAGGTTTGTTACACAATAACTGCATCTTTTTGAATAAGTCATTCAAGTTTTGTTTATTATCCCAGTTATTATATAATTGTTTTAATAGATTGAGCATATCGGGTTGGAGAGCATTCACATTATTTTGTGACCGTATATAATATTTTAGTGCATTAATATACCTTAAAGTTAAAGAAGAAGTACCAATTTCTAAATAAGACAAAATCATCAAATATAATCCTTCAGGATAGAAAAGAGCCAACATTTTATTACCCTTACTATCAATCACAGATTCCAGAAAAGCAATTGTTTTATCAAAGTCCTCAATTAGAAAATATATTTCTGCCAATCTATACTGAATATAACCAATATCATTTACATGTAATTGATCTCGGTAATCAAGGAGATATTGTTCTATCCTTTGTATTTCTTGTAATTCCCAATCTGGAAAAACACTAATCACCACTGCTTCAACATAATGAATAAATACACTAACAAACCTTTTGGCTAATGTCTCCTTAAAGTGGAGTAAAATACCTTCATAATTTTCTTTAAAAGCCTGCATTTTATTTAGTCTAAAGCAACTATCCAAATAACCTGCTACAATATAAATGTATTCTTTATCAACTACATAATCTTTGTTTTTTTTAATATCTGTAATAACAGGCATTATAGTATCCATACACAATTCGTTTTCTCCTAAAATAGCATAATATCTACTTAAAATACTATAGTGGATTGTTATCAAGTCAGGGTGAATCGCTTCCTTGTTTTTTTGTAAGATACTTTGGTTCTCTACAATAGTTCTAAGCTGTTTATTTGTGTTTTGAAGAGAACTTTTGCCTTTGTTTTGTGCATAACCTATCTGAATAATAATATCCTCATAAATACTCAATTGGGTGAGATAGTCATACAGTGCAATAATTTTTTGATTAAGTTCTAATAATTCAGGAGTATGATTTCTATCAATTAACCTTATTTTAATAAGTATTTTTTGACACAATAAATAAACGGATAATAAATTTTTTTTGTCTAATTGAGATGATTTATTTTTAATTAAAATTTTGCTTCTATGTAAAGCCTCTTTTAAGAGATTGCGTTCAAATAAAATATTTATTTTACAAAGTTCTTGGTTGAGTTTGGTATAGGTAGATTTATTTTCATGGTTATAGTTTAGTAAACTATTTAAGATGTTTTCATAAAGTGTTTTTTGGGCTGTTGAATAATACTTTGTATTTATTTTGGAGCTTAATGCTTTTGAATCTAATACTTGTTCTTTATTGATTAAATCAAAAATTAGATTACTGGTTTTATTTTTATTACCAATAGCATTGTTTTGAAGTTTAAAAAAACGCTTTTCTGATTTACTCAGGGATTGTATAAGTCTAATGAGTTTCATTAATGAATGTATATAATAATTCTAATTTTTTAATTATTACAAATATATATAATTCAAATTACTTTTTACTAAGTTGCTTTTTGTTTTGATAAGGTATGTTTTTTTGTATTTTAATATGTTGATATTCAGTTGTTTGTGTGTTGATTTGTTTTCTTGAAAAACAATATATTTTTATTTTTCATCCCTCTTTAAGAAGGTGATTTTTTTATTGTTTTATACTATTTCTAAGTAAGAATGCATCCTATTTATTACTAAAAACATTTGGTCTTGTATTATAATAACTGATCTTTGAAAAGGTAACGACCTTTTAAGATAGACCCGATAGTAGTGTTATGGCTTGTTGATTTGGGGAGTTTTGTGATGTGGGTAGTTTGTGTGGTTGTCCTTTCGACTCTGCTCAATGACTGAACCAAGCCATAGTAACGGATAGCGGGCCCAAACGGAACGACGGAGCAATTGACTGTTCTCTCCAAAATAAAAAAACCTCCCTACAGCTAAAAAGCACATAGGAAGGTTTGAGAACAAAAAATGGGAATAAGTGGTTACTCCCATTTTGTGTTTGTTTATAGTTTGGTAAATCGCTTCATTTTAATGTTGCCTGTATTGTCCGTTGTTTGGATAATATACATTCCTATCGGTAAAGAAGATACATCAACTTTTAATTGTCTTTGTGCTTCAATATTTTGTGAAATAATTGTTCTGCCAGAAGTATGTAGAATATTGACTTCTATAATATTGTTTCCTTCAGGAACTTCAATATTGATCACATCTTTTGCAGGGTTAGGATAGATACTTAGGCTTTCAGAATTATAAGCTTCTACAATACTTTCAAAACTGACCTCACCTTTTCCAACGGAAATAAGTGGTTTCGTTCCTTTGACTGGACCAGGACCATCACCAGCACCCATACAACTTGGCAAAGTAAAAGGCTCACTACATTCAGTTAATTCACAGCCTGGATACGATAGTGTCACACATACTACGTGAGGACCAGGACCATTAAACTCATGGAAAGAACTTTGTCCATCATTGACCCCGTCACCATCATAGTCATACAATATATCATAGCCACTACATGCGCCATTGGCTCCATAAGAAGGAATCTGAACCCAGCCCAAACAAGGAAAATTAGGGAATGGTGATGGTTGTACATAGGGTGTTTCTAAAGTAAAGCCACAACAAGGTTCTGGAGGCGTACAATCGGTAATTACGACATCTTTGCAAGCAGTAGTAGGACAAGGATCACCATTGGAGTTGGTCACAGTGTAAGTCACACAAGCGGTATATGTACCATCTTCGTCATATTCGTGATTATAGGTAGAGCCAGTTCCAGTATTGCCATCTCCTAAATCCCAAGAATAGGTAGGGCTATTACATGGAGAATCGTAACTTTCATTACCTGCTGTACAGATAATACTCGTACAGCCATCTTGTGCAACAATAATATTGGGAGTAACAATTTCACATTCAGAACAAGCACCTTGACAGCCTGTGACCTCAACAAGCTCACTCCAATAAATGCCCTCATAGCCATTAACTATAAATTGGACAAGATAACTTCCATTTCCCTCTACACAATGTAAAATATTTTTTCCATCTTTCATTGCATTATAGGTTGTTCCATCAATTATAACTGACCATTGAGTATTGTAACTGATTTCTATAGATTCAGATCCACCTGCTGAAACAGCAATACAACAGGGATTAGAAGAAGATACTTGTGCTGAAAAATTATATTGCCCCATTAAAAAGGTTGGTATAATTAAGCTTAATAAAAGAAATAATTTTTTCATTGTAAGAGGTTTTTGTGAGTTAATAAGTTATAATATTTTTATTCAAATATATAGCTATAAAAAAGCTTTGAAAACTACATTTTTTCGTAATTTTAGTGCGTTTTCCCATACCTTTTTAGCTTCTTTACAGGCTTGTTCTATTTATATATGTTTTTATCTTGTTGATAATCAGAATGTTACAAGGGTTACAAAATTTGTTTAATTTAGGGAGTTAAGCACGCCAAAAAAATACTTAAATGAAAAACACGAATGTCATACAGGTTTTAAAGACGCTATCAAAAAAAGAAATTAAAGAATTTGGGAAGTATCTAAAGAGCATTTATAGAGAAGACGGAGGGATTTATTTACTGTATGAGTATTTAAAAAAGTGTCATCCCAATTTTGTTGATAAAAATATAGAACGTGTATTTATAGAAAAAAAGATATTTCCCAATTCGGTAAATTCCCAAAGAACTTTATTTGATGCCACCTCTTTATTATTGAAAGCCTTAAAAGAGTTTCTGGTAAAAAAACGATTGGAGAAAAATTCTATCGCACGAGATTTTCTTTTTTTGGAAGAGTTAAAAGAAAGGAGATTAGACAATTTATTTTTTCAAGAAATAGAAAAAACAGAAAGTAGGTGGAATGAAGAAAAAAATGCAGGAATCGAATACTTACACGATGTTTTTAAATTAAATATGATGCGTTTATTGCATCCGAGTTGGAATGTGATTGATAAAAAAAATGTAGATAGCGTCGATTTAATTGAGTTGTTAGATACTTATTATATTGCCTCAAAACTATATTGGACTTTGTGCAATCACACCACCAATAGCTTTGCCAACAATACCACTAATGAAAAACAATACTTTGTAGATGATGTCATTAAATTCGCTTCTTTATCCGAATTTCAGCAAAAGCCACAAATACGTATTTTAAGCCAATTAACCAACGCTTTTTTGTATGATAAATTAGGAAATTATCAAACAATAAAAAAAGACTTTTTAGGTCATTTAAATATTTACAATGAATATGAGAAAAATGACTTTCTCAATTTTTTTATTATTTTAAATAATAAGATTGGAACTGCTGACGCTTTTCGAGAACTTTTTGAATTGTATGATTTTTATGTACAAGAAAAGTTGATTCTTGAAGATGGCACAATTTCTTTTGGTAGTTTTTTAAACATTGTCAATCTTGGCTGTCGAGCAAGTCGGCTAAACATAACCAACTTAGAATGGGTCGAAAATTTTATTGCAACCTATAAAGACGCCTTAAAAGCAGGAAGCCAAAAAGAAGCAACGATTTCTTACGGTGAAGTCATTATTGCCATGAATAAAAAAGATTATGCAAAAGCCTTAGAAAACCTTCGAGAAGTAAATTTGAAAAATGCCTTCTATGGCGTACAAATAAGATGTTATTTATTGCAATGCTATTATGAATTGGGTGGGTACGAAAATTCCTTTGAAGACCTCATAAAATCCTTTAAGAAGTTTTTGAAAGACAATCAAACGCCATCAAGTGATTTTAAAATAAAGTTCGGAAAATTTATATTCTATATCACAAAAATCAACAACATAAAAAATGCCATTACTTTGAGAGCAACAAAAAACAAAGATTTAAATTTAAAAAAACTATTAGAAGAATTAAAGAAGGAAAAATCTGTCGCTTATAAAAGTTGGTTGAGTCAAAAGATAAAAGAATTGTAAAAGCCTAACCAAGATAATTGATTAGGCTTTGGAGAACAATAATAATGCAAACTTTTCAGTCATCTAAAATAATGGCAAAAGAACCGCCTAATATAGAGGACGACGTTGGTGTTGGGGAAGAAATGGATTTTAGGGCTAATTTTGGTGTAGAAATAAGTTCTGCATAACTTTCACAATCATCCATAAACATCTCATTGTTACTGCATAGATCAAAGTAAGCAGACAAGGAAGAGGTAGATATGCAAAAACCAATATTATCAGTTGTATTATTTGCATTATTGACAACAACATTTACCATATAGTTGGCATCACTCATAAAAGCAAAATCACTGGAAGAACCTGATGGCGAAGCCAATATATTGCCACCCGATATAGTCCAATTAATACTCGTGGGAGTATTTAAAGAAGCACTTGCAGAATTTCTTAAATACTCAAGTTTAATATCATTGTTGTCTATCTCCGCTTTTATCACAAATTTGTGATCTGATACACAAGGGAGATTTATAGAATTAACATAAAGTGTTTTAAAGCCTTCGCTTTTTCCAGCCCATGTTTCTGCTTCAAATTCTTGATTAGGAATCAAAACATCTTCAACTTTGTTGCAAGAAAGAATCATGAATGACAAAGTAAGGCATAGAAATAAAAAATTTTTTGTTCTCATTTTTTTATTTTTATTCATTAATTATGATGTCTCTCAAAGTTACTTGAAAATTATTAGTGTAAAGAATACACTTTTAGTTTGATTTAGGGAGAAAAATAAATGAATATTTTATATTTATATGCAATATGTTTTGATTGTCAATATGTTTGAATCAATTTCGTAAAAAAATACTTCTTGAGAAAAATGTTTATTAGGCTAGTAGTATTATCTTACATGTAAAGATAATTGCACTAAAATAGAAGTTGTGTCCATAATAACATAGACTCGATAGTAGTGTTATGGCAATTGTAGGGCGCAGATTTATGTGTCTGCCCATATAGAATTGCCATAGTAACGGATAGCGAGACCAGCCGCAACGACGGAGCATTTGACCATTCTCTCCAAAAAAGAAAAAAACCTCCCTACACACAGATTTGTAGGGAGGATTGAGAACAAAAAGAGACAACAAACTTAATCGCCATCTCTTTTTTATTCTGATTAGTTTGATTCCTTCTGTTGTTTTGTATATTGAATCTATGTAATTCAAGCAGCCTTATGCCTGCTAACACTAAACCTCTGAGATCATAATAGGCTTCATTATGAATTAATCCTTCTCTCGCGGCACTGTCTTGTAGTTTAGGATTTTCATCTCTGTTAATATATACAGCGCCAAGAATTTGATTGTTTTTTACCATCCAATCTTCTCGACCAATCCCAGCAGGATTCTGTCCTTGTCTTTCTCCTAAATTAAGCCAGTCCTCACCATCTTTACCAGAAAATCCATAGGGCTTAACCGAAATATCATCACGATAAATTTTAATTCCTCCATTGTGACTTAGATATTCTTTAAGTTGCTCAAGTGAGAACCCCGTTCCTTGAACCATGGCTTTATCTCGAGGGTAAAACATTAAAGAAAAAATCACAGGACCACAAGAAGGGATGTTTTCAGAAACTGGAAAATTCTTAAAATCTCTAATTTTTGATTTCTTTCCTGTTTCCTTTGTTGCAAGTTGATTCCACAATATTGATTCCTCTTTTCCTTTGCTAAACTTATACTTATCTTTTAAAGTATATTGAATACTATCACTTACTCCATCATAGAAAACATTTATTTCTACTTCTGGATTTAAATGATCTTTATGTTTAATAATCCCATTTAAGCTGCTGTTTAGATTAGTTTTTAGACTTATGGAGAAGTTTTTAACTATTTTAAATGGTGATGTAAGTAATGAAAGTTCTTCATATAATCTTTCAACATCTTTAGAAGTCCATTCATTTCTTAGACTCTCAATTATTATTTCAGTTCCTTGAGTTGAACTTGGTAAGTCTATAGACCCATTTGTGATTCTTTTAAAAGGTATAAGCATTAAATCTCTCCCTTTTGATTTGAAGTCGTCCCAGTTAATAGAAAGACCAACTGTTTTTGTTTTTTTTGTTTTACTTAGCAATTTTATCTTAGACCCTAATCTGTCCGCTGACAACCGCCCTATTCCCTTTTCACCAGTTTTTCTTCTCCTAAGTTTAGTTTTCTTTTTTTCTCTTTTTTCTGAATAACCTATCCTTAACCAGTTTTTGATAATTTCTTCTTCAGTCATACCGATTCCATTATCTGCAATTCTGATAAAGCTCTGATCGTGATCAAATTCTAATTCAACTATTACTTTCTTTGCATCAGCATCATAGCTATTCTTAACAAGCTCTAAGACAGCAGTCGTATGATCTTTTATACTTTCGCTACCTAAATGAGTTATTGTATTCGAGTCTATCGAAAACCGCAAGTTTTCTTTATCAAACTGAATGATTTGTATAGCTTTTTCAAGAAATGCTTGGTAGTCTGTATCCTCTTGCGAAATAAGACTCATTAGTTCTGATTTAAGTTTTCCTTCAGTTGGTTTCTTCATAATATGCTGTTGATTCTAACAGTTGACGAACATCTATTTTCAAAATTTTTGAAATATTATAAAGATCTTTCACGCTTGGTTGTCTTACATTTCTTACATAAGAATTAACCATGTTGTAGCTTTTTCCAAGCTTTTGAGCCAACCAGACTTGTTTAATTCCTTTTTCTTGAAGAATTATTCCTATTCGATTCATGATTATGCTATTAATCACAAAATAGTAATATTATTCCCTATATTATGAGTAGTAATCTACTTATTTGGTGGTGGGTGGGAAAAGATTGCGGGATGCACAAAAAGCAATGTGTCTGAAAGACTCTTTGCTTTTTAGAGGTTGGCAAATTTGTCTGTTTATGTTTCTAATTCAACTTTATGATTTGATTCCAATTTCTCACCCTCGCTTGTCGCTAACTTGTTTATATCCCCCCAGTTTCATTCAAATCTGTCCGTTTTTCTCATCATCTAAGTCTAAATTATCTAATTCGCTTTCCACCTGAGTCAACCTGACCTTACTTATTTGCGTATACATCTCTGTCGTCTTAGAGCTAGTAGAGTTTCTCTTAAGCGCTGCTGAGTGCCACGCTCCATGAGATGTATCGCAAAGCTGTGGCGCAGATGTTGTAATTTGTGCCTGGGAGTACAGTCTTGCTTTGCTCAGCGCACTCTTGAAGACACTTCTGAGACTGGAACTCGTATATGGCTTGCCTCCCCCTGTCGTAAGCTTTTTCATCTACGTCGACATGTTAACTATCACATACTAATCATACGTTCAGCGCTATTTGATTTACAAGCATATTATCATTCCTTGTCAAATATGTATATCTATACTCATTAGATGTGCATTGAGCTAAATATGATTTAAAACCTAAGGTGATAGCTCATCTCTGTGACTGTATATTGTATCTACTGCTTCACAAGCTTAACGATGGCAGTTTCATCCTGCCTTGCAATTCTCAAGTAATATAAACCAGCTGTCAAGTCACTTAATGAAAGTGCATGGCGACTGGCGCCCTGCTGAAGGAGTTCACGGTGGATGACAGCACCGCTGATGTCGAATAATTGTAAAGACGTGGATTCTGTCAGCGCCTGATCAAAGATAATGTCTACATCATCCTGCACTGGATTTGGGAACACTTCAAAGCCAGCTCCTTCTATCTCATAGGTGTCATTAGGAAGATCCACATTAAATTCGTAAACATCTGATATTCGATTACAATCGATACCGATGGAATTAACTCTCCAGTAATATTGAACGCCGAACTGCAGCTGGTTGAGGTCGAAACTGCTGGTGGTCATAGTCTCAGGTATGTCATAGTCGATGACGGTGAATAATGGATCTTCGCTGATCTGAAGTACATATGACTGTGCATTGTCAGCTGCCTCCCAGGTGAAGTCGACAACACCACTGATCTTTTCAGATTCATTAAACGGACTGATTAGATCAAATGGGGCGGGTGCATCATCTAGTGTCAAGATAAGATTAGTTGAGTTAGAAAGTTCTCCGTCAGTAGCTTGTACCACTATGGATGTGGTGGAACTGACGCTCGCGAAATCTCCTGAAACTGTCAACGTACTGGTTTCTCCTGGCATCAGCTGAGAGGGTGATAAATCAAAACTGAGTCCTGCAACATTACTCAAAATAGATAGGTCTACAGTCCCATTAAATGCTGAGCTGACGGTGATTTCATTGCTGATTGATTCACCTTGATTACACAGGTTCAGCGAGCTGGATGCTAATTCGGAAAAAAGATTATTCTCCTCCGCTCCGCATATTTGTAATGACCACTCATTGAATACACCAGTGTCTAAAAAGAACTGGTCTATAATCATGAGCTGCCACTCACCTGAAGCTGACTCTCCATTGAAAGCAGATAGAGGGTTTTCTGGCTGATAAAGCATCCCATCAGTGAAGGGACATGGTATATTGTCTTTCGAAAATCCGTTATCGCTAAAGCCGATGGCAAAATTCTGAAATCGATCGCTAGAGCAGTTAGAATTTGCCAGCGAAACCTGAGTGCCACTGGGGCTAATCAAGGTAAATGAGAGATCACCCGACCAAGTATGTTCTCCTACAATGATAGGTATAGTGACATCTCCTACGATGAAGTCTTGCTCTATAGTCATGACGGAAATGGTCGTATCCAATCTGTCTTCCGTGATCATCAAATTAAGATCCGACCGGGTATCCCCTATACAGCCTAAGCCAGAAGTCCTGAACAGCACAGGGGCGGTCCAAGGTCCTGACTGACAGAGATTCTTCCCTCTCACTCGCCAAAAGTATTCTGCATTCTGCTCAAGGACGCTTGTTGCGATTTGATTTTCTGTGATGTCAGCTCTGGCCACGATAGGATCAGCAAATGAGAGATCAGTTGAAATCTCAAAGTCATAAGTTGAGGACTGCGTATCTGACCAGCTGAAGGTAGCCACAGGGCTCACTGGCCGGCTTATATCTATGGGTTGCTCCATCACAATTTGATTTGGCGATTGGGCATCTATATTGATTAAAATATCATTCGCATTCAGATTATTCCCATCCGTAGCAGATATGCTGATAAGGTAATTACCTGAGGATAGCTGGTTTAATCCTGACAGGGTCATTGACGTGTTTCCGCCTGACTTGATTGGATTTTGATTAAAGTCAGCACTGACTCCCACTGGAAGATTAGGCGCGCTCAGGGTGACCTGATCCTGAAAATTCTGGTCGACGTCTATATCTAAGGTGATGCTGTTCTGATTGCCTCCACAGACATCAAAGCTAAACTGAGAAAGTGCTAATACGAAAGAGCCATTGATGCCATTAATTACCTGCTGGCCAGTACCTGCTGGGTCTAACCAGTCCACTAGACTGGTCTCCGCAGTACCTTCACCTTGGAAGCTACGGCGTAGTGATCCAAACTCATCCCATTTATCGTTTCCACAAGCAGCTTGGCCTCCACTGACAAAGCCGATAGCTTTACCTTGCATATTGAACTGAGGGGCGCCTGAAGAACCACCTTCTGTCGTACCTAAATCCCAATCATTGACTCTGATAAATACGGTGTCGCCTTCAAAAATTGAATACTGCGGGAAGTCGTAGTCAAAGCTGATTCGCTTTTCTTCCCCATTCGAATGATGTACTACGAAGCTGGAATCAGGTAAAATGGGCCTGATATCCCAGCCCGCGTAAAAGGGACGAAAATCTGGATCCACGGGGTCATCTAACAGCAATAATGCGAAATCAACGGATTCAGGATCTAAGCTGCCATTCACAGCCGTCGCGACCATAGTGGCTCCGGTATGAAACTGATCTAATAATCCATCACCATTACTTCCATTAACGGCGGTGTTAATCGGTCGGCAATTACTATTTTCATAATTCCAATAGGTGACTAAAGATGACGCATTATCAGCTGTTATTCCACAGTGCGCTGCTAAGATGAAGTATGGCTTTGAATCATTCTGTGCATTGTTAACTAAGAAACCAGTACAGAATATGCCACCGCGGGTAGAGACGGCTGCGACGGACTGTATCTGATCACGAAAGCGATCAATAAGAGAAAAACCATCTTCGCTACCGCATCTCGTATCTATATTACATTCTCCAGATAAAGAGCGGGTGACAACATCGATAAATCCATGGTTGATAGAACTTAGTTTAAGCTTTGTCTGTGGCTTTACAGCAGCCGGCACGCTTAATTCGATAGTCATCTTATCACCTCTCATGATAGGGGTCCACAGTTCACCATGGTCTTTATTATCACTTATGGTAAAGGGTCCGATGCTGCGTCCTGTCTGGTGCGAGGTAATTTTGAGAGAGGCCCCCTCAGGCATCTCGTACTCTGTGAATCCCAAATTAATCGATTCAGCTCCTGGTGATGCCACATCAACAGTCCAGGTCCAGCTATCATTTTTCACTTTCCACTCGCCAGCATTTTGTAGGTGGATATCTACAGCTCTCGGCTCTGCATATTGATAGACATCTATCTTTTCATTATTGCTGCGCTGTTGTACAGATGGTCCTAATCTTGGTAGCGTAATGCTACTGCCATGATAATCACCATGAGCTGGTTTGTGCTGATTCACCTTCACCTGAGCTGATACAGCTGCGCTTATACTGATCAGTAGCATTGTCCAAAATAACTTCACTATCTCTTAGTTTAATTCAATTTACGTAAATAATTCTCTTGAGTTATCACCCTACAAGCTTACACTTTCGTTAAAGATTATATAATTGCAGTAATTAACAATTCCCAGTGCTGTAATACAGTAATGACCAGCTGAGTTTAAGCTAACGAGTTGACCCAGATACTACAGGATACATGTACTCCTTATGGATAACATGGACAAAGGGCATTTTGTTACACAGCCTGATCATCATGACAGTATGGCTAAGCTTAACGTATATATGAGTGATTTTGTAGGCCTTACCCCTATATTAACAGTAGACAAATTCAGATAATTGTCATGATCTACTTGAAAATAGCCAGTAAGGGTCGTTTAAGAAATGTCATCTGCATCTTTTCCTGGCTATCATAATATGTATTTGTACCTCTGATTAATTATAAAGCTATCCAGCGATATAACTAAAGCTCACCTAATCCGTTACCTTCCTCCTATTTGTATGGGTCTTTAGGATGCGCACTTGTTCCTGGCGACTGAGGGCATGTTTGCGGTGATTCCAAATCTTATCCCTGGCGATAGCGGCACTGCTAGACAGGTCAATGATTGGATTAGGATAGTCCGTACCGATAGTCACTCCACAAAATGTCTGTTCCATCTGAGTCATCTTCCAAGGCTCGTGAATGGCATGAGTAGGCACATTTCTGAGTTCTGGCACCCAGGTCTTAATAAATTCACCTTCAGGATCGTGGTCTTGTGATTGCTTCACTGGATTATACATTCTGATGGTATTAACGCCAGTGGTGCCTGCCTGCATCTGAAATTGAGGATAGTGTATACCTGGCTCATAATCTAAAAACTGTCTGGCTAAGTGATATATTCCTGAGCGCCAATCTTGATCTAAATGATGACACAGAAATGATACGAGCATCGCGCGCATGCGAAAGTTGATCCAACCTGTCTGTATCACGCAGCGCATGTTAGCATCTATCATAGGAAATCCCGTCATACCTGTCTCCCAGGCCGTGATGTAACTTTCATTACGTACATGTGGAAGTAGCTCAAAAGCACGATTAATACAGCCTGTCTCATATCGGCACTCCACCTCGAATTTTTGGATGAAGTGGCAGTGCCATTTTAGTCTTGTGAGAAAGGCTGTGTAGGCTCTCTTAGCTGTACTAAAGTTAGGATGATGTTTGACAAACTGAAAGGCCTGCTTAATACTGATGTTGCCCCATGCTAAGTAGGGTGATATTCTGGAGCAGCTTTTGCGGCTCTGCATTGGCTTGGACATGGATCGCTGGTAGTTTTTACCACGCTCCACCATGAATGATTGGAGGTACTGCCAGGCTCGGTGCTCACCTGGCTTGATCATATCTGAGGGATAGTCTTGCCAGCCTGAGACCATCTCTTCCGGCAGGGCGTATTTCTCTTCGAGCTCAATAGGCTCCTGCGCCTGAAACTGGTTTTGGGTGACGGGCTGCGCCATGGTGTGGCGCCATGCCTTGTCCCAGCCATTCCTATTATTTATACTTCTGATAATGCCATCTCGAGGGTATTCATGCCAAGAAATACCTTTAGCTCTTAGCCATTTTTTTATAAGCTTATCTCTATCATAGGTGACCTGAATGCCAGATTCTTGATAGCTGAATACAGTATCGATCTCACAGTGTGTATGCAGATACTCATATACGCACTCCACACGCTCGTGATAGCATCTCACCTGCTTGTGATAGGGAGTCAGCTGCTCGTTCATTTCTATGATAGAGTGATAGATGAATCTGCCATGTCGATCATCATAATCTGGATAGGTCATCATCTCTGGCTCAAAAATATAGATGACCATGTAGGGCAATCCCGCTGCTTCGGCTGCCGCTAAAGGCTGGTGATCTGAGCAGCGAAGGTCCCGCTTTAACCATACAATATTTACATGTTGTCGATCTTCCATAATAGCTCCTCGCTATTTATTTAATATAAATGCTTAAAGCACCCCTATAGTTGAGCATGCGCAAAGAATTTGACTGGTATCGTATGTTTAGATATGACATGCTTATATCAGTGATTGTTTTACCCAAGGTTCTGAGTAATTTTGTAGATCGAAATAATTTATGAAGTGGATTAAGTTATTGGTGTTAATGCTATTAGTGGCGAGCTTGGTGTGGTTTGCTTCGAGCATTGACCCTCAGGATGTCCTGGATGCCATGAGCATGGTAGGACTATCTTACTTTTGGGTGATTTTGGCTACAGCTACTGCATACATCTTAGGGGCTATCGCCTGGAGACTGTGCATAGATGATGCCTACAGTCATCATCTGAAGCTAAGACAGTTATTCGCCATCAGGCTGATCGGTGAGGCCGTCACCTTAGTTAATCCGTCTAATTTTATAGGTGGAGAATCCACCAAAGCGTATCTACTACAGAAGAGAGGCATACCGTACACGGTGGCTTTTTCATCGGTCATTTTATCCAGGACTATACTGATCATCGTACAGGTGTTACTCTTTGTGATGACGGCCACGAGTTACATGGTAATCTCCGAGCGATTTAATCAGCAGCTATTTGTAATTATTTTAATCAGCATCATTGTACCTGCCATACTGGTCATGCTGTTGATCTTGACTCAAAAGACACAGCTGCTATCTTTCCCTTTCACCCGAGGACAAAAGTTTCTTAAGTTCAAAGCTTCGCTACAAGAGACTTTCACACTCGTCAGACAGCACTATCAAGCGCATCGCGGAAAGATGGCACTCGTGATACTCATAGCCGCTTGTCATTGGATGGCGGGCTCCGTAGAGCTCTACCTACTTTTTTCATATCTAGGTGTGGAGATCAGCTACCACGAAGCCTTGATGATGGACATGGGTATCATTCTGCTGAAAAGCTTTGGGGTCTTTGTCCCTGGTCAGATCGGAATCGAGGAGTATAGTAATAAGATTCTATTCGCCGTGGTCGGGATGGTGAATACTGCCATCTGGATCAGCATATCGTTACTGCGAAGACTGAGGCAGTTGATTTGGATTGTGATCGGTCTGCTGTTATATTTATTTATGGAGGGTAAGCACATGACAGGTCATATAGAAGATCGTGGTGCCCACGAGAAGCTACACCAAGAGTAAATATGAGCGACGTCTGGATCTAACTTACATAAGATATAGAGCGTACAAGAATTAGCTTATATCCCTTTCCGCATAGCCAGTTGTCTGGAACCAATGTCGGAAATAAAATTAAAAAGTAGTCGATGGATCTGTTACCATTTATAGGAGGTAATTATTATAAATAGTAGTCACTATATCTGATCGCTGAGTGTATGCATACTTCTCAGTTCTGCTCCGTATCATTAATTAAAAGCGTCAATATCAAGGGGACATGATACAGAAATGATCAGTTAATACAAGATAAATCAGGCCAAACAGCTTCAAGATCTTTTTGATACATTTATGAGCTGACAAACAGATGCTCTCTCATGACGAATAACGATGTCCTTCGAAAAATACGCTATACCTTCGACTATTCTGATGACCAGATGATTAAGTTATTTGGATTAGGAGACCTGGAGGTCACCCGGGCTCAGATCAGTGACTGGCTGAAGAAAGATGATGATCCTGACCACAAGAATATTGTAGATAAACATTTGGCTCACTTTCTCAACGGCTTCATCGTCGATAAGCGAGGCAAGCGAGAGGGACCTCCTCCTAAAGCAGAGAAGTCTCTAAATAATAATATCATTCTTCGAAAGATAAAAATTGCCCTCAACCTTAAAGTAGAGGATATGATAGACGTTTTTGATGCGCAAGACTTCTCTATCAGTAAGCATGAGATCAGTGCTTTCTTTCGAAAACCAACCCAAAGTCAATATCGACTGTGCAAAGATCAGTTTCTACGGAATTTTTTATTAGGTATGCAAAAAAAATATCGACCTGCCTGAGCTGATATGTTTCCGAAATGACAGCTGTCACAGGTGTGAAGCTATTGTCAGAACGATCTAAGCCAGACTCTAAGCTACGCGTCTATTCTTGAGGTTCTCTTATTTCCTCCTATTGGACACAGCTGGATACCGTATTATCTTGTGACCCTTCGGATGTGTTTCAGCCTATTTTCATTCCTAAACCAGGCATGTTCAGTAGTAGTAAATAAATTCATAAGTAAGAGAACTGTTGGTCAAGCTGATTTGACTTTAGCACTTTTA
>ENA-ORXM01002777-ORXM01002777.1-marine-metagenome-genome-assembly--contig:-NODE-2777-length-19272-cov-3.624590_pt1 | contig 19272 bp, 12 predicted proteins | sample MGYA00237867_ERZ511480 | MGnify/ENA primary metagenome ERZ511480 (study PRJEB26309, sample SAMN06266103) | marine metagenome | isolation source: Algal blade | place: United Kingdom:Sidmouth, United...
AATACTAAAGGCAGGAATAATGAGTTTTCCTTTTTTTTCTACACAGGTTTTTTTGATGACTGATAAGAATTTTTCTTCCTCTCCTGGTTTTGCCTGATGGTCTTTATCCCCGTAAGTAGATTCACAAATGAGGTAATCCACAGAAGGCATAGGCTTAGGGTCTCTTAAGATAGGGCGATTCGGTCTGCCTATATCTCCTGTAAAACCAAACAAGACAGGCTTCTCTCCTTCTTCTTCTATCTTCAACGTAATACTAGCGGAACCCAAAATATGTCCTGCATCTCTAAAAAACACCTCCAAACCTGTTTCTACAAAATGCCAACGTTCATAACTCAAACCTGTAAAAAAGTACAAGGCCATTTTTGCATCTTCGCAAGTAAACAAAGGCGGATTCTTTTCATCCGCATCGTTTTCTTGAATTTTCCCTGCATCCATCAACATAATAGAAGCCAAACTTCGGGTAGCGTGCGTACATAATATTTGCCCTTTAAAGCCATCTTTCACCAACTTTGGTACGCGCCCAATGTGGTCTATATGTGCATGAGATAAGATCAAAAAATCAATTTCTTTAGGATCAAAATGATTCCATGTTTCATTAAAACTATGCATATCAGCTTTATTGCCCTGATACAAACCACAGTCTAACAAAATTTTATGCCCATTTTTAAGAGTTAAAAAATGACAACTTCCTGTTACATCTTGTGCTGCGCCACAGAATTTTATGTTCATGTTTTGGGGATTTTTTTAGTGTTATAATAATTAAACCAAATAAGCTCCAAACTCTTTTAATAAAGCTAAATTATCTCGAATAATCCAACGCTTGAAAGCAGTAAATGCAGAAGCATTCGACAAATGATCTTTAATTTGAAGCAAACAATAATCTTTCTTTCCTTTGGAACTTGCCTTAAAGTAATCAATTAACCATTTTTGAAAATCTTGTATTTCTGTCAATATAGCATCTCTAAGATTGGCTGATTCTATTAACTTTAATGCTGTTGTTCCTACATAAACAGCTTCTAGCAATTGTTTCGTTTGCAATGTCTTTGCATTATCATTCAATGCTTCAAAAGAGGGCAACTCAAGTGGAAAAGGTTTTAGTTTACAATGAATCCCTGTCTCTATATTATCAGATAAGTTGGTACAATTTAATAAGTTATTATAATAACCTAGCTTTGTATTATTACAATGTCCACAAGACCAGAACAAGTTATTCCAATCAAATTTCAAATCTTTATTTCCTTTGTGCGATACAAAATGTTCTACATTGATCGTGGTAGGTGCTTTTTGCTCACAGATATAACACTTATTCTTAAAATCTGCTTTCAAGCGATGCAAAACATCTTCACATTTATAATCTCCCGATTTTTTGGCTTTCTCAATAGCTAAACACTTTGGTGCAGGTTGAGATTTCTCAAAATATACCATTATGCCTTGTTTAGATTATTGAGGTCAATTTCTTGTAGTTTGACTTGTAATTCTTTGGATAAAAATAAGGGAGCCTTATCCAAGTAATCTCTCAATTCCTCCAAACGAAATTCTTCTTCAACTGCCAACTGTTTCTTGGAAGACAAGACTTCGTACTCAATCACCTTTTCTTTAAGAACGTCTGAGTATTTGTCTACTCCAAAATAACTTTCCAACAAAGCATCATAAGAGTAAGTAGATAAATCATTCGCCACGATTTGATGTTCCAAATCACAAACTACAGCGTCTTTCATCGAAGAAATAACAAAAGGCGAATGTGTCGTTACAATGAATTGAATCTTTGGAAAGAAAGTCGCTAAAAAAGGTAGGATTTTCTTCTGTAAATCTACATGGAGATGAGATTCTATTTCATCAATTAAAACAATTCCTTGTACATCATATACCTCTGCTTCATAAGCTTCCATTCTCATTATTAGCTCTGCCACTATTGCAATTACAGATGCGTATCCATCTGATAGCGTCCCAAAACTATAGGGTTCTTTCCCTTCTTCTACAAATGAAAAAGTGTAGCTCTTTCGGTCAAATTTTAATTCCAATTTAGGATTATCAAAAATATCTTTTAGTAAGTTTTCAAATCGTTCAAACCATTTGTCTACTTTTTTTGCAGCATCTAATTCTCCATCTGCGATGGCAAATGCTTTAGAGGCTTTGAGGTTGGTTAGATATTGCAAAAAATAAGATGCCATTCCTATTCCTTTATGGATAATTTCGTCTTCTATATGGGTGTTCTTAACCCCATTGACAGGTATAAAATCTACTTTCTTTGTAACAGGTAAATAAGCATAAATAAACTCCTTATCTCTCCTTTCTTCTAATATTCTATAACTCAAAGGATGAAATTCATCTGCAACAAAATTCACTACATCTATTTCAATTAAATCAGCCCTTAATTTTCCTGTGTATGGTTCTTCTGTTATTAATTTAATAATTAACTCCAACAAACTAGTCTTCCCACTCCCATTTTTTCCTGTTATGATAAGGTGCTTACGTTCTGTTTTTGAGAGTAAAATTTTAAAATCCCTAATATGTCTACATTTATGTACCAAAATCTCAGTAATAAAAATATCCTGCTCGTCCATTTCTGTATTTTTTATATCCATAACAACTAAGATATAAAATAGCCATTAAAAAGCCAATCCATCTCCATTTTTTTATAGCTTTGCAGCTCGGTTTCTTCCGATAAACAACAACTATGAAAAAAGTATTATTTATGGGGCTGCATCGTCCCGACCGTTCTCCCTCACAACGATACCGTTTTGAGCAATTTCAACCCTACCTAGAAGCGCAGGGTTTTGAGTTTGAATACTTCTATTTAATTCGAGCACAAGACGACCAAAAGTTCTATGGAGCAGGCAATTATTTGGCTAAAATCAGCATTCTGATTCGCAGCATCTTTAAGCTATGGTTTAAGTCCTTTAGTGCTTCTAAGTATGATTTTGTTTTTGTACAACGAGAAGCGTTTATGCTAGGAACGGTCTTTTTTGAGAAACGCTTTGCTCGAAAAACAAAGATGCTGTTTGATTTTGACGATTCGATTTGGTTACAAAACGTTTCAGAAGGAAACAAAAAGTTGAGTTTTTTAAAAGATGCGGCAAAAACACAAAAGTTGATTGCCATTTCTGATATGGTTTTTGCAGGCAACTCCTTTTTAGTCGATTATGCCAAACAATTTAACCCTAATACCAAACTAGTTCCAACGGTTGTGGACAGTCGGAATTATAAAAGAAAGGCATCCCCTAATAAAACCAAAGTCTGTATTGGTTGGAGTGGCAGTTTTTCGACCATCCCTTACTTTGAATATGCTTTACCCGCCCTTCAACAAATCAAAGATAAATATGGCGACCAAGTCTATTTCAAAGTAATTGGAGATGCTAATTATTATAATAAAGCATTAAATATAAAAGGAACAGCTTGGTCTAGCGAAACAGAAGTTGCTGAGCTTTCTGAGATTGATATTGGAATCATGCCTTTGCCCAACGATGAATGGACAAAAGGTAAATGTGCTTTAAAAGGGCTTTTATATATGTCTTTGGAACAAGCAGCCGTTTTGTCTGATGTTGGGGTAAATGGGGAAGTTATTCAAGATGGGGTAAATGGCTTTTTGGTTTCTAGTACAGAAGATTGGGTTGAAAAGCTTTCCTTGTTAATTGATAATCCTCAACTACGTCAAGAAATTGGGCAAAAAGGACGACAAACGGTTTTAGAACGATACTCTGTTTTATCAGAACAAGTACATTACGTACAGTATTTTAATGAATTACTTGCGCTTTAAACTGGCACTTTTATTCAAACAAAGACAACTCTATTAATGATTTATTGTTTAAATGACAAGTAAGCCAAACAAGCCTATTTCTTCAGTCCTCTTCTTCAGTTAATATCTCATGTTACGCAAAGTACAAATTAAATCTATGGTCACCTTATTTTTTGTGCAACATCAGTGAATATCACAAAACATTTTTCGATTATAATGAATATTACAAATATAAAAGATTGGGGTTTAAACATCCAATCTTCTCCTCAAAAGCCATTTTTAATTTCAGGTCCTTGTTCTGCTGAAACAGAAGAACAGGTTTTACAAACTTGTACTCAAATTGCCAACTTAGGCGTTGATGTCCTACGTGCAGGAATTTGGAAACCTAGAACTAGACCTGGTTCTTTTGAAGGAGTTGGCAGCAAAGCATTGCCTTGGTTAATAGAAGCTGGCAAACAGACTAATTTACCTGTTTGTTGTGAAGTTGCAACGCCACAGCATGTAGAAGAAGCTCTTAAACATGGAGTTGATATACTTTGGATTGGTGCTAGAACAACGGTTAATCCTTTTGCAGTGCAAGCAATTGCCGATGCATTACAAGGAATTGATATTCCTGTTATGATAAAAAATCCAGTTAATCCAGATTTAGAACTTTGGATCGGAGGCATTGAGCGAATTGCGCAAGCTGGAATTAAAAAAATTGCTGCTATTCATAGAGGTTTTTCTGTCTATAATGTCCCTAAATATAGAAATCAACCTCAATGGGAAATTCCTATCGAATTGCGCCGAAGAATTTCTAATCTGGAAATTATTTGCGACCCTAGCCATATTGCGGGAAAACGTACCTTGTTGTACGAAATTGCTCAACATGCTTTAGATCTGGATTTTAATGGTCTAATGCTAGAGAGCCATATTACGCCTGATACCGCTTGGAGTGATGCCAAACAGCAAGTAACACCACAAGGTTTAGAAGCCTTGCTCAAACAATTAATTACTAGACAATTAGATACTGACAACTTAGATTACTTGAATAAAATTAATGATTTTAGAGCTTTAATTGATAATTTAGATACGCAAACCTTGCATTTATTGTCAGAGCGAATGGAAATTGTTCGCCAAATTGGGTTGTACAAAAAAGAAAGCAATATTGCTATTTTGCAAATTGAGCGTTGGTTAAATGTTCGTGAAGGAGCCTTAAAGAAAGCTGCATCTGCTAACCTTTCAGAGGATTTTGTAGAAGACATTATCAATACAATTCACAAAGAATCCATTCGACAACAAACAACCATTATGCGAAAAGAGTTATAATCCAATGAAACACAATACCACCGTATCCATAGAATGGTTGTCTCAACACATAGATACACCTAATTTAATTATACTAGATGCCAGTTTAAAGAAAAATCAAGCTGCACTGAATTCAGGTTATTCTAATATTCAAATAAAAGGTGCTCGCTTTTTTGATCTAAAAAACACATTTTCAGATCAAAATTCTGTATTTCCTAATAAGATGTTATCTGCTGATTCGTTCACATTGGAATGTCATAATTTGGGAATTAATAAGGACAGTAAGATTATTGTATATGATAATTTAGGCATTTATTCTAGTCCTAGAGTTTGGTGGATGTTTCGACTTATGGGACATAAAAACATTGCGGTTTTAGATGGTGGTTTGCCTGCTTGGGTAAGCGCCAAGTATCCAACAGAACCTATTTCAAAACCTTCTAAAGCATTCAAAATAGGTAATTTTAACGCGAATTATCAAGCATCTTGGATGGTTAATAAAACTCAAGTTAAAACAAATATTGAGCAGCCCAAAGCAGTACTCATTGATGCAAGATCGAAGGAACGTTTTTTAGGCAGCATTCCTGAACCTAGAAAAAACCTATCTTCGGGACACATTCCCAAGTCGGTAAACCTTCCATTTACAAAAGTTTTACGAAATGGCTTTCTAAAAAAAGAAGAAGAGTTAGTAGAGCTTGTAAATTTTTTCAAATTTGAAAAAAAACCACTTATATTTAGTTGTGGTTCTGGAATAACAGCCTGTATTGTATTCTTGGCTTTAGAAAACATTCTGGATAACCCTAAAACGCTCTATGATGGATCTTGGAGTGAGTGGGGTCTTTTATAGGCTCCAATTTATTGATAATATAGCTGGTCTAAAAGGATAAAGATATGCAAGGTAAAACCGTTGTTATAACAGGAGCTAATTCTGGATTAGGAAAAGAAACCGCTAAAGTTTTAGCTAATAGGGGTGCGAATATTATATTAGTCTGTCGTGACAAAACCCAAGGAGAAATAGCTAAACAGGAGATTATCAAAACAAGTGGTAATAACAATATTACCTTAGAGATCTGTGACCTTTCTTCTAAAGACTCTATTCATCAATGTGGCTTATCTATACGTAAAAAATATAATCATATTGATGTTTTGGTTAATAATGCTGGTGCTATTTTTGGAACACGAGTCATTAATTCAGATGGCTTGGAGCAAACATTTGCTCTAAACCTAATGGGCTATTTTCGTTTCACCCATTATATGCTTGACTTATTAAAAAATGGCACAGACAAAAGAATTGTTAATGTAGCTTCTTATGCACATAATTTTGCAAAAAAAATTCCTTGGGATGATCTACAATTTGAAACAACTCCTTACCGTCAATTGTATGTTTACGGATTGAGCAAACTATATGACATCTATTTCACAAAACAGTTAGCTAAGATAATGGATGCTCAGAAAACAGGGATAACAGTTAATGCAGTGCATCCAGGAACTGTACATTCTAACTTTGGAAAGTCTGGAACCAAATTATTCTATATTGGATTTAAAATAGCAAGTCCTTTTTATGATAATGTAAAAAAAGGAGCTAAAATGGCTATCCATATGGCATCTTCTTCTAAAGTTAAAGACGTTAGTGGTGCTTATTATGCACACATGAAGGTAGGGAAATTAACTACTTTAGCACAAAGTGAGGAAGACGCAAAACGTCTATGGAATATTTGCCTAAAACTCGATGACATTAAAACTTACGGAACTCTTGACCTTTCATAAGCCAATCATTATAAACCAATTACTCAACTAAAAGCACTTGTTGTAAAAAATAAAAAGGGCAGCTCAAAATGAGCTGCCCTTTTTAATATATAAGACTACAAAAGTTGTCTATTAATCAATAACTACTTGTTTAGTCCAAGTATCTTCTGCTGATTTAGCTGTAAGCATATAAACACCTGCAGGCAATTCAGAAACATTGATACTTTGAGTATCACTAGTTACATTTGAACTTTGAGTTACATTCAATACACGACCAGTAATATCAGTCAAAATGTATAAAACATCTGTAGCTTCTTCAGCTTCAAAGTTAAAGTTCAATACATCTGTAGCTGGATTAGGATACACATCAAATTTAGCACCTTCTGAAGTATGTACTGTAGAAACAGATAAAGGGTTTACAGGTTTAATACCTAAGTATAAACCAATAGAAGGAACGATATCAGCACCAAATCCAGTCCAGAACCAATCTGAAGTACCAGCAGCATCCACAACATTAAGTGGAGATGGGTTATTTACAGAATCGATACGTGTCATAGCAGCATTTAGATAGAAGTTATTCTCATCAGCTCCCAACCATGGCACATCGTCGCTATCAAATGGAGAAGTACCATTAGTCAAACTTGGGTTTGTCAAGATAGAAATATAGTAGAAACCATTATCTTTCAATCCTGGCATTGGTCCAGAACCTGTTGCATTAACAAATCCAGTAACTGTAGTCAAACCAAAATCACCATTAGCTACAGTAGTACCTAATCCAGTCAATGGAATTGTTCCAATACCAATTTGAGTTAATAATGCACCATCATCTAATGTTCCTGTAGAAGCATCCATCTCATATACATTACAGAATAATGTTTGAGCAGCATCACCAGAGAATCCACCAGTTAAACGGTAACGGAAAGCAACAGAATCAACTGTCATTGTATCCATACCTCCTCTTGGGAAGAAATATACAGAACCGTATTCCCATGAAGTGAACGGTCCGCCACCTGGGAAGATAGATCTAGAAGCAAATACACCACCATCTGTAGCAGATAATCTAGCTTTAGAAATATAGTTTCTCAATGGAGCACTATCATCTGTAATTGTAAATCTGTGTGTAGCAGTATCATTAGTAGCATTACCGTCGGTATTCTTGTGATCTACCCAATAAGTAACATCATAAGCACCAGCACCATAAGTGTTGATAAAGTTAATGTCATTCAAGTAATCAATTTGTGTTTCACCTGAAACATCACCACCTACTAAAGAATCGAAATACATAACATCTGTATAAACTGATGTAGTAACAGCACCAGAAAGTGCGTCTGTAAAGTCGATGTTTACGTGAATTGCAGCAGAATCAGCAGGAACAATAGTTTCAAATCCAGCATTAATTGCTTTTGATCCCCAGAACCATTCTCTTAAATCATTAGCATGAACGATGTTGTTTAATGCATTGTATGGGTTACCACCAATTTTAACATTGTCACCACTACCAATCAACAAGGTACTTCCAGGCTCTGCAGCACCAATTGAAATATCATATGCTGGTGAAACTTCAACAGTTACGTCATCAACTAATACAAAGTAATAGTCTCCATCAAAAGTAAAACGAATACGACATTGAGACAAGTTTGCAACACCTGCTGTTTCAGTAGCAAATAAAATACGTGCAAAACCTTCTGTCAAATCAGGAACTGCTGTCTTAAAGTCTCTTTCTGTAGACCAAGTTTGTCCATCATCTGTTGAAAAAGAAATCAACATTCCAGATGTATTAAAAGCTCTATAGTATGTAAAAAATTGAATTGTTAATGCAGAATCTGTATAACCCGTAAGGTCCATTCTAGGAGAAATCAACTCACCTCTGTGAGCAGAAGGAGAAGTACCTGTGCCAAAAGCACCAACTACACCACCATTGTCCAAGAAATCAGAATCAAAAAGAGCCACACCATTCGCTTGAGAAGGTGAACCAACAGCAGTTGTTCCATTCCAGTAAGCCCCAGCAGAGTACCCAGTAAGGTTTCTTACCCAGTAAGCATTACCAGGAGTTACTGCTCCAGCACTTTCATTTACACTTAGAGCTGTCCAAGAAGTTGGATTGTCACCTGCTGTAAACGTACCAGCATTGACAAATGCAGTACTGAACTCAGCTTCTGCAACACCTGTTGCAGAACCAACGCCCCAAATTTTAGTTTGCGCGTCAGCACTTGTTCCCATAAAGAAAACAGTAAATGCTAATGCACAAAAACGCATAAGATTAATTTTAACCATAATAGATTTGTACTTTAATATAAATTAAATAATGAATTCGCTAATTTTAGGTACCATTCCAATTATCGTTCGGCAAAAACGAAATTCGACCGACTTTAATAATAGGTAAAAGTAAATCATTTTTTCTAAAGTTGTAAATTTACTCTTAATATTTTCATAACATCGCTATTTTTTTGACGCTTAATTGACGACTTTAACATTATAAGATGTTCAACAACGGTTAACATTTTCTTCATATTCTCTTAACAAAGTATTTTTATTGATTGGTACTACGCCAACTTTTTCGCAGACCTGTCCTCCTCCAATATTTGCTAGGGTAATAATTTCCTTTATTTCTAAATTCGCCGCTATTCCCAAGGACAGAATACTAATCACCGTATCTCCAGCTCCACATACATCTGCTACTTGCCGCTCTTCTGTAGGAAGCAGCCCCTCTTCTAGTGGTGTTTGATAATACATGCCTTTAGCTCCTAAAGTAATTAGGGTATGTGTATTATTCAAATGCTTTTTAATTGTTTTAGCTGCCAATCCAAGCTCTTGTAATTGTGGGTTTTGTTCAGGTATTGACAGCCCCAAGCCCTCATTAATTTCTCGTAAATTGGGTTTAAACCAATCTACCCCAGTGTAGGCTAAAAAATTTGCTTTTTTAGGATCCGCCAATGTTTTAATCGCTCGTTCTTTTGCTAATTTTAGTAGTTTAGAAATTAAACCATCAGTCAAAAGACCTTTATTATAGTCTTGAAAAACGATAGCATCAATATGCTTTTGTTCTAATAGTTGTTGAACTGCCAAAACAATTTCTGCTTCTAAGTCTTTATCAATCCAATCTGTTGTTTCTCGATCGTACCGAAGCAAGTGCTGATTTCTGGCAAGAATTCTTGTTTTGCAACTGGTCGTTTTATTTTTATCTTTTATAATAAATGCGGTACTTAATGAAGTTTCTTCTAGGAGTTTTATGAGCTTATCTCCATAAATATCAGTACCTACCAAGGATAATAAGTAAGGAGTTGCTCCCATTGCCTTAACATTTAAGGCAACATTTGCTGCTCCTCCCAATCTATACTCTTCTACTTGATGTAACACAACTGGTACAGGCGCCTCTGGCGAAATACGATCTACCTTTCCTATCAAATAATGATCTAGAATAACATCTCCAATAACTAAGATGTTCAGATCATTAAAACACATTTCCAAAGAAAATCTTTCCCCCATTAAAAAGTAATTTAGTTCCTGTAATTATCAAGAGATCATGTAACTCATAGAATTCTCTTTGATATTACCAAAATTAGAACAAGCTATGCCTGCAATTGTTCACAAACAAACAGAATCTTTTTCTTAAAAACAATAGAATAGAGAATCTTTTTTCAAAATTAAAAGCTTTCTAAAGGCTTAACATAATTCTGTCATCTTAAAAAAGGTACTTCTTTACTTGTTTTTCTTCAAGTTAGCTAGCTCTTCTATTGTCTTATACAAGTTCTCTATAATGGTTGACTGTTGTAACATTGTATCTTTTAGATCACCAACTTCTTCTCGCAGTATACTTTTAATATTTTGAGGGGAAGGCAAAAATGGGCTTATTTTAGCTCTGACATACCAAATTTCTTTAATTTCGCTTAATTTCACATCAAAAGGCTCATAATAAGTATTATCAGAAAACAAAGTCAAGGATTTATCAGCCTTAATTTTGTTATGGACTCGTTTGACCAAAACATCACCATGTGTAACAATTACATAGACATAGTTTTTCTTAACAGAGGTTTCCCACAATGTTGGTTCCAAATAACTACAAATCACTTTGTCTCCTTCATAAAGTGTGGGTTCCATACTATCCCCTGCTACATCAAAAGATCGATGCGTCCCTACTTTATATTTATAATCTGGTAAAGAGTAAGAAGGCAAATTTTGCACAAAAGTTGGATCTCCTAAATCGGAAGCATAACCAGCTTGCGCAGGGATTGGAACATGAACAATTCGTTCGTCATTTTGAGGGTCTGTCACTATCGTTAATACACGAAAATCTTTGTGCGCTTCCTCTTTCATGAACATTGGACCTTCTCCTGTAAACAAATAAACAGGATTGATCTTGTATTTTTCAATTGCCTTTCGTAGTAATTCAATGGTTACATCTCTCCTATTTTTGAGGATTTCACTCAAACTTTGAGGCAAATAATCCAATGAAAGTGCAAATTGACGACTAGAACGTATTCTTTGGTCTTTTTTTAATTTATTGTGACAATTGATAAAACGCTGTGTTACAACACTATTCATAATTCTAATACTTTAAAGCAGAAAACAATTAGTATTTACGTTAGATTAACAAGTTAAGTTTAATACAATACTAAACAATCCTTTAAAAACATCTATACTGATACCTAATAATTGCTATTAAAACTAAACCTTTAATTATATTGCGTATTGAATTTACGCAAAAGACTGACAACTGTAAATGTAGCTGATTATACAGGAATAAGCAATTATTTACGCAAATAAATTAAACAATCTCTAATTTTAGTATAAAAGTGATATTTCTGCACAATGTTTTACAAAACCTACACAATGCTTGAATTGTACATTGATTAAAAATGAACTCTAAAGTTAAACTAGCGTTATATTCATTTACTCCTTTAAATTTATCTTTTTTACAAAATGGATTAAACTTCCTATAGTTTTTAATTATCATAATATCTATAAATTAATTATTCCGTCTTCTTTTTACGAGAATAAAAATCTATCAAAAAAAAGGCTTCTAAAAGTCTATTTCTTCTGCTTTGAGTTAAGGTTTTACAATTTTTTTTTGCTTGCAAGTACTAAAAATAAAGTACTTGGTTGCTTTTAAGAACAACCTTTCAGTCCATTTTTATGCTTGGTATAAAACTATGTCTTTAGATTAAATTTTAATTTGTCATATTCCTATCAAATAATTTGGATTCCTTTTTTATACTCTTATAAAAGAGTACTTTGAGCAGAACAACAAACTTATAGTCAAGAGCTTTTTTTTAGGTCAAAACTTACATCTCAACATGAAAGTACTACAAATTGCACTATGGTGTATATTAGGAACCATGCCCCTTTTCGCCCAAAGTCCTACGGAAATTATTCAAGCGTTTTTAGATCAAAAACAGCAAGAACTTAATTTAACGGTCGAAGATATTCGAGAATGGACTATTACTAGCCATCACACCTCTAAACAAAGTGGTGCTACACATGTTTATATTCAACAGCTTCATCAAGGTATTCCCGTTTTTAATGGTATTGCTAATTTTTCGATTAAGGATGGGAAAGTATTTAGTATGGGGAATCGATTATTAGATCATATTGCTCAGAATAGTAAATATACTACCCCTTCTATTCTCCCCAAGCAAGCAATTGTTTTGGCTGCAAAAGCATTAAAACTCTCTACGCCAAAACAGCTAAAAACCGTCGATGCTTTAAGCAACAAACATTTCATTTACAATACAGGTAATATTTCAATAGAGAACATTCCTGTTCAGTTAATGTATTATGAAACAGCAACAAAAGAAATTCGACTCGTTTGGGATTTATCTATTTATACTTTAGATGCTGGACATTGGTGGTCTGCACGTATAGATGCTCAAACAGGTGAACTGTTAGACTACAACGATTGGATTACACACTGTCAATTTGATGGTTCTCCATTCACAAAATGCAAGCATACACAACATCAACCTCTAAGTTACCAAGCTCCAGAAAAGATGTTGGCTCCTAATCAATACACTGTTTTTGCACTACCTACCGAAAGCCCTGCACATGGAATACGATCAGCAGTAACAGATCCTTCAGACACGCTCTCTTCTCCTTTTGGTTGGCACGACACCAATGGAAGTATTGGTGCAGAGTATACGATTACGAGAGGAAATAATGTCTATGCTTATGAAGATACTTCGGACAACAATGGTCCTGGATATAGTCCTGATGGTGGTTCTATTTTAGAATTCAATTTCTCTTACACTAATGGTGCTCAGCCTCCTAGCTACATAGATGCTGCGATTACCAATTTATTCTATATGAATAATATGATGCATGATATATGGTATCGTTATGGCTTCGATGAAGCAAGTGGTAACTTCCAACAGAACAATTACAATAATGGTGGTCAAGACGGAGATTATGTACGTGCTGAAACTCAAGATGGTAGTGGCATTAACAATGCTAACTTTGCGACCCCTCCAGATGGTCTGCGTCCTAGAATGCAGATGTATGTTTGGCCTTTTAGTAGCAATACAGGACATTTCTTAACGATTAATAATCCAAGTAATCTTGCAGGCACCTATTTGGCGTCTAGTGCTTCTTTTGGTCCATCACTTCCAGCCATTCCAATTACAGCAGATGTTGCTGTTTTAGAAGATGCTGTAGCACCAATTAATGATGGTTGTGATCCAATTGTCAATGCTGCTCAGTTAAATGGAAAAATTGTAATGATAGATCAAGGAACTTGTAACTTTACAGACAAAGTTCTTGCAGCACAAAATGCAGGAGCGGTAGCCGTTCTTATTGTTAATAATCTTGGTTTTTTATTTGTTGTTGGAGGAACACCTAGCAGTCCTATTACTATCCCAACTATTATGATTTTACCTGCCAGTGCTAATCCTATTAAAGCAGCTTTGGCATCCGCTCCAGGTTCTGTTTCCGCGTCTATTGATAATGCAGGAATTAGCGACAAAGATAGTGACTTAGACAACGGGATTATAGCACACGAATATGGCCATGGTATTTCTACTCGTTTAACAGGTGGTGCCAGCAATTCTGGGTGTTTGCGTAATGCAGAGCAAATGGGAGAAGGTTGGAGCGATTGGTTTGGCTTGATGTTAACCTTAGAACCTGGAGATCAAGGGACAGATATTCGTGGAATCGGTACCTATGTAAAAGGAGAATCAAACACAGGACCTGGCATTCGTCCAGCACCTTATTCTACTGATTTTGGAGTAAACCCATTTACTTATGGCAATTCTAATAATGCCTCTGCCATTTCCCAACCGCATGGAGTAGGGTTTATTTTTGCAACAGCACTTTGGGATTTGAATTGGGCTTTAGTTGACTTCTATGGTGGTACCCCCGATCCAGATTTGTACAATGGTACAGGAGGAAATAATATTGCTATGAACTTAGTTATTGAAGGACTTAAGTTACAACCTTGTAGCCCAGGTATGATTGATGGTCGGGATGCTATTTTACAAGCAGATCAATTATTATATGGTGGCACACATGAATGCCTTATTTGGGAAGTTTTTGCGAAAAGAGGCTTTGGTTTTAGTGCTAGCCAAGGAAGTACAGCTAGCCGATTAGATCAAGTAGAGGCTTTTGACCTCTCACCTGTTTGTATGGTAGCAGCTGCACCTCCTATTGCAAACTTTGCTCCCAGCTCACTAAATAGCTGTGTTTCTACGATATCTTTTAAAGATTCTAGTACTTCAACACCGCAACAATGGCTTTGGAATTTTGGAGATGGAGCTACTTCTAGCCAACAAAACCCATCTCATGCTTACATCTTAGATGGTGTTTATAACGTCAGTCTGGTAGTTACTAATAATATGGGTAGCGATACGATGACACAACAAATTACAATTACGTTACCTCCTGCTCCTATTGCTATTGGTGATGAAGTTTGTGCAGGGGATTCAGCAATGTTAGTTGCAACAGGAACGGGTAGCATTCAATGGAAAAGCACCTCTAATACCATTATAACGCAAGGAGATACGTTGTGGGTTCCTAATGTGGGTTCTATACAAACCTATTATGCCGAAAATTTAACTGGTACTCCATCTCAGTTTATTGGAGCACCCGATAGTAGCATTGGTACTGGGAATATTGATAACTCTGCATATGCAGCACTAAACTTTAGAGCGGACCAATCTTTAGAAATTGTTTCAACTTGGGTTTATGCTCAAGGGCCAAGCGTTAGAACTTTCTTTTTGGCAAGTGGAGAAAATACAACAGGAACAGTTCCTACAAATATTGTAGATGATGTTACTGTATTTTTACAAAACGGTTGGCAAGAAGTGCAATTAAATTTAATGGTTCCAGATACAGGAAATTATAACTTGGGAGGAGAAACATTAAATCTATATGCCAATACAACAGGAGCAGCTTATCCTTATGCTATTCCAGGCTTGATTTCTATCAATAGTAGTTCTTCTACAACTGCGCCTAACGATAATTATTATTATTTTTATAACCTACAAGTTCGAGAGCCTCGTTGTGTTTCACCAAAAGATACGGCAACAGCGGTACCTGTCTCTAGTTATTTTACATATACTGACAATAGCAACACCTTTACTTTTACAGATGGTTCTGCTGGAGCTACTTCTTGGCTTTGGAACTTTGGAGATGGAACAACATCTACACAACAAAATCCAGTGCATACCTATCCAAATGGAAATGCTTACACAGTAACCTTAACTATCAACGGTGGTTCTTGTACTTCTACACAAATCATTAATGGTGTATTAGGAATTAATAGCCCTACTACTAATAAACCAATGGTTACTTTGATGCCAAACCCTGCCAACAGTTGGGCACAATTAAATCTAGATCAAGCAGCAACTGAAGATTTGACCATACAGGTTTCTGGTGTTGATGGCAGAATACTTCAAACAGCTACTTTAAAACAAGGCATTACAGAATTCACTTTGAATTTAGAGCAGTTGCCTAGTGCCGTTTATATTGTCTCTATCCATGGCTTAAATTTCTCTGAAGTAAGAAAGTTAGTTAAAGAGTAATAGAATTTGATGTACTAAAATTATGTCTTGGTATTAAGCGTTCTAATTTTTTTTTGCTTAACATCAGTTTTTATTAAAAATAAATACAACACGGTATAAATAATACCAATCCCTACTATTGAAAATTCAATGGTAGGGATTTTTCATTTCCCCCAAAACTAAGGACTCTAAAAATTACTTTTTTAACTTTTTGTAAAATTTTAGTCATACAATTTCAACTTACACAAGTGATAATTTCTATCAAGTGCATTTTTACCAAATAAAAATGTATTTTTGCAAAACCTCTCCCGTAATACAGTATTAAATATTTTTACAGTACAACAAATTCAATAGTTATTATGAAACAACTCGCCTTTACTATGCTGGGACTACTTCTCAGTACAGTAACATTACTCGGTCAAAATCCGTCTACGGTCATTCAGCAATTTTTGGATAAGAATCATGCTGAACAAGAATTAACACAACAAGATATTAGTAATTGGAGTATCACTAGTCATCATACTTCCAATACAAGTGGTGTTACACATATTTATATTCAACAAGAGCACCAAGGTATTCCTGTATCTAATGGTGTTGCCAACTTCGCACTAAAAGATGGAAAGGTACTTAGCATGGGAAACCGCTTGGTAACAAACTTAAGTCAAAAAGCAAACTATACGACTCCTGCAATTAATCCAGTGCAAGCAATCCAATCTGCCGCCACAGAATTGGGCTTAAAAGTACCAACAGGACTTAAAGCATTAGAGCCAATTAACAAACAACATTTCATTTATAACAATGGAGGTATTTCAAACGAAAATATCCCAGTACGTTTAATGTATCATGCCGTATCTGATATAGAGGTGAAGTTAGTTTGGGATTTATCTATTTACACCTTAGATGCAGAACATTGGTGGTCGGTACGTGTAGATGCTCAAACAGGGACACTAATAGACCAAAATGATTGGGTCGTTCATTGTAACTTTGAGCACTCTCCATTCACAAAATGCAACAACAAAAGTCACGAAAGTTTTCTAAAAACACCTGCTGACTTTAGCGCCCCAGAGACAATGCTACAACCAGATCAATATACTGTTTTTGCACTTCCATTAGAAAGTCCTAGTCACGGAGCACGTTCTATGGTAACAAATCCTGCGGACACACTTGCGTCTCCTTATGGATGGCATGATACCAATGGTGCAAATGGTGCAGAATTCACAATTACAAGAGGAAACAATGTCTATGCCTATGACGATGTTGCTGATAATAACACTCCAGGTTTTAGCCCTGATGGCAATGCTGTTTTGGAATTTAACTTTCCTTACAATGCTTCTGCTAATCCTAATACCTATCAACCAGCAGCAATCACCAACTTGTTTTACATGAACAATATGATGCACGACATTTGGTACCGTTATGGTTTTGATGAGGCAGGTGGAAACTTCCAATTCAACAACTACGGTCGCGGTGGAACAGATGATGATCACGTCTTTGCAGAAGCACAAGATGGTGGAGGAACTAATAATGCTAATTTTGCAACACCACCAGATGGTTTTAATCCTAGAATGCAGATGTATTTGTGGAATAGCGCAGGTAGTAGTGGTGGCAACTACTTAGATGTAAATAGTCCTTTAGGAATAGCGGGTAGTTATGGTGCAGCAGATGCTGCCTTTGGTCCAGGTCTTCCTGCCACTCCAATTACCGCTGACTTAGTCCTAATAGAAGATAATACAGCACCAATCAATGATGGTTGTGAAACAATTACAAATGCAACTGCCTTAGCAGGAAAAATTGCTGTAATTGATCGTGGCAACTGTTCTTTTGTTCTAAAAGTAGAAGCAGCTCAAAATGCAGGTGCTTTGGCAGTTATTATCATCAATAATGCAGCAGGTGCTCCTTTTCAGATGGGTGGTGCCAGCAATACGATTACGATTCCATCTATTATGATTGAACAAAACGATGGAAATACGATAAAAGCACAAATGGCAGCAGGAATAGTTAATGGCACTATTAGTAATGGTGGTGCTCCTAGTAATGTCAAAGATGGTGATTTGGACAATGGAATTATTGCACATGAATATGGTCATGGTATTTCTACCCGTTTAACAGGTGGTGCCAGTAATGCCAACTGTCTAAACAATCCAGAACAAATGGGAGAAGGTTGGAGCGACTGGTTTGGTCTAATGTTAACCATTGAACCTGGTGATGCTGGATCTGATGTTCGTGGAATTGGAACTTATGCTTCCAATCAACCTGTTACAGGACAAGGAATTCGTCCAGCTCCTTATTCTACAGATTTTGCCGTTAATCCATTTACCTATGGTAATTCTAATAATGCAGGTCAAATTTCTGAGCCACATGGCGTTGGATTCATCTTTGCAACCGTTTTGTGGGATTTAAGCTGGGCATTAGTAGACCAATACGGTGGTGTTCCTGACCCAGATTTGTACAATGGTACAGGTGGAAATAACATTGCTATGAACTTAGTCATTGAAGGACTAAAATTACAACCTTGTAGCCCAGGTATGATTGATGGTCGTGATGCGATTATATTAGCTGATGAAATGTTGTATGGTGGAATACATAAATGTTTAATTTGGGAAACTTTTGCCAATAGAGGTTTTGGTTTTAGTGCTAGTCAAGGTAGTTCTGCTAATCGTTCAGATCAAACAGAAGCTTTTGACTTACCACCTATCTGTCAAACAGCAACAGCTCCTCCTGTAGCGGCATTTAACCCAAGTAGCTCTAGCTCTTGTATCACAACAATTTCATTTACAGACAACAGCACAGACATTCCTCAATCTTGGTTGTGGAACTTTGGAGATGGTACTACTTCTACCATTCAGAATCCTACACACACTTATAGTAACAGTGGTATTTATACTGTAAAATTGGTTGTAACCAATACCGTAGGAATGGATTCTACTATACAACAAGTAACGATTACCTTGCCTCCTACTCCTATTGCGAATGATATTGAAGTTTGTGCAGGAGATACTGCTTATGTTCCTGCAATTGCTACAGGTGTTGCTCAATGGAAAAATACAACAAATAACATTGTTTATATTGGAGATACTTTAGCAGTTCCCAATGTAGGTTCTGTTCAAACTTACTATGTTGAAAATGCTGTTGGTGCAGCTTCTCAATATGTTGGTCCAAGTAATGGAACAATTGGTGCGGGTGGTTATCATGCCTCTGCTTTTCATGGAGCTTTAAACTTTACAGCAAACCAAAGTTTCGAAATTGTATCTGCTTGGGTGGATGCAGATGGAGCGGGTCCTCGTACCTTCTATTTAGCAAGTGGTGTTAATAATGATGGCACACCTCCTAGTGGTACTGGAATTGTAGACCAAGTAACTATTAACTTAGTAGATGGCATACAACGTATTAATCTAAATTTGATGGTTCCTGCTGCTGGTAATTATAACATCGGTGGTAATAATGTAGACCTATTTAGAAATAGTGGTGGAGCCAACTACCCTTATACTTTGAGTGGTTATATGACCATTAATAACT
>ENA-ORXM01002778-ORXM01002778.1-marine-metagenome-genome-assembly--contig:-NODE-2778-length-19271-cov-3.778056_pt1 | contig 19271 bp, 17 predicted proteins | sample MGYA00237867_ERZ511480 | MGnify/ENA primary metagenome ERZ511480 (study PRJEB26309, sample SAMN06266103) | marine metagenome | isolation source: Algal blade | place: United Kingdom:Sidmouth, United...
GCACTGCATACCATGATACACCAGATCAAGTCCTGGATAAGAACGACCTATTCATGGGTGAGCGATTTCAACATAAACAGGTATTTCAACGAGTTCTGTTTCCGGATAAACCGCTCACAGAACAAGGGAACCATATTCAACAACTTGATAAACAAGATGGTCAGTAGGGACAAGGTATACCAGAGACAAATTATAAGTAGTTAGCTACTGACCTCTATTTATATTTATGTTGCCCATTAAGAAAAATATAGAGTTTTAATTTATTAGTGGCTATTTGTAGTGGATTTAGGTTTTCATCGTACAGAATTCCAAATGTCCAAATACATTTTCCAATTGCCGTTTTCTTTTCGCCAAATAACGACATACTTTCCTTTCCAAGGGCTTTCCGAGCCATCTGCTTTTTTAGTAACACCCTCATAATAACCATAATCATAGGCTTCATTTCCGATCACTTTTATTTCTTCGGGCATCAGTTTGTGATGTATGGTACGTATACCTTCGGGAAGTTTCCAATAGGCTAGTATGGAGTCTTTTCCGGTTAAAATATTCATGTTGTTCGGAAAAATTTTAGCGTCCGGGGTATACGATTCGCCAATCATTTTATAATTCGCATTCATTACGTATTGAGAAAAGTTTTCGGCATTTTTTAAAATTTGGTCGATATCCTTCTTACTTCCTACATATTCTTGAGCGAAGCTAAGGTTAGCCAGAAGAAATAGTGCTAGAATAGGTATTATCGATTTTGTAGTTTTCATGTTGTTGATTTTTTAAAATTGTATTCTATTGGATATTTTGACGATAGAAGATTTTACTAACGACCTTCCATTCATCGTCTATCTTCAGTAGGTTCATGTAATCGATAAATGCAAATGTGTCGTATTCGATTTTTAGTTTTGCGCTTGCCGCAGTTCCGGAAATATCTACAGATTCAATGCTTGTCTTACGATTTTGCTTTGGGCCTGATTTAATTCCTTTTTTGAAAAACTCAAGTGCATTTACTTCCTTGTAGCCATCGCCAGTAATAAATTTCATAGTGGCCGTTTTATGGAAAGCCTTTTTTAAGGTTTCAAAATCATTGTTGGTACCACCATCGAGATAGTACGATACCGTTTTTTCAACCAAGTCTTTATCGGACTCTTGTGCACTGATAATATTGATAAAGGTCATACAGATAGTAGTGATTAGAAAAATGTTTCTCATGATTGTTCGTTTTTAAATGATGAGCACAAGGTTACTACGAATCCTTTGGAAAAAGTTAGATTGTAAAGTGAAAAACCTTCAAATTTATAAATCAGGAAAAATAAATGTACCTAGCCGATTTGCTTTTTAAATTTTGCGGGCGTCATGCCTTTAATTTTTTTAAAGGCGGAATAGAAAGTAGAGTTTGATTTGAATCCACATTCCTGACCAATAGCTTCTAAAGTAAGGTGCTGATTAGATACCAACATAGTTTCGACTGCCCTGATACGGTGCTCGTTCAAAAAAAGCGAGAAGCCTTTGCCTACATTGTCGTTCAAAAATTGAGATAAACGGTGAGGCGGCACATTGAGTTCTTGAGCGACATCTGAAAGTTTTAAATCAGGATTTTTGTATAATTGCTCACCGTTCATAATATCGTTTAATCGCAGATTAATGGATTCTGCTTCGTCATCCCCGATTTTTTTATCCGCATACTTAATATCCTTTTCAAAGAAAATGGAATTCTTGTTTCTTTTAAAAACCCATAATAACAGCAGTAGGTAAAAAACGAACGAAAACGATAAAGCCCCGACAATATACGAGGTATAACTGCTGGTCGCATAGGCCATCCAAATGATTGCCGTCCCCACATAAACGCTTAATAACAAGATTTCAAAATCATTGAGTTTTTTATTGGGTGAAAAAAGTTTGAGGAAGGTGATTTTCAGTTGAAATCCAGAAATAATTATATAGATAAGCCATTGAGTGTATATGGTCCTAACCAGATAGGGCGACCAAATATGTTGATAATCGCGGTACGGAATGATAAACCAAGCAACCGTAATCATTGCGAGAAAGGGAACAACATGTACATACCATTTTCTATTAAAACTATTGGCCTCTTTCGAGACCGAAGCGGTGTAGAGATAAAGAAACGGGCCGATTAATAAACAGGCCGAAAGTCCAATATGTATAAACGTTTCGGATAAATCGCGATTGAAAAAAAAGAATACGGATTTGATTATCCGAATACTTAGCACGAACAACAAAGCAGCTAAAAAATAATTGGAAGTATGTTTCTGTTTGGCGAAAAAAGCAAAATATATACTCAGCACCAAACCATTAATTGCCCCTAAGGCGCTGAACAAAAACAAAATTTGTGTTTGAAAGTCCATATGTTAATCAATACATATAAAGATATGGTGTTTAGGTCAAACCGTTTGATTTTGGTTGGTTGTCAATTTGAAGTAGTGCCGATCGAACGAGCATACCTTAGTTATAACATATGAATTATAGAAAAGGCCAAACGGGAATTACATACGAAATGGTCATGGTTTCAGTAAGTTTAAAATGTAATGACTATATAATTGACAATTAAGATGCTTTATGCGTTCAAGAGGATACCATATGTAATCTTGACGCCGTTTCGGGCCTAGTTCTATTAAAAAAAATCCCGATAACATGAAGTTATCGGGACGTATTTTTAATTTCAAAGCTGTATTTATCCTATCACCTGTTTTTCAGAAATATACGGTTGACTGTAATTTCGTTTTCCTGTCGCTTTATACATTGCGTTTGCCAATGCCCCTGAAATTGGTGGTAATGAAGGCTCACCCAATCCCGTAGGGTCGATTACGTTGTCTACGAAGAAAGACTCGATTTCTTTAGGTGCTTGCTGATGTCTGATTAATTGATAGGTATCAAAATTCTTGTGTTCCGGCTTACCATCTTTAAAGGTCATTTGGCTATACGTAGCATGGCCGATACCATCGATAATGCCCCCTTCGATTTGGTTTCTTGCGCTTACAGGATTTATAACAATGCCACAGTCTACGGCACACCATACTTTCTGCACTTTGGGTGCATCGCCGTCCATCTCAAGGTCAAGAACTTGTGCTACATAAGAGTTGTGGCAATAGTAGGAAGAAACACCACGAGATAAGCTGCCATTCGCGCCGTTGTCCCAACCGGATTTTTCCCTTACCAATTTCAATACGCCTGCATAGCGTTCGGGGTCATAATCATTTTTTTCCGGATCCCCAACAGGATTACTAATAGCGCGATCGAACAATTCCAAACGGAATTCTATAGGGTCTTTTCCTGCTAGTTCAGCCACTTCATCCATAAAAGATTGTTCGGCACCTGCGATGAAGTTAGATCGAGGAGCTCTCCAAGCACCGGTAGTAACGTTGGAATCCAATTTGTATTTCTCCGCCAAATAATTATCAACGGCACCGGCCGGAAATCGGTTCTCAAAAACCAAGTCGTCGTTTGCGCCCACTCCCTTGACATGCCAGGCAATTAATTCGTTGTTTTCATCTAAAGCGGCTTTGTAGCGAACTTTATAGGAAGGTCGATAAGTGCCCTGTGTCATATCATCTTCGCGGGTATATACCAGTTTAATGGGTGCCTGTATTTTTTTGGAAATAACCGCCGCCTCGACCCCGAAGTGTCCGTAAAGTCGACGGCCGAAACCTCCCCCCATACGGGTCATTGCAATATCGATTTTTTCGACCGGCATATCTAAGACCGCAGCTAGAGTTTTTTCAAGAAATTCGGGGGTTTGAATAGGGCCTTTCAGTTCTGCTTGGTCGGATGTAACATTTGCGAAAAAATTCATCGGCTCCATAGTATTATGTGCCAAGAAAGGCGCGCTAAAGGTTCGTTCAACGACCTTAGCGGCGTTTTTGAATGCTTTCTTCACATCACCATCCTTGCGTGCAGGTTCTGCCTGTGTTGTATTTAACAGTTCGACCAAGGCCTTATCATGATTTATGGTACTTTCAAGAGGGGAAGATTCTTCCCACTCAACCTTCAATGCTTTTTTTGCTTGCATACACTGCCATGTAGATTCACCTACAACGGCAACTAACTGTGGAATGCCACCTCCATCGGACCATTGTTTTTCAATACCTTCAGGGTACACCTCAATAGGAAAAACATCTTTGATGCCGGGCATTGATTTTACCGATTCGGCATCCATTGATTTATATTTCATGCCAAAAGCCGGTGGGTGCACGATCATGGCAATAAGCATCCCCTCTTCTTGAATATCCAAGCCGAACAGCGGCTTTCCGGTTACAATGTCCGGTCCGTCAACATTTTTTCTGTCCGTTCCAACGATGGTAAAGTCTTTAACTTCCTTTAGGGCTACTTCCTCAGGAACCTCAATATCTGCTGCTGCGGAAGCCATTTCACCATAACCTACCGACTTAGCGCTGGCCTTATGCGAAAGCACTCCGGCATTTGTTGTGATTTCTTCTGCTGGTACCTGCCAAGCTTTAGCCGCTGCGGTAATCAACATATGTCTCGCCGTAGCTCCGGCCATTCGTAAAGATTCCCATCCGTGACGTATAGACTGGCTGCCCCCCGCCAATTGTCGTTCGAAAATATCGGTATTTAATGGGGCTTGTTCAACGAGTACATCGCTCCAGTCAATATCCAATTCTTCGGCAACGATCATGGGCATCGCCGTTTTTACGTTTTGACCGATTTCAGGATTGGGTGACATGATGGTCACCATACCGTTATCACCGATTTTTAGAAAACCGTTCAGATTGAACCATTCTTTCGGCATACTTTTTACTTGCTCGGGAGTGGGCTTGCACGATGCCAGCCAGCTAAAGCTAAGTAGCATTCCACCACCGGCAAGGGCAGAACTTTTTAAAAAGGAACGTCTGTTATATGATGTTTTTACAAGTGTCATTTTCTTTGTTTTTAGAGGTGCAGGCAATTTTTAAACGTTTTCAGAATTCGCAGCTTTTTTAATGGCTTTCTTGATTCTGGTGTACGTTCCACAACGGCAGATGTTACCGTTCATAGCCGTTTCAATTTCGGAATCCGTCGGATTCGGATTGCTTTTCAAAAATGCACTTGCATTCATGATTTGACCTGCTTGGCAGTACCCGCATTGGTATACGTCTTCCTCCAACCAAGCTTTTTGCACGGGGTGGTCACCGTTTTCCGATAGCCCTTCAATAGTAGTAATAGCCTTATCGCCGACTGCCGAAATGGGTAACTGGCAAGAACGTACCGCATTGTCGCCAAGATGAACGGTACAGGCACCGCATTGTGCGATACCGCAACCGAATTTGGTTCCGACTAGTTTGAAGTGATCTCGTAACACCCAAAGCATAGGTGTGGTAGGGTCCACGTCTATGCTTTGGCTTTTTCCGTTGATGTTTACATTGAAATTTGCCATGATTCTGATATAGATATATTATATCTGTTGAAATTACAAAATTTAAAAACGTTTAAATGCTATAAATCAAATATTTTCTTACAAATGGCAGCACTATTTGCGAATCTCAAGCAAGTTGTGGTATTAATCAGTATAGATACTCTAATCTTCTTCAAAAGTACTTGAGGCATAGAATTCTTGGTTCTTTTCTGAAATTACATACTCTACTCTTCTGTTCTTTTTTCGCCCTTCTTCGGTTTCGTTTAATGCTAATGGGAGCATATCACCAAACCCTTTCCATGCGATTCGCAAAGGTGATAATCCGTTGTCGAGTAAAAACAACCCAACCTCTTTCGCCCTTCTTTGGGAAAGTTCCTTGTTGTAAGTTGCTGAGCCGAGGTTATCCGTATGTCCGTAAACCGAAATATTCAAATCGGGATTAGTCTTAAGGTGATTGACCAATTTTTGTAATTGTTTTTTGCCGTCTCCTAAGATTTCATGTCCGTTTAATTCGAAAAAAAGATTTTCGAGCACATAATTTTCGTCTAAACGAAAGGGGTTTTCTTTTTCCTCTACCGAAACCATATCGATAAAATAGTAAGAGGCTTTTTTAAGGTTTCTGGCTACCTCGGTTCTACGGGTATCCGAATTAGACTTAAAGTTTCCTAATACGATATATTTTTCGGTTCCATCTGCGGTATATTCACCTGTAAGTTCCATCCAGCTGCCCTTGTCAGTGAGATATCTTTTACTCTTAATTCCAACATAGTTGGTGAATCCGTTTTTGCGCATCCAACCAAAAGAGATGTTTCTCTTTGTACGGAGATTCAATAATTTCTGACTAAAAAGAATACCTAGTTCATCTACTGCAAATTGTGACCTGTCAGCCAGGCTAACTCTAAATGAAAAAGTATACTTTTTACCTTTTTCAAGTTTTTCAATGAGCTCTCCGGCAATATATTCTCGATAATCTTTTGGTCCATAAGCATAAAAGCCGGCATATGCGTTGCCTTCAAAGGTTTCTTGATTACCTATGAAATTGAAGCCCGTAGACATTTTATCACCGCATACGTTAAAATAATCTGTACTGCCCTGAGTTGCTTTATACCAGAAATTAACGTCGTCTTGAAAAGTACCGTACCCGTCAGGGCAGCCTACGGCATCTTCGAACCCTGGATTTTTAACTAAGTTCTGGGCAAACGTGTTTACAAAGCCCAGAATATAAAGTAAAGCGATTAAGAATGTACGGATAATTGTGTAAAGAGTAGTTTTTGTTTCCATAACGAAAAAAGTATTTATAAAGTGAGAAAAAGATTACTTGTTTACATACTTACCGAAAAAACACTACCAAGGGTTCATTTTTTTCGATGAACGGTAAAAAGTTTTGATTTTTACTGCCGGAAACAGAACTTATCACAGAACTCGTCTTGACTTTTTCTTTTACCTGCGAATTATACATTTTGCGCCCTAATTTTGTCAATTTTGAGTTCCGTAGCTATGGCTATACAACTAAAAAAGACTTCATTACGGCACAAAAGCCATAACTCTCGGTTCCAAACAAAAAGTCAAGATGAGTTCACATAATAAATATGAACTTTTACAGCTTTGTGGGGTGAATAGGTTCGTATTATATCTCGACGTTTTTGCTCGAGATTACGCTTTGTCAATTTTCGCTATCTTAGCGACATGCTCTCTAAAAAGACAAAATACGGCTTGAAGGCGCTAACTTATTTGGCTTCTCAAAAGGAGAACAAACCTGTACAGATTGCCGAGATTGCACAACATGAGAATATTTCCCAAAAGTTTTTGGAAAGTATTTTGTTGTCCTTAAGAAAAACAGGATTTTTAGGTTCGAAAAAAGGAAAGGGTGGGGGATATTACTTGATTAAGAACCCAAATGAGGTTTTGATGACCGATGTAATGCGAGTGCTAGAAGGGCCCATCTCGATGGTGCCCTGCGTTAGTTTGAACTTTTATGAAAAATGTGCGGATTGTCCGGATGAAAACTCCTGTTCTGTCCATAAATTGATGCTTATGGTAAGGGATGCCAATCTAGAAGTATACCGCAACAATACCTTGGCAGATTTAGTAATTTAGTATTTGTCATTCCCGGGCTTGTGCTGAACTCGTTTCAGTAAAGACGGGAATCTCTGTATTGTCACTCATTCGCGTTGCCCTGAGGCCAATCGAAGGGAAGGCCGGAATCTTATTCCAGAAGGTTTAAAAATCCCCATAAATTCCAAACATAAAATGAATAATCAATAATTTATAATCAAATATCTTGTTAATCTACTAAATCTATAGGGTAAAAGTAATTTCTATGGAAATCTTGCGTCCAAGACAATAAAAATATACTATTTTTGTTTACTCTATTAAATTGATGGGGTAATTAGATTTATTACGAACGATGATAGTAGACCAGTTGATTTTAGATAAGAAGGCCTCCAAACAAAAGTATTCGGAAGACAAAAAATCGGAGAAACCTATTCGTAGTATTGCCAAGGCGATAAGTTGGCGAGTGATAGGTACGCTAGATACTTTATTGATTTCGTACCTGCTCACCGGTGAAGTGGCAATTGCCGCTTCTATAGCCTCGATAGATTTTGTCACAAAAATGTTTCTCTACTTCTTTCATGAACGTCTTTGGAACAAAATTAACTGGGGTAAATAAACATATTCGATATGGCATTTTCAGAAGCGTCAATAAAGCGATTAAATAAGCAGTTCAAGGGTATTCCGCCATCAGAGATTATTTCTTGGGCGGTAAAGAACTCAACGAACGCTGTTGTTACCACCAACTTTCGCCCGTACGAAGTGGCTATTCTTGACGCCGTTGCAGACGTTAAAAGTGATATTCCGGTAATATGGTGTGATACTGGCTATAACACACCGAATACCTATAAGCATGCCGAGGAATTGATTGAAAGATTGCATCTGAACATCGATTTATATGTACCGAAACAGACGACGGCCCATCGTGATGTTGTAATGGGCATTCCGCAAATCGATGACCCAAGGCATTCCGAGTTTACCGAGCAAGTGAAATTGGAGCCTTTCAAAAGGGCAATGGAAGCCCATAAACCCGATGTCTGGTTTACGAACTTAAGAAAAGGACAGACCGCATTGCGCGATTCGCTTGATATTCTTAGTTTGAGTAAAGATGGTGTTTTAAAGGTGAGTCCTTTTTACTATTGGAGCGATACGCAATTGGATGCTTATTTGAAAGAACGAAAATTACCCAACGAACATAAATATTTTGATCCCACCAAGGTTTTGGAGAATCGGGAGTGTGGGTTGCACACGTAGGAAAAATACAAACACAAACACAAACACAAAAATCAAATTCAAACACAATAGATGTTAGCAGAAACAAAGTTCTTACGATAGTATTTGTGTTTGAGTTTGACATTTGAATTTGAATTTTATGAAGGATACATCACACATTAACGCCCTAGAAAACGAGGCGATTTACATCTTTCGGGAAGTAGCCGCACAATTCGAACGGCCTGTTCTGCTGTTTTCCGGTGGAAAAGATTCCATTACACTGGTTCGTTTGGCACAAAAAGCCTTCTGGCCGGCAAAGATTCCTTTTCCGTTGATGCATATCGATACGGGTCACAATTTTCCGGAGACCATTGAGTTTCGTGATAGATTGGTCGAAGAGCTAGGCTTAGAGCTTATCGTAAGAAATGTACAGGATTCCATTGATCAAGGAAAGGTGAAAGAAGAAACTGGAAGATATTCCAGTAGAAATATTTTACAGACCACTACTTTATTAGATGCCATTGAAGAATTTAAGTTCGATGCTTGTGTCGGCGGTGCTCGAAGAGACGAAGAAAAAGCCCGTGCCAAGGAACGTATTTTTTCGGTACGTGATGATTTTGGACAGTGGGACGAGCGTAACCAGCGACCTGAGCTTTTTGATATGTTGAACGGCCAAATTGAATTGGGACAGAACGTTCGTGTCTTCCCGATTTCAAACTGGACGGAACTTGATGTTTGGTCTTATATAAAGGAGGAAGAAATTGAAATTCCATCTATCTATTTTGCACACAAGCGAAAAGTATTTTTACGTGATGGACTTATCTGGTCACATTCCGACTACGTTTATCAAGAAGAAGATGAAGAAGTTTTAGAACGTATGGTACGTTTTCGTACGGTAGGCGATATGAGCTGTACGGCAGCAGTTTTCTCTGATGCGACCGATATTGAATCGGTAGTCGAAGAGATTCGAGATTCTACGATTTCAGAAAGGGGGGCGCGTATCGATGATAAGCGATCCGAAGCGGCAATGGAAAAAAGAAAACAACAGGGATACTTTTAAAGAGTTGGCAGTACTCAGTAGCAGTTGGCAGTTTAAATATCAAGTACTGCCTACTGCAACTGCCAACTGAATACTAAAAAAAATGGAAGTACTAAAAATAGCAACAGCGGGAAGCGTCGACGATGGAAAAAGTACCTTAATCGGTCGCTTGCTCTACGATACGAAATCATTGACCTCTGATAAATTAGAGGCTATAGAGAAAACGAGTAAAAAGAAGGGGTATGATTACCTCGACTTTTCTTTGGCGACCGATGGTCTGGTAGCCGAACGTGAACAAGGTATTACCATTGATGTGGCGCATATCTATTTTTCGACCAAAACAAAGAGCTACATTATTGCCGATACTCCCGGGCATGTTGAATATACCAGAAATATGGTGACAGGGGCTTCGACTTCTCAGGCCGCAATTATTCTAATCGATGCTAGAAAAGGCGTAATTGAACAGACCAATCGACATTTTTTTATAAATAATCTTTTGAGGGTCAAAGAGGTTGTGGTTGCCATAAATAAAATGGATCTGGTTGATTTTTCAGAGGAAAGATATGACGAGATAAAAGCCGATTTTGAACAGTTGATGGCAAAACGCGATTATCAAGATCAAAAAATCACTTTTATTCCGGTAAGCGCTTTGAAAGGGGATAATGTGGTCAACAGATCCGAAAACACGCCATGGTACGAAGGAGAAACCTTATTGGAGCATCTGGAGAGTTTAGATTTGGCCGCAGTATCTAATATTGGGACGCCGAGGTTCCCCGTACAATATGTTATCCGTCCGAAGACCGAAGATTTTCACGATTTCAGGGGGTTTGCCGGTAAAGTGTATGGTGGCGAACTAAGCGTAGGTGATGAGGTGGTAGCGCTACCATCACAAACCACATCCAAGATTAAGGAAATCTATTTTTACGATAAAAAATATCAAACCGCTTCGCGACGATCATCGGTGACCATCACCTTAGAAGATGAAATCAATTTGAGTAGGGGAGATATGTTGGTCAAAGCGGGTGATTTGCCAAATATCGAAAAGCAGTTTACGGCAACCATTTCTTGGATGGATTCTGAACAACTAACTTCCGGTAAAAAATATGTAGTACAGCATGGCGTGAACAAAGTATTGGCTAAAGTCGATAATATTCATCACAAAATTAATCCCGATTATTCGGGTATCGAAACCGATGTTGACGGTTTGGGTATGAATGATATTGCACAGGTGACGTTCAAATTGAACAAGCCGATATTTTACGATCAGTTCAAGAACCATCGTACCAACGGCTCGTTTATTCTAATCGATACACAAACGAATAGTACCGTGGGGGCGGGATTCATCAACTAATAAGCTGAATGAGGGGATTGTCCCCTTGAGGGGACTTTAGGGGTGTGCTCGTTAGTAAGAGATTCCCATTTTAAATCTATTAATCCCATTAAAAATATTATAAAAATTAGTCTAGGCTCTTGGCTCTAGCCTCTTGATTCTTAAAAAGATATGCAAAGTTTTAGAACAGAAATAGAAAACCCGGTAGTAGAAAAAGATATCTTGGAACTGGAGAAGAAAATTCATCAGTTTCATGAAGGGAAATTAGATGAGGAAAAATTCCGAAGTCTCCGTTTGGCGCGTGGTGTTTACGGGCAGCGGCAACAAGGTGTTCAGATGATCCGCATCAAACTGCCCTACGGAAAGGTAACATCAAACCAGTTGCGAAGAATTTGTGACGTGTCCGATGAATATTCAACGGGACGCTTACATATAACGACGCGGCAAGATATACAGATTCACTATGTAGACCTCAATCGTACACCAGAGCTTTGGGCGCAATTGGAAAAAGATGATGTTACCCTTCGCGAAGCTTGTGGAAATACCGTGCGTAACGTCACGGCAAGTGAGACCGCGGGAATAGATGTCGATGAACCTTTTGATGTTTCCCCATATGCACATGGCCTCTTCGAATATTTTTTAAGGAATCCGATTAGTCAAGAAATGGGTCGGAAATTCAAGGTCTCCTTTTCTTCAAGTGATGCCGATACGGGACTTTCCTATATGCACGATTTAGGTTTTATAGCCAAAATAGAAAATGGAGTTGTAGGCTTTAAAGTGATGCTCGGTGGCGGATTGGGTTCGCAGCCACGTCATGCAGATGTGCTTTATAAGTTTTTGCCTTCCGATAAGATCATTCCCTTAATGGATGGCGTAATAAGAGTCTTTGATCGTTACGGAGAACGAAAAAGTAGGGCAAAGGCACGAATGAAGTTTTTGCTAAAGGATGTTGGTCTAGATGGATTTAAAAAATTATTGGAAGACGAACAAAAAGCTGTTCCCAATAAAACATTTCCTATAGATGCAGATGCATATCCAAAGGTAAAGATAGCTGCAGCTGATAGTCCGAATACCGTAATCGAAGATACAGAAGCTTTTGAAAAATGGAAAACGACCAACCTTGTTCCCCAAAAACAAGAAGGCTATGTGGCAATAGGTATAAAAGTGATATTGGGTGATTTCTATACAGATAAAGCACGACTTTTGGCCGATTTGGTCGAGAAGTATGCTGCTAGTGAGATTCGTTTGTCCTTACGTCAGAATATTTTGATTCCATATGTAAAAGAAGAATTGTTGCCTTTTTTCTATTCCGAACTAACAAAACTGGGTTTTACGGAAATCGGCTACAACACAGCCTTGGATATTACCGCCTGTCCGGGTACCGACACCTGCAATTTAGGAATTGCAAGTAGCACCGGTATCGCGGAAGAGCTGGAAAGAATCATTAAAATGGAATACCCCGAATACATTTCAAATCCTGATGTTGTTATTAAGATAAGCGGTTGTATGAACGCCTGTGGGCAGCATAATATGGCCAATATCGGTTTTCAGGGAATGAGCATCCGAACCAAGGATAAATTAGTCGCACCGGCATTACAAGTGTTATTGGGTGGCGGAAATATCGGAAATGGCGAAGGTCGATTTGCCGATAAAGTGGTCAAAGTACCTAGCAAAAGAGGTCCTGAAGCGTTACGATTGATTTTAGACGATTTTGATGCCAATGGAAACGGACAATCCTACGCCGATTATTATGCGGAAAAGGGTCAAATGTATTTCTATGATTTCTTGACGCATCTATCGGATTCGGATAACCTGACCGCCGAAGATTTTATTGATTGGGGTACTACTGAAAAGTATAAAAAGGAAATCGGTATCGGCGAATGTGCAGGGGTGGTCATTGATCTTATTGCTACCCTGTTGTTCGAAAGCCAAGAAAAAATACACAACGCCGAGGAGGCTTTAAAAGAGGGGAAATGGGCTGCGAGCATATATCACTCGTATTCTTCAATGGTGAACACGGCCAAAGCGATGTTGACCTCCGAGAATGTTAAAGTCAATACACACGCCAGTATTATAAAAGATTTTGATGAAAAATTCTTAAAATCGGGCAGAATGTGTACCGATGGAGGTTTTGAAAATTTAGTACTCCAAATCAACAAAAATGAACCAACAGAGGCTTTTGCGAATACCTATTTGGAAAATGCATTGGTGTTTTTGGCCAAGGTCGAAGAATTTAGAAAACGAGAGCTAGCCAATGTATAAGAAATCAAAACTAACGGTCATAGGTGCCGGACCAGGGGATGTGGAACTAATTACCTTGAAGGCAATCAATGCTTTGGGCAATGCAGACGTAGTTTTGTACGATGCCTTGGTGAACGAAGAATTATTGGAGTATGCACCGAATGCCGAACATATTTTTGTAGGTAAACGCAAAGGCTGCTATTCGTACCAACAAGAACAGATCAATGAATTGATTATAAACCGTGCAAAATCTCGCGGTCATGTCGTGCGTCTAAAAGGTGGCGACCCATTTGTATTCGGTCGTGGAGCCGAAGAAATGGAGTATGCCGCCAAACATGGATTAGAGGTCGCCATGGTGCCGGGAATTTCATCATGCCTTTCCGTTCCGGCTTCGCAACATATTCCCGTGACCAAAAGAGGTGCAGCCGAGAGTTTTTGGGTCATTACGGGTACAACAAAAGCACATGAATTATCTCAAGATGTTGCCTTGGCAGCAAAAAGCAATGCCGCGGTCGTGATTTTAATGGGAATGTCAAAATTGTCACAAATCGTGGACCTTTTCAAAAAAGAAGGAAAAGCGGACACCCCCATAGCCATCATCCAAAACGGGACTCGAAAAGATGAAAAAGTAGGTGTAGGCACAATTGCATCCATAGAAAGTGAAGTGCTAAAACAGGAATTGACAAATCCTGCGATTATTATAATCGGGGAAGTAGTTAGGCATAGAGAAGTAATTGCCCAAATTAAAACTGGTGTTATTAAAAATAAACCTGCAGGTGAAGTGGCCAAAGGTTTGGTTAAGATATAAAAGTCTCACGGCTCCTCCCCTCAGACGAGGGGAGGTGGCCTTGAGCGAAGCGAAAAGGTCGGAGGGGTTGAAAGCCCAAGCCATAGTTTAAGAAATTCAAAATAGTCTTTATCACAGACTAAAAAGATTAAGACCAAAAGTAAGAGATTCCCGCCTTTACTGAAGCGAGTTCAGCACAAGCGCGGGAATGACAATAAAAGATTTTATTTATGATAAAAACAGATTTACTAATAATAGGCGCAGGTCCAACAGGTCTTTTCACGGTATTCGAAGCCGGATTGCTAAAATTGAAATGTCACTTAATAGATGCCCTGGCACAGCCGGGCGGGCAGTGTTCTGAAATCTATCCGAAGAAACCTATTTACGATATTCCAGCTTTTCCGGAAATTTTGGCAGGGCAATTGGTCGATAATCTTATGGAGCAAATAAAACCGTTTGAACCCGGGTTTACGTTGGGCGAACGAGCGGAGACTTTAGATAAGCAAGAGGATGGCTCATTTATAGTTACTACCAATAAAGGAACACAGCACCAAGCGCCTATCGTGGTTATAGCTGGCGGATTAGGGTCGTTTGAACCCCGAAAGCCACCTATTGAAAATATCATCGATTTTGAAGATAAGGGTGTTGCCTACATCATTAAAGACCCAGAAGTATATCGCAACAAAAAAGTTGTCATAGCCGGAGGTGGAGATTCCGCTTTGGATTGGGCGATTTTCTTGGCCGATGTAGCTTCCGAAGTTTCTTTGGTGCACAGGCGCAACGAATTCCGTGGTGCTTTGGATTCTGTTGAAAAAGCATCCGAACTCGCTAAATTGGGTAAAATTAAACTGTTCACGGAAGCTGAGGTGAAAAAATTGTATGGCGACGAGCATTTAGAAGCCGTAGTCATCAAACACAACGATGCTGAAAAAGGCGAGACTTACGTTGAGGTAGATAACTTTATTCCGTTGTTCGGTCTTTCTCCGAAATTGGGACCTATCGGAGACTGGGGTCTTGAAATCCACAGAAACGCCATTAAAGTAAACAACGCGAAAGATTATCAAACCAATATTCCAGGCGTATTTGCCATCGGCGATGTGAATACGTATGAAGGTAAGCTGAAACTGATTTTATCCGGCTTTCATGAGGCTGCCGTCATGTGCCAATTTGCATACCAATTGATAAATCCCGGAAAAAGATACGTAATGAAATATACAACTGTTGGTGGGGTAGAAGGTTTCGATGGTAGTAAAAAAGAAGCAAAAAAAGAAGTGGTGCAAAGTATTGCATAAAGTTTAAGTCGATCCATTTTGTTATGTTGACCTGCAACCTCGCTAAGCATAAACTTTGGCCAGATACTTCGGCAAGCTCAGTACATCGCCTTGCAGGTTTATCACGGCATCAAGAACCACCAACTTTCATTGGTTTTCTTGCCTATGGTAAATCGGAAATAGGAATCATGAAAAAATGATTAACTTAGATTTCTGCTTTCATAGCAAGATGAGTTCATTAAATAAAAAGTCATTATAAACTAGGTGGTAATGGATAGAATAACGATAGATTCTGAAATATGTCATGGCAAGCCTACGATTAGGGGTTTGCGCTATCCCGTTGAAAATATGCTGGAATTGATGGCCTCTGGTATGACTATAGAAGAGCTACTGGAAGATTACCCCGATTTAGAGCGTGAGGATTTTTTAGCGTGTTTGAATTATGCAACAAAATTAGTGCAATCCAAACGTATCCATAAAGTTGCCTAATGAAATTCGTTGTGGATGCACAATTACCGAAATCTTTATCCGATTTTTTTAGGAGCAGGAGAATGGATTCTTTGCATACTTTGGATTTGCCAAATCGAAACAAATCCAAAGATTCGGAGATAATATAACTTGCGGACGAAGAAAATCGGATAGCGCTTACGAAAGACAATGATTTTTTGGAATCTTATTTTATAAATTCTAAGCCCAAAAAGCTAATATTAATCCGTACCGGAAATATTCCCAATAGAAGGCTCATCGAAATATTCAGTAAACATCTAGATGAATTGGTCGAGATGCTTTCTAAAAGTAATTTATTGGAAATTAGTACTACGGAGATAATCGAACACGAATAAATCTTAGATATTTGGGCTAATGAGAAAAACCAAACACTTTTCTTGGTTTTCGTACCTATCTAACGTTACTTTGCACTAGTTCATTTATAAATTGAAATCGTTATCAAGAAAGGCGGAGGGAATAGACCCTATGAAGCCTTAGCAACCCTTTACATAAAGAAAGAAGGTGCTACGTTCTATTCCGAAGCCATCGGAACAGATAACATAAAGAAAGACAAATCCGTCTATCCTTTCCTTACTTGATATTAAAAAATCACATTTGTTGGGTCAAAACCTGATAAGACCTGTCAGGTTTTTGCCGTTTGGGAAGACTCTATTCATTACGCATTGGATTAATTACAAGAAACAAACCTCCTGACAGGTCTAGCACCTAAAAAGAAGTCAGAATAGATGAAGAACATCAAAGAAATATTACAACAGCGGATTTTAATATTGGACGGTGCTATGGGAACCATGTTGCAACGCTATAAGTTTACGGAAGAAGATTTCCGTGGAGAGCGATTTAAGAATTGGGAACATCCGTTACAAGGCAATAACGACCTATTGTCATTGACCCAACCGGAAGCTATAGCCGAAGTTCATCGAAAATATTTTGCGGCGGGCGCTGACATCGTAGAGACCAATACCTTTTCTGGCACTACCATCGCCATGGCCGATTATTATATGGAAGACTTGGTTTATGAGTTGAACTATGAATCTGCCAGAATTGCGAAAATAGTAGCCGATGAATTTACGGCCAAGGAGCCTCACAAACCGAGATTTGTTGCAGGCAGTATTGGTCCGACGAATAAAACAGCAAGCATGTCTCCCGATGTTAACGATCCGGGATTTCGTGCGGTTTCTTTTGACGAATTGCGCATTGCATATAAACAACAAGTGGAAGCCCTGCTTGATGGCGGAGCAGATATTCTTTTAGTAGAAACTATTTTTGATACTTTAAATGCGAAAGCGGCTTTATTTGCAATTGAAGAGGTAAAAGAAGAACGAAATATCGTAGTGCCTATTATGGTAAGCGGTACCATTACCGATGCTTCAGGAAGAACATTATCAGGCCAAACAGCAGAAGCTTTCTTAATATCAATTTCACATATTCCAATCTTGTCAGTAGGTTTTAATTGTGCTTTAGGAGCGAATCAATTGGTACCACACTTAGAAGTTTTAGCAAGCAGAACAGAACAGGCGGTTTCTGCGCACCCAAATGCTGGATTACCGAATGCATTTGGAGAATATGACGAAACTCCAGAACAAATGGCGGAACAAATAAAAGAATATGTAGACAAAAATTTGGTCAATATTGTTGGCGGTTGCTGCGGTACAACACCAGAACATATTACTGCAATAGCTGATTTAGTGAAGGATTATAAACCAAGGCGGTTGCCAGTTGTTGGTTGATCGTTCATAGTTGTTGGTTTAAAAAAAGCTAAAATGGAATATACTGAATTAGAGGTTTGGAAAGAGGCTAGGGTTTTGGTCAGTCGAGTATATCAAAGTTCAAAGTCTTTTCCTAAAGAGGAAGTTTATGGTTTGACAAGTCAGATGCGACGTAGCGCAATTTCTATACCTTCCAATATTGCTGAAGGTTGTGGTAGAAGAACATCTTCAGATACCATTCAGTTTTTGCATATTTCAAGAGGATCTTTGTACGAATTGGAAACGCAATTGTATTTGGCGGTTGATCAAGGCTATCTGAACAAAGAAAAATTTGACGCAATTTATAGACAAATATTAAAATGCAAAAAGCTAACCAACGGATTTGTCAAATATTATAAAAATAACAATTGATGAGTCAAAGTAATACATACATACCATCAACCGACAACCAACAACCATCAACTAAATATTTAAAGTTGAGCGGTCTAGAACCCCTAGTGGTTACTCCTGAAACAAACTTTATTAATGTTGGTGAACGTACCAATGTGGCAGGTTCAAAGAAGTTTCTTAGGCTTATCAAAGAAGAAAAGTTTGAGGAGGCCTTAGATGTAGCACGACATCAAGTAGAAGGGGGTGCTCAAATCATTGATATTAATATGGATGACGGACTCATTGATGGTAAAGAAGCCATGGTGAAGTTCTTGAATTTGGTTATTGCAGAACCTGATATTGCTCGTGTTCCGATTATGATAGATAGCTCAAAATGGGATATTATTGAAGCAGGTTTGCAGGTTGTACAAGGAAAATGTGTTGTGAATTCTATCAGCCTTAAAGAAGGAGAAGAAGAATTTGTTCGCCATGCAAAATTGATCAAAAGATACGGGGCTGCTGTAATTGTCATGGCATTTGACGAAGTAGGGCAAGCAGATAATTATGAACGACGCATTGAAATAGCAAAACGTTCATATGACGTTTTGGTGCAAAAAGTTGGTTTTCCTCCAGAGGATATTATTTTCGATTTAAATATTTTTCCTGTTGCCACGGGTATGGATGAGCACCGACTTAACGCGCTCGATTTTATTAATGCCACCAAATGGGTACGAGAAAATTTACCGCATTGTAGTGTCAGTGGAGGAGTGAGTAATGTGTCTTTTTCATTTCGAGGGAATAACCCCGTTCGAGAAGCCATGCATTCTGTTTTTCTTTATCATGCGATTAAGGCAGGTATGAATATGGGTATTGTAAACCCTACAATGTTAGAAGTTTATGATGATATTCCTAAGGATTTATTAGAGCATGTAGAAGATGTCATGCTGAACCGTCGTGATGATGCCACAGAAAGATTGTTAGATTTTGCAGAATCTGTGGTGGGTAAGGCAAAGGAAAGTAAAGTTGATTTGTCATGGCGTGAAGAACCCCTTCAAAATAGAATAACAAGAGCGTTGGTTAAAGGTATTGATCAATACATTGTAGAAGATGTTGAAGAAGCAAGACAAGTAGCAGATAAGCCTATTGAAGTAATTGAAGGAAATCTGATGACAGGAATGAATGTTGTTGGTGATCTTTTCGGAAGCGGTAAAATGTTTTTACCTCAAGTGGTGAAGTCTGCTCGAGTAATGAAAAAAGCAGTAGCTTATTTACTGCCATATATTGAGGAAGAGAAACTTCAAAATCCGCAAGAGGGGGATGCTAAAGGTGCTGGAAAGATATTGATGGCCACGGTTAAAGGTGATGTTCACGATATTGGTAAGAATATTGTCAGTGTTG
>ENA-ORXM01002779-ORXM01002779.1-marine-metagenome-genome-assembly--contig:-NODE-2779-length-19269-cov-489.974937_pt1 | contig 19269 bp, 13 predicted proteins | sample MGYA00237867_ERZ511480 | MGnify/ENA primary metagenome ERZ511480 (study PRJEB26309, sample SAMN06266103) | marine metagenome | isolation source: Algal blade | place: United Kingdom:Sidmouth, United...
TTTTTATTATTTTAAAATAAATTAAATTTATAAATTATTATTATTTAATAAAAAACAAATTATAAAATTATTTTAATCAATTAAAAAACGTCCATATTTCAGTGAGACCTTAGAAGAAAAAACTACGGCGCATTATGGAACAATTTATTTAATTTCTTTTACTAATCATTAACCGTTAATTATTATCCTCCGATGCCACCAAAACCACTGAATCAACCCTCGCGCCGCCAAAAAAATCATCAAAGCCAACCAAAGTCCGTTGTTGCCCATAAAGCGTAGGGCAAAATAACTCACCAAAAAAATAAACATTGCCAGTAGCATACTGTCGCGCATTTCTCGCGAGGCGGTCATCCCGATATAGATACCATCCCACATATATGAAGGCGTGGATATCAGGGGAATAATCGCCATCCAAGCCATGAAAGGCAAGGCAGCCGTGACGATATTTTCTTGGTCGGTGAAGAGCCAAAGCAAGTGCTTTCCTCCGAAAAAATAGGCTACACTAAAGATTAACGCAAAGATCATTCCCCAAGCAAAAGAGTAGCGAACTGCCTTTTTTAGATTGGTCATATCCTTTGCACCTGCGTACTTGCCAACAAGACTTTCCGACGCATAAGCAAAGCCATCTACACCATAAGCCATCCAATTGATGAGCTGCATCAAAATCATGTTGACGGCGAGTAAAACATCGCCTTGTTTGGCAGATTGATTGGTGAAAAAAGCGAGGACGAAAATCAGACAAAACGTGCGGATAAAAATATTGGCATTGAGTGACAAAAACCGCTTAATCGCCTCTATTTCAAGGATTTTTTTACGATTAAAATACTTAATATAATCACGATATTTATAATAAAAAAGACCGAGAGCAGCAAAAAGTCCTGCGTACTGCGCGATGACCGTGCCGAGTGCTACGCCGTCCGCTTTCATCCCCAAATGATTGACTAAATAAAGATTGGCAACGACGTTAACGATATTGATTAAAATGGTAAGCAACATGGGATAAATCGCATTTTGCATTCCAAAAAACCAACCCATCATCGCATACAAACCAATTGTCGCTGGAGCTGCCCAGATACGAATACCGTAGTATTCTCGTGCCAATGCTTCCACTTCCGGGCTACCTTTCAATAAGCCAAAACTCGCCCAAGCTATCGGCATTTGCAATGCCCAAATCAAGACCGTACCGGCAGCCACCACGAGAAAAGCACGACCCAAAATATTGCTAAGTTCTTGATGGTCAGTATTTCCGTAGGCTTGTGCGGCAAGTCCTGTCGTACCCATACGCAGGAAACCAAAAGACCAATAGATGAAATTGAAAATAATCGCACCCAAACCCACTGCACCGATATATGCCGCAGATTCTTGACGCCCCATCAAGGCAGTATCAACCGTACTGAGTAGCGGTACAGAGAGATTGCTGATGATATTTGGAATAGCGAGACGAAGGATTTGTTTGTTCATAGTATCGCGCTACATCAGACCAAAAACTGATACAAATCAGGTTTTTCATTTAAGTATTCGCCATAAAAGTTATTTGCTTTCATGCGCTCAACAAGTGGGTTGAGGTCGCTTTTATGCTTCAGTTCTATACCCACTAGGGCAGGTCCTTTTTCGCGGCTATGTTTCTTTTGGTATTGGAAATGTGTGATGTCATCATCCGGTCCGAGAATATCGCTCACAAAATCTTTTAAAGCACCCGGACGCTGCGGAAAACGCACAATAAAATAGTGTTTTAAGCCGCCATAAAGTAAGGCACGTTCGCGGATTTCGGCGGTACGGGTGATGTCGTTATTGCTACCACTAATGAGAACGACCACATTTTTACCTTTGATTTGGTCGCGATATTGGTCTATCGCGGCGAGGGCGAGTGCGCCCGCTGGTTCTGCGACTATCGCATCTTTATTATACAAATCCAAGATCACCTGACACACCCGACCTTCGGGAACGGTGAGCATATCGTCGAGATTTTGACGGCAGATTTCAAAGTTCAAATCCCCTACTCTACCGACTGCCGCACCGTCGATAAATTTGTCGTATTTTTCTAATTTCGTATTAATGCCGTTTTTAATAGAAAGTGACATCGAAGGTGCTCCCGTTGGCTCTACACCGATGATTTTGGTGCTTGGCGAAAGCGATTTAAAAACAGAACTCACCCCTGCCGACAAGCCCCCACCACCAACAGGTAGAAAAATATAATCAATTGCTACCGGCGTTTGTCCAAGAATCTCTAAGCCTACAGTTGCTTGACCTTCAATGACTTTTGCATCATTAAAAGGATGGATAAATGTTTTATTCTGTACCTCACAAAATTCTAATCCGGCTTGATAAGCATCATCATACGTATCGCCCACCAACTCCACTTTCACATAATCGCCGCCAAACATATTGACTTGCACTATTTTCTGATTGGGCGTAGAAGTCGGCATAAAAATCGTTCCGTGTGATTTCATCTTTCGGCACGAGTAGGCTACGCCTTGTGCATGATTGCCCGCACTCGCACATACGATACCTTTCGACAATTCCGCCTCTGTGAGCGATGACATTTTATTGTACGCACCCCTGATTTTGTACGAACGCACGACCTGCAAATCCTCTCGCTTGAGCATGATGTGCGACTCGTATTCCGTAGATAAATTGAGGTTTTCCATCAAAGGCGTCACCGCCGCAATACCGCGCAATCGTTGCTTGGCATTGTTGATGTCTGATAATTTTGGGTAATATGATGTTGCTGTCTCCATTTTCGTATCGTAACGCGAGCTTCCAGCTCGCAATGTGTTTTACGCCGAGCTAGAAGCTCGCGTTACGTCCTAATTATTCTCCGGGCGTAACTTACGCACTTGTGCGCCTGTCTGCCACATTTCCGAGTCACGGATTTCCTTCAATTCTGCCTCCAATTTGACGCGATAATCAGCTTGTTCGTTGGCTTTGATAACGACTTCCGCCTCTTTTCCACTCGAAACACTCTCGTACAAATCCTCAAAAACGGGCGTGACAGCCTCGCGGAATTTGTGTCTCCAATCGAGTGCGCCGCGCTGTGCGGTGGTCGAAGTATTGGCGTACATCCAGTCCATGCCGTTCTCAGCAACGAGGGGCATTAGGCTCTGCGTAAGTTCCTCCACCGTCTCGTTGAATGCCTCCGAAGGCGAGTGACCGTGCTTACGCAAAATATTGTATTGCGCCTCAAAAACACCTGCCAATGCGCCCATCAAAATACCGCGTTCGCCCGTCAAATCAGAGAATACTTCCTTTCTGAAGTCCGTCTCAAATAGGTAGCCCGACCCTACGCCGATACCTAAAGACACCACACGCTCATACGCACGCCCAGTCGCATCTTGAAAAATTGCGTAGCTCGAATTCAAGCCCTTTCCGGCAACAAACATACGACGTAAAGAAGTACCCGACCCTTTCGGCGCAACCAAGATAACATCCACATCCTTAGGCGGAACGATACCTGTTTTATCTTTATATGTAATACCGAAGCCATGCGAAAAGTACAAGGCTTTGCCCGGTGTCAAGTGCTTTTTAATGGTTTCCCATTGAGCGATTTGCCCGGCATCTGACAGCAAGTATTGGATGACGGTAGCGCGTTGTGCCGCTTCCTCAATCGGAAAAAGCGTCGTGCCCGGCACCCAGCCGTCCGCAATCGCCTTGTCCCAACTCGCCGAGCCTTGTCGCTGCCCCACGATGACGTTGAAGCCATTGTCTTTCAAATTCAAGGATTGTCCCGGTCCTTGTACACCGTAGCCGATGACCGCGATTACCTCGTCTTTCATCGTTTCTTGTGCCTTCTCAAGTGGGAATTCGTCGCGCGTCACTACATTTTCAAGTGTGCCGCCGAAATTTAATTTTGCCATAATTCGTGTGTTCTTGATTCGTTTTAATTTCGTAAAAATATTTTATTTATTAATATTTAAAATATAAGTTAGCTACACAATCATTCTATCTTTTCTTTTCCTTCCTCTTGGTAGTCTTCTTTCTTTTCTTCTGAAGTTTTTCTGGTGTCATAACTTTTGGACTCCAATATCTAAGATTTCCATCTACCCACTCGTATTCTATATCTATCTCCCATTGAGCAAAGTGTTCGTTAATGTTCTTCTCAAGAACAGCTCTATTCATAGGTTTGAAAGGTGCTATACCAACCAATTTAGGAACTCGTCTTATATATAAAAGTCCTGTTTCATTATCTCTTTCTGCCTCATAATAATAATTAGGTATTAATAATTCATATTGAGTGCAAACACGAGAGAAATTCATCAATATATCTCCGGGCGTATTAGATGAAACTGTCATTTTAGGGAAATATTCTTTAATTGCACCTCCTTCTCCAAGTGCCATTAAATATGCTTTTTTCTTATACACGAATAAAATAACAGGAAACCGTAATCCAATTATGTGTGGTATAGGGTTTTTACTACTCTCCTCTAATAATTCAAAGGCATAAAACGAAAAAGGTTTAAACTTATAGAAAGCAACGTTTGGGTATCTGATTAATTTCGGGAGGGTAAAAATTTCACTTTTAAGATTCATTTTATCTGGTGGTATTATCATTTCAGAATCAGGCTTCGATCTATCATTTGGGAATGTGGTCATTCTCAATATCTGACCACTGACTATTTTTGAAAACCAACAAAAAAGAACAAACTCATCCTCATCATTAAGACTACTTATCTCTTTTTTTAATACTCTCTTTACCTCACGATTTTCTAAGCGCGACATATACCCTGTATTGCAATCGTGGCAACAAGGTATAATGCTGCGATCTAAAAAAGAAGTTGTGCTGTTAGGAAGAGTTATTTTAGCCTTGCGTTCACGAATTTTCAACTCCTTTAATAACCACTTAGGAATTAAGTGTTCATCAGTTTTCTTCTTTTTGTGGTCCATTTTTGTATCGACCATTTTTTCGCCACAAACAAAACAGACTGAATCAAAATCAACTTTTAGTTTTGAAAGAGGAGTAAGGTTATTGGCAGCAAGAATAATTTCTGCCAGTGAATCACTCCTGTAACTTTCGATAGCACCTTTTGTATATATCATAACTTAGATACAATGAACCTCTCTAATAAGTTCCAATTACTCTCAATCAACAATTCCCCGCCGCAGCTTCCAATTCCTCCAAATACTCCCGCAACTCCCGCATCGGCTTAGAAATTGCCACTCGCCCGGAGCGTGTAAATTCAAGGATATTAAACGGTTCGAGTTCCTTGAATAAGGCTTCGATTTCGGCTGCATGTCCGGTCTTTTCGATGACGGTAAATTGCTCTTCGGCAGCGAGCATACGCGCACCATGCTGGCGGACGATTTTCTCCGCCAAGCCACCATGCGTGATGACGCCCGATGGAATTTTATACAAGGCAATCTCTTGATACACAACGTTTTGCTCGCTGTGATAGAATGCCTTATGGACTTCGATTTGCTTTTCAAGTGCCGTAACAAGTTGCTTTACGTTCTCTTCTTCGAGATTTACTACAATCGTATAGCGGTGAATATTATCTACCTCACTCGGCGAAGCGGTGATGCTTTCAATATTGATTTTGCGGCGTGTAAAACCTGTCGTTACGCGGTGCAAAATTCCTGCTTTATTTGCCGTAAAAACGGAGAGTGTAAATGTCTTTTTCATTTCTATGTGTTTCGTAGCGCGATGCTTCCAGCTCGCGCCGTATGTGTACACGTAGAGAAAATTCATGAATTTTCTCTACGTTATTTTGTCGATATGACGCGAGACGCGAGCTGGAAGCGTCGCGCTACGTTACTTCTGTGCATGAATGGCGGCGATGCCGACCATATCAACGATTTGTCGTACACTCGCGCCGAGTTGGAGGATGTGTACGGGTTTGTCTAAGCCAAGCAAAATAGGTCCGATGATGTCCATTTCGGCGGCATTGCTGAGCAAATTATAGGCAATATTTGCTGATGAAAGATTGGGGAAAATTAAGGTGTTCGCTTGGTGTCCGACGAGTTTGGAAAATGGATAATATTCTTTTAATGCCTCTTTATTGAGGGCAAAATGGGCTTGCATTTCGCCATCCACTATCCAATCCGGATGTCTTTTGTGTATGATATATGTCGCATTTCGCATGAGTACTGCCGACTCTCCGCCGGGTACCGAACCGAAATTGGAATAGGTCACGAGCGCGATTTTTGGCTCTATATTGAATGAGCGAACTTGCTCCGCCACCAACTCCGTAATATCCGCTATATCCACCTCATTCAAATGGTGATTGATAGAGGTGTCGGCAAGGAAAAGCGGGCCGGATTTGGTCATCAGAATGTGCGTAGTTGCAACCTTATTTACGCCTTCACGCGGTCCTATAATTTGGAGCGCGGGCTTTATCGTGTAAGAGTATTTTCGAGTCAATCCACCTATCATTGCGTCGGCTGCACCCGTCTTGACCATCATCGCGCCGTAGTAACTTCGACTTCGCATGACGCCTTTCGCTTCTTCTTCCGTTATACCCTTTCTTTTTCTTTGTTCGTGAAATAAATTGATATACTTTTTGAAAATATTTACATCTTCTATTCCTCGATGCTTTTTGGGATTAATTACTTCTATATCAGGTAATAAAATGTTATTCTCTTCAATCAATTTTGTGATTAATTTTTCATTGCCAAGTAGTATTGGATGAGCGATTTTTTCTTCCAAAACTATCTGTGCCGCCTTTAATACAGAGACGTTTTCAGCATCCGCAAATACGACTTTTTTGAGCTTCTGTTTCGCTTTCGTTTCAATGACTTTTGAGAGCGAATTGTCGTTTCCGATGCGTTTGTCGAGTTCGATTTTATAGGCTTCCCAATCTTTAATCGGGCGCTTTGCGACGCCGCTATCCATCGCCGCTTTTGCCACCGCTGGGGCTACCGTAGAAATTAATCGCGGGTCAACCGGTTTTGGAATAATATAGTCTTTTCCAAACACCAAACTGTCATCGCTATAAGCCGTATTTACGATGTCCGGCACGGGTTTTTTCGCCAAATCTGCGAGTGCACGAACCGCCGCGAGTTTCATCGCTTCATTAATTTCGGTCGCACGTACATCCAATGCACCACGAAATATAAACGGAAATCCTAATACATTATTCACTTGGTTTGGATAGTCAGAACGTCCCGTTGCCATAATCGCATCCGGGCGTACTTCTTTCGCGGCTTCATAACCAATTTCGGGGGTTGGGTTTGCCATCGCAAAGATGATGCAATTCTCCGCCATTTCCTTGACCATCGCTTGATTCAAAACGTCACCTCTCGACAAACCGACAAAGACATCTGCGCCTTTCAAAATATCTGCCAGCGAAGTTTCGGCAGATACATTATTATTGATAAATTCAGGCTTTTTACCGTTCAAATTATCTCTATCTCCATGTATAAGACCCTTGCTATCATACATAAAGATATTATCCTTTTTCGCGCCAAGCGACACATATAAACGTGTACACGAAATTGCGGAAGCACCTGCGCCATTGATAATGATTTTGACCTTAGTGATGTCTTTATCTACCAATTCCAATGCGTTGAGCAAAGCCGCTGCGCTGATGATTGCCGTACCATGTTGGTCGTCGTGCATCACCGGAATGTTCAACTCTTTTTTGAGGCGTTCTTCGATTTCAAAGGCATCGGGTGCGGAAATATCTTCAAGGTTTACGCCACCAAAGGTAGGCTCTAAAATTTTGACCGTTCGTATAAATTCATCGACATTTTTAGTGTTCAATTCCAAGTCGAAGCAATCAATATCCGCATAAATTTTGAACAACAACCCCTTACCTTCCATGACGGGTTTGCTCGCCTCCGGTCCTATATCGCCCAAGCCCAAAACCGCTGTTCCGTTACTGATTACAGCGACCAAATTGCCTTTTGCAGTGTATTTATACACGTCATTTACATCATCGGCTATCGCCAAACAAGGCGCAGCTACGCCGGGCGAATATGCCAGCGAAAGGTCGCGCTGATTGGCGTGGGCAGTAGTAGGGATAACCTCAATTTTACCCGGCTTTCCTTCCGAATGATAGCGTAATGCCGCTTCGTCTAATGGATTTTTTTTCATAGTGTAGTGGATGAATGAATGAATTTCGAATGAATGAATGAGTGAATGAATTTCGAATGAATGAATGAATGAAGGAGTTTGGAATGAATGAATAGGCAAATGTAATAGAATGATGTCAATTATTCATTCATTCGCTCATTCAAAATTTATTCATTAGACTTTATTCAAGGCGAATCTCTCCAACTCCTGCTCCCGACGGAATCATTGGAAATACATTATGTTCCTTTCCAACCATTACTTCTAATAGGTAAGAACCATCGTGTTCCATCATTTTCTTTAATGCGTTTTTCAGATTCTTTCGCGCACTTACACGCTTAGTGGCAATACCGTAAGCCTGTGCAAGTAACTGAAAATCAGGATTTACCATTTCGGTAGAGGCATAGCGTTTATCAAAAAATAGCTGTTGCCATTGGCGTACCATGCCGAGAAATTCGTTGTTGAGTAAGAGGATTTTTACGTTGACACCCGTTTGGAGAATCACGCCCAATTCCTGAATCGTCATTTGGATCCCGCCATCGCCGACTACGGCAATTACGTCTCTTTCGGGTGCGCCCATTTTCGCGCCTATCGCTGCCGGAAGGCAGAAACCCATCGTTCCTAAACCGCCCGACGTGATATTACTTTTTGTTTGGGTAAAATGTGCGTATCGACAAGCAACCATTTGATGTTGTCCAACATCAGTGACGATAATCGCATCGCCATTGGTCAATTTATTCAGTTGAAAAATGACTTCGCCCATTCTGATTTGTCCTTCTGTCGGTTGCGTATCGGGCTTAATCACTTTCTCAAATTCAATTTTGTCACATTTTTTAAATTTTTTATGCCATTTTTTATGTGAATTTTTATTTAAGTATGGTAATAAAGCGGTCATTACATCCTTTGCGTCACCGAGAATTGCTACGTCTGTTTTCACATTTTTATCTATCTCTGCCGGGTCTATTTCTATGTGAATAACTTTGGCTTGTTTGGCGTATTTTGTCAAATTTCCCGTCACCCTGTCATCGAATCTCATCCCTATCGCAACGAGGACATCGCACTCGTTTGTGAGCAGGTTCGGACCGTAATTTCCGTGCATTCCCAACATGCCTACATTCAAGGGATGGTCTGTTTTCATAGCAGATACGCCCATAATAGTCCATGCTGCGGGAATGCCCGCTTTTTCGACTACCTTATGTAGTTCTTTTTCAGCTTTCGACAATATAACTCCCTGACCGTAGACAATATACGGGCGTTTGGCATTATTAATCAATTCGGCAGCTTCTTTGATTTTTTCCGCATTAACAGATGGGCGCGGAACGTAACTTTGTATTTTTGTGCAAGGCGTATAGGCGTAATCAAATTTATCGAATTGAGCATTTTTTGTAATGTCAATTAAGACCGGTCCGGGTCTGCCCGATTTAGCGATAAAAAACGCTTTTGCAAAGACTTCCGGTATTTCGGCTGCGTCAGTGATTTGGTAGTTCCACTTGGTGACAGGTATCGTGATACCGATGATGTCTGTCTCTTGAAAAGCATCCGAACCTAAGAGGTTTTTCGGTACTTGCCCTGTGATGCAGACCATTGGCGTGGAGTCAATCATTGCATCTGCTATCCCTGTCACAAGATTGGTCGCTCCGGGACCGGATGTAGCGATGCACACGCCTACCCGTCCGCTTGCCCGTGCATAGCCCTGCGCGGCATGGGTCGCGCCTTCTTCGTGCCGCACCAAGACATGTTTGAGTTGGTCTTGATATTTGTATAATTCGTCATACACAGGCATTATCGCGCCGCCCGGATAGCCGTACATCGTATCCACGCCTTCCGCAATGAGGCATTTGACGACTGCCTCTGCACCTGCGATATGTTCTGTTTTTGCGGATTTAGGTTTGGCTTTTATAGCTGTTAATGTCTCCATAATCAACGTATTATTTGTAAACGTAACACGGTGCTTTCAGCCCGTGCATTACGAAAATTTCAGTAGTACGCGACACGGGCTGGAAGCACCGTGCTACGTTTTTTACCAATTTATTTTTATTAATTTATATTTTTTATCAACAAAAAATTGTGACATCAATAACTGGCGACTGAAGTCGCCGTTACGGGGACGCGGACTGGAAGTGCCGCGCTACGGTTTATCTGTTACGCATCCTTCGGATGCGGATGAAACCATTTTTGCATATTTGTATAAAACGCCTCTTTTTGCTTTTAATTCAGGGGCTTTCCATATCTTACGTCTTGTTTCGATTTCTGTTTCAGAAAGGGCAGCGTTTATCGTATTTTTTTCTGCGTCAATGGTGATTTCATCGCCGTCTTTTAGTAAGCCTATCAAACCGCCTTCTTGTGCTTCGGGCGTGATGTGTCCGACGACAAAACCGTGTGTTCCGCCAGAAAATCTGCCGTCTGTGATGAGTGCGACTTCTCCGCCCAATCCTGCACCCATAATCGCGGCGGTAGGTTTGAGCATTTCGGGCATTCCCGGTCCGCCTTTTGGTCCTTCGTAGCGAATGACCACGACATCCCCTTTTGTTACTTTTCCGTTGGCAATTCCTTCATTTACAGCAACTTCGCTATCAAATACTTTTGCTTTTCCAGTGAATCGCAAGCCTTCTTTTCCTGTGATTTTGGCGACGGAACCTTTCGTCGCTAAATTACCAAAAAGTATGCGAATATGCCCTGTTTCTTTGATTGGTTTTTCAAATGGTTTGATGACCGTTTGCCCTTCGGAAAGCGAGGGGACATCGACGAGGTTTTCGGCGATAGTTTTTCCCGTCACGGTCATACAATCGCCGTGTAAATAATCATTTTCTAAGAGGTATTTCATTACAGCAGGTGTGCCGCCGACGCGGTGTACGTCTTCCATCGCAAATTGACCGCTTGGTTTGAGGTCGGCGAGGAAGGGCGTTTTGTCGCTGATACGTTGGAAATCGTCTAATCCGAACTCAATATCTGCCGCGTCTGCAATGGCGAGGAAATGTAAAACTGCATTGGTAGAACCGCCTAAAATTGTGACAACAGTTATGGCGTTTTCTAATGATTTTTTGGTGATGATGTCGGAAGGTTTTAGGTCTTTTTTGAGGAGATTTATCATGGCTTCTCCTGCTGCTTGGGCTTCTGCTTTTTTGTTGACACTAATGGCTGGATTGGAGGAGTTGTAGGGCAGTGCCATGCCGAGTGCTTCTATCGCGGATGCCATCGTATTGGCGGTGTACATACCCCCACAGGCACCTGCGCCCGGGCAGGCTTTTTCGACGATTTGCTGGAAGTTTTCTTCATCCATTTTACCACTTACACGCTCGCCCCATGCCTCGAAAGCGGAGACAATATCCAGCTTTTTATCGCCATGATGTCCTGAAGCTATCGTACCGCCATAGACCAAAATCGAAGGTCTGTCGAGCCGAATCATCGCCATGAGTGCGCCGGGCATATTTTTGTCGCAACCGACTACGGTCACGAGTCCGTCGTAACTCATTGCGCCCACAACTGTCTCCATCGAATCGGCAATGACATCGCGCGAAGGCAAGGAAAAACGCATGCCTACCGTTCCCATTGAAATGCCGTCGCTGACTCCTATTGTATTGAATATCAGTCCGATAGCTTCCGTACTATTCACACCGAGTTTGACGACTTTTGCTAAGTCGTTGAGGTGCATGTTGCAGGGGTTGCCCTCGTAGCCTGTGCTGCCGATGCCGATAAGCGGCTTTTTCAAATCTTCTCTCGTCAGTCCAATCGCGTGTAGCATGGCTTGTGCGGCTGGTTGCGAGGGGTCTTGGGTGACGACTTTGCTGTATTTGTTTAACTCCATTTCAATGAATGAGTGAATGGGTGAATTTTGAATGAATGAATCATTTTAATGCCTGTTAAGGTGTTGCAGTGTTACTGTGTTATCGTTTTTTTGTGGACTTTACTCGTCTGACATTTTTGAAAATGTCAGACGAGATGTGCGTGATTTTTTACTACATTTTCTACTATAAATTCTTCAAATTGTTCGAGGGCTTGGGGTATTTTTTTTCTGCCAAATCCTATCCTGAAAAAACCGTTGTAATCGTAAATACCGCCGGGCAATAAGAGGACGCTTTTCTTTTTCAATGCCTGTTCTGCGAATGTCATATCGTCTTTTCCGAATTTCATTTTTACAAAAGCAATAGGTCCGGCATTGGGTTTGTGCCATGAGAAAAACTCGGCGTATTTGTTCCAAAAATCATCGTATAGGGGTAGGTTTTTTTCTACTATTTTCAGATTTCGCGCCAATATGGTCTGTCTGTTTCGGAGTGCGACACCTGCCAAAAATTCGCTTGGTGCGGCGTTGCATATCGTGGTGTATTCTTTCATCATCGCCACTTTTTCCAATACTTCTTTATTTTGTGTGGCTATCCAACCGATTCTAAGTCCGGGCAAACCGTAGGACTTGGACATGACACCTATTGACACGCCATTTTCGTAGGCATCCGCAAATGCCGGGATTTTGTATTGGGGCTGATGTTCTAATTCCCGATAGACTTCATCACTGAAAATCAGGACGTTATGCTTTCTCGCTATGTTAATTATTTCGTTTTGTTCTTCTTTGGAGAAATGAAAACCTGTTGGGTTGTGCGGCGTATTCAGGTAGATAACTTTGGTGTTTTTCGTTATCATTTTCTTTAATTCGCCTATATCAAAAACGGGTTTATCGGCTTCGTATCGGACATTCCAATTCAGTATTTTGCAACCCAAACTTTCGGGTACAGATTGCAAGGATTGATAGCATGGCGTTTGCACGATGACCTCATCTCCGGCATCCAAATTGGCTTGTGCAAATAAAAAAATCGGCTCTTGTGCGCCTGTGCAAACCAATATATTTTCAGCCGATGTTTTGTCATATATCGTCGCAATATCGCGTCTCAAAAAAGGGTTGCCCTGCGTCTCTGTGTAACCCAGCCAGAGGTCGTGAAATTTATCCACCGCGCCTTCTTCCAAAGCCAATACGTCCTTAATTTTCATCGCCTCGCAATCAGAATTACACAATGAGTATTTGGCTGAAAATTCATTTTCAGTGTAATATCTTTCGAGTTTGAATGGCTTTATTCGCATAAGTGTTGAATGAATGAATTTTGAATTTTGAATTTTGAATGAATGAATTATTTTGAATGAATGAATTATTTTAATGCGTTAATGTTTTTTTTTATTGTCGCATTGTATCATTATCGCATTGTCGCATTATTTGGAGGTGAATATCCGAAAGAAAACCTTAATTGCATTTTGTTTTTGTGTTTGTTTTCCGTTTGTGAATGTTCGTTATTTTTAATTTAAATCATTCATTATCAATTATTTATGACAAATTAAAATACAGTTTCTAATCTTGTTTTTAATTGTCGTTTAAGCGTATTTGCTTCCTCAATATCGTCTTCGACAACCATTGGAGCCAAAGACAGCTGATACGATACAGGCATTAAAAAAGCCATTCTCAAATGAGAATGGCTTTTAAATATTTTCCTTTATGTATTATCATACCATTCTCGTTACATTTTATTGACCATAATAATAATGTTAATAATAGATGATATGACTACTGTTTGTTGCATTGTAGGTGCTAAGGTGAGATTTATTTTTTGGACGTGCAAATTATTTTTGTATTTTTTTAAAAAAAGGTGTGTTTTTCTGTGTTTTTGCTGCGAATAACAGCAAAGCATCAGCCTAAAAGCCCGTTTCTTCAAAGCTATACATCACATTTGCAAATATAAGGTATATTGGTTGTTTTTCAAAATGCTTGTTTGGGTTGATGTTGAAATGGAAATTGGGGATTAAGCGTGTTGTATATAACAAAAAGACCTCCTAATAGCCAAATCTTATACTATTTAGCTATTAAAAACGCTAAATCTTATGTTATTGCCGAGAAAATAATAAATCTGAAAGCTCGTTTTTTCAAAGCTACACATCGAATTTACAAATATTATATTCGTTATTCTTAAAAATGCTCATTTGGGTTGGTGTCTTGCACTTACTTGAGTTGGTATGCGACGTTCATTTTTGACAATAATGATTCTATCAAGCGGGTTTCTTCTGCGTTTTTCGGGAAGATTTCAATGGTCTTTTCGTTATTCAATTGCGTGGAAATCTCTTTTAAGCGGTCATTGACGCGCTCTACATTTTTTTTCCATTCTTGCTGGGCATTTGTTTGTTCTTCTTCTGTCAGGTCATCAAAATGCTTTGAAAAACCAGCCCAAAAAGTCGCTTTTTCTTCATCAGATTTCAAGGTTGAAAATTGGTCGATTTGTTTGGAAAGAAAACTATTGGTTGTCATCATTATCTATTTTATTGAGCTGTTTACGAATTTCGTTATAACGGTCAAGCATGTCGTCCATGTACTGTTCCAATTCCGGTTCCTTATCTTTCCACACAGTTGCTCGTGATTTGTTGTGAAATTCAATGAGTACATCAACTCCTCTTGCAGTTGTTGTTTTTCGTTTTCAGACATTTCATGATTTTTAATTGGTCGAACATAAAAGTTCCTCAACAAAGTTACACATTTTCCGGTAAAAAATCTTGTCATTTAAAATGACTAAAAGCCCGTTTCTTGAAAGCTATACATCATATTTGTAATATAAGGTATATTGGTTATTTTTCAAAATATTTAGCTACATAATCCCGGCTGGTAAGGAGGGGGGCACGCCCAAATTATTATTCACTTCACGGAATTTGTCAAAGAAACAAAATTTAAAATATGCTCTAAAAACTATTTGAGTGTGTAAAACATTAGGGGCAATTATATATAAAAGGTGCAGCGCACCGTCCCCGTTTGTAGCAAGAAAGCTCCTCCCAAACTCATAAGGTGCGTTAGCACCGACTCCGTTTATACGCACTAACGGGGTCGGTACTAACGTACCTCTAATGCCACGAACTTATGATACATTCAAACAAATTAAAGTTCCTCTAATATTTTACACACTCAAACTATTTAGTTTGAGTGCAAACTATTTTAGTAGAAAATCTATTGTAGTATAGCATGGTTTTTGTTTGGTAAAATAATCTTTTTTAAAATCTGTTTTACCTCAAATCCACTAAGTAAAAGAAAATAAATAACTTGCCTCATTATGCTTGTTCTTTTCCTTTCTAAAAAACACAAAAAATAGTTCCGTAGCTATGGCTATGCAACGATTTTTTGAATTCTTTAGAAGGTTCTGCTGAAATAAGGATATTTTTAAATTATTTTATAATAAAAAATATTTATAAATAATTCATTTTTAATAATAAATAAATTACAAAATAATTTTAATTAATTAAAAAATGGCTATATTTCAGTGTGACCTTAGAAGAAAAAATTACGGCGCATTATGGAACAATTTATTTAATTTCTTTCACTAAGAGCCATTGAAAGGTAAATGTTCATTTGGATGTACAAAATTCGCGTTTTGTATTATTCATTCCGGTAACTATTGGGACAGCATTTACTCATTCAAAATTATTAAAATGAATATAAAACAACTCATATTACTCCCCTTATTATTCGTAGTGACTTTGGTTTCCGCTCAGGATAAACACGCTATTAGCGGTTATGTCAAAGACGTTGAGAGTGGTGAAACATTGATTGGCGTGACTGTCATGGAAAAAAATCTCCAAGAAGGGACGACGACAAATGCCTACGGGTTTTATTCGCTCACCTTGCCTGCGGGCGAAGTGGAGTTGACGTATTCTTATCTCGGATTCGATGATACCGTCGAAAAAACGACACTCGGCAGCGACCTCACTCTCAATATCGACTTAGGTACGAATGCTGAACAACTCACAGAAGTCGTCGTCAAAGCCAATTCTGCACGAGAGCAAGTCCGCTCTACACAAATGAGCGTCGATAGAATCAGCATGAAAGAGGCAAAAGCATTGCCTGCGCTATTTGGCGAGGTCGATATTATCAAGACTTTGCAACTCAAACCCGGCGTCAGTGGCGGCGGTGAAGGGACTTCGGGCTTGATAGTTCGCGGTGGCGGACCTGACCAAAATCTCATTGTACTCGATGAGGCGATTGTTTATAATCCTTCTCACTTATTTGGGTTTTTTAGCACATTTAACTCGGATGCTGTCAAGGATGTACAACTTTTTAAAGGTGGTTTTCCAGCACAGTACGGCGGTAGACTTTCTTCTGTGATTGATGTGAAATTGCGCGAAGGTAATCGCAATAAATTTGCTGCAACGGGTGGTATTGGTTTGATTTCTTCGCGCTTGACGCTCGAAGGTCCGACGGTGAAAGGTAAAGGTTCGTTTATCGTTTCTGGACGACGAACTTATGCCGATATTTTCACTCGCGCTATCAATCGCTCCAATGCAGATAATCCTGATGCAAACCTAATTCCCGATTATTTTTTCTATGATTTAAATGCTAAATTGAATTATGATTTGGGCGAAAAAGACCGTATATTTTTAAGTGGATATTTTGGGCGCGATGCTTTTTTATTTGAGGATGATAACTTTAATTTTAAATTTGATTGGGGAAATATAACGACTACCGCACGTTGGAATCACATCTATAACCCGCGTTTGTTTTCCAATATGACCTTTACATTCTCGGATTATGATTATCTGATTAGTAATTCGTTTGATGCGTTTAATTTTGAAATAGGGTCGGGTATCAGGGATTATAATACTAAAATGGACTTTTACTATGAGCCGAATAACAAAAATAGTATCAAATTTGGTGCAGATTGGACTTTCCACGAGTTTAATGTCGGACGCCTGCAACTCGAACGGGAAGGCGAAGAAACACCTATTTTTGACTCCAGTAGCGATTTTACGGGTTGGGAAGCCAATGCTTATATATCAGATGATTTTGAAGTGAACAAGAAACTGAAATTGAATTTTGGCTTGCGCTTTTCTTCTTTTTATAGCGATAAGTTTTATTATGGTTTTGAACCGAGATTTTCAGCGCGTTATATTGCCAGTCCGAATTTATCTGTAAAAGCAAGTTACACACGGATGTATCAGTATATTCACTTGGTATCGAGTTCGGGGGCTTCCTTGCCGACAGATATTTGGTATCCTTCGAATGAAGTGGTAAAACCTCAACTTTCTGACCAAGTGGCATTGGGTGCTTCATGGGCGATTGGTGATAATTTCTTATTAACCAATGAGTTGTATTATAAATGGCAACAGCGACAGGTAGATTTTAAAGACGGTGCAGAACTTTTTATTAATCCAAACCTCAATGATGAATTTGTTTTTGGACGCGGATATAGTTATGGTAACGAGATTTATTTGGAGAAAAAGAATGGCAAATTTACCGGATGGATCGGCTATACGTTGTCATGGACATGGCGCGAGTTTGACGATATTAATGAGGGCAATCGCTTTCCTGCAGCCTATGACCGCAGACATGATGCCTCGCTTGTTTTGCTGTATGAATTGAATCGAAAATTTACTCTCACAGGTGCCTGGGTCTATAATACGGGACGTGCGACCTCGCTACCCGAAGCACGATTTTTCTTACAAAATATCCCCGGTCAATCGAATAGCGGTATCGGTACAATCTTTCAGGAGCGCAATAGTTTTCGCATGAATCCCTATCATCGCCTTGATTTGGGAATTGTAATGAAAATGTTTCTCAATAAACCCAATTTTGAAGCTGATTTGACGTTAAATACTTATAACACTTACGACCGCCGAAATCCCTATTTTATTTACTTTGAAGTCGAAACGGACGACAATAATATTCCAACGAGCATCGCAGGTAAGCAGGTGTCTTTATTCCCGATTTTGCCTTCGTTGACCTTCAATTTCAAGTTTTAATTGGGGGAAAGTCAATGGTCGATAGTCCATAGGTGAACGTGATGCAAAACCTCGCTTCCAACTATGGACTATCGACTGTTAGCTAAAAATTAAAAAATAGACTTTATTCTAAAATAGTTAAGGGCAAACGCACGAAAATGTTTTGCTCCTATGGAGCAATGATAATAAGTTTTTTACCTAAGTGTTACCAATATTTTGCCTCTAACGAGGCATCAAATACGTTCAAAATGTTCCATTAGGAACAAAATGTCGGTAGAAAAGCATCAAAAATGCGTTTCAAGTGCCTTTAGGTACTCAATATTTCGAGCAATAAACTTTCATGTGTTTGCCCTTAAAATAGTTTGGATGAAAGAGGAAATAAAGATTTTTTCACTAATTCTACATTAAGACTCTTGATTTACTGACCTTCAGAGAGTTATATCAGTGCGATTTAAATGTTGTTTTTTAATAATAAGACGACTACAAAAACTAACCAATTCGTACAGTTTGTATTTTAAATTTAAATTATTTGAATGTATTTATTTTTCGTTTAAATGAATTCAATTAAAACACACATAAATAACTGATAATCAAGTTCTTTTAGAGTCTTAATGTAGAACTAAGTACACCGTCCAAAAAGTAAAGCTAATCGCTTTGCCACAGAGTGGGAACTCGAAGCGCGACAACGCGATAATGTATGTGCGGTTTATCTCGCTCAATATCAAAAACTTGCAAAAATCGCCCACCTCGAAGAAAGTGATAAAGACGCTTATCGTACCCAACGTGCGATACTTGCCGAAACCGAAGATAAATTACCGCTTTCGCTTGATAAATACCAACGTCGTGATTACGCAAAAATGAAATCAGGAAAGAAGAAAAAACATAGAAAGAGAAAGCGGAGGAGAAGGGGATAGCAATTGGTTAATTAGTTGATTGGGTAATTAGTTGATTATACCGTCACCAATCACCTAATCAACTAATTAACCAATCAAAAACGAGGGCAAACTGCCCGATTACCCATTTTTCGCTTGCGTTTCATTCTTTTTGGACGGCTGCGTTTGAAGCTGATTTTTTTGCGTTTTTTGCGTTTTGTGCGCTTTCGGGAACTGACTTTTCGTGTAGATGAGCTGCTGCTACTGCCCGGCGAAGTGACCTTCCGAGAGGATGAAGAATTTTCTACTTTTTCAATTTCTGGCGATGCTGTTTCTGTGACTTCTTCAACTACCGGTTCTTCGACTTTCTCTATCGTGTTGTCGGGCATCACCATGATTATTTCGCCGATTTTTACATCTCCAAAGTTCTTTTCTAAATACTCAATATCGTCATAAGTTTCATCTTTTCCCTTGATGACGGTTTCCTTGACTCCTTCATGTTGTGCATAGACAAAACTTACACACAATATCATAACTCCCCCCAGTAATAACTTCCTCATAAGTTTTGTTTTTTTTGTTAGGAAAGAGGAAGAAAATAATCTACCCCAAATGAAGCCATTATTTTTTTTATATGTTTGGCTAAATTTGACGCGCATAGCT
>ENA-ORXM01002780-ORXM01002780.1-marine-metagenome-genome-assembly--contig:-NODE-2780-length-19266-cov-2.786127_pt1 | contig 19266 bp, 16 predicted proteins | sample MGYA00237867_ERZ511480 | MGnify/ENA primary metagenome ERZ511480 (study PRJEB26309, sample SAMN06266103) | marine metagenome | isolation source: Algal blade | place: United Kingdom:Sidmouth, United...
GAAAGACAGCTCGGTCATGTTGCATCTGGCCGAGAAAGCCTTCTTCCCGTCACGTCCGCCCTTCCCGCTGATGCATGTTGATACGACATGGAAGTTCAAAGAAATGATCGGCTTTCGCGACCGCCGCGCCAAAGAAGTCGGCATGGATCTGATCGTCCATTCCAATCCCGACGGCATTCGCGACGGTGTTGGCCCCTTCACCCACGGCTCCGCCGTTCACACCGATATTATGAAGACGCAGGGCCTGAAGCAGGCTTTGGATATGCATAAATTTGACGCGGCCTTTGGCGGCGCGCGCCGCGACGAAGAAAAGTCCCGCGCCAAAGAGCGCATCTTTAGTTTCCGCAGCGAGAACCACCGCTGGGACGCTAAAAACCAGCGCCCTGAGCTGTGGAATATTTACAATACCCGCGTCCATAAGGGCGAGAGCATGCGCGTCTTCCCGCTGTCCAATTGGACGGAGCTGGATATTTGGCAGTATATCTACAAAGAGAAAATCCAGATCCCTGATCTCTATCTCTCGGCGAAGCGCCCTGTTGTCGAAAAAGACGGCGTTTTGATTATGGTCGATGATGACCGTATGCCGATTGAGCCTGCCGACGTAATTGAAGAAAAAATGGTGCGCTTCCGCACGCTGGGTTGCTACCCGCTCACTGGCGCAGTTGAGTCCGAGGCCACAACGCTTCCCGAAGTTATTCAAGAAATGCTGCTGACCACCACATCAGAGCGCCAAGGCCGTGTCATCGACTCGGATGTCGGTGCCTCGATGGAGCAGAAAAAAGAAGAGGGGTACTTTTAATGGCTCATCATGATGATTTAATTGCCTCCGATATCCTCGGCTATCTGGACGCTCAAGAAAATAAAAGCTTTCTGCGCTTCATTACTTGCGGCTCTGTTGATGACGGGAAATCCACCCTCATTGGCCGCCTGCTTTATGATTCAAAACTGATCTATGAAGATCAGCTGGCGACCATTGAAAAAGACAGCGTCAAATCCGGCACGCAAGGCGATAAAATCGATCTCGCCCTACTCGTGGACGGCCTTGCCGCTGAGCGTGAGCAAGGCATCACCATTGATGTGGCTTACCGCTTCTTCTCGACCGATAAGCGTAAATTCATCGTCGCGGATACGCCCGGCCATGAACAATATACGCGCAATATGGCGACGGGCGGGTCAACCGCAGACGTTGCGATTTTGCTGATCGACAGCCGCTATGGCGTGCAGGTGCAAACGCGCCGTCATGCTTATATTGCTTCGCTGCTCGGCATTAAGCATGTTGTCGTGGCCGTCAATAAAATGGATATTGTCGATTTTGATCAACGCGTCTTTGCCGAGATTGAAACCGATTTCCGCGACTTTGCCAAAGACCTCGGTTTTGCAGAAATTACCTGTATTCCGATGTCCGCTCTGGACGGGGACAATGTCACGATCAAATCCGAGCGCGCGCCGTGGTATAAAGGCCCCGCCCTGCTTCAGTTCCTCGAGGACGTTGATGTGGACAGCTCCACGCTGGGCAATCCGTTCCGATTGCCTGTGCAATGGGTGAACCGTCCGAACCTGGATTTCCGCGGCTTCTCCGGCACGATTGCGTCGGGCACAGTCAGCACTGGGGATGAGATTATCGTCCTGCCATCCGGCAAGCGCAGCACCGTCAAAGAAATTGTCACCTTTAACGGCAATCTCGACACCGCCCGTGAAGACCAAGCGGTCACGATCACGCTGAACGATGAGATTGATATTTCGCGCGGCGATGTGATTTGCGCCAAAGATCACCCCGCCGAGCAATCCGATCAGTTCCAAGCTCATATCCTCTGGATGAGCGAAAAAGAGCTTTTCCCGGGCCGTCAATATCTGCTCAAGACAACCAACAAAACCGTTCCGGCCAGCGTTACGAACCTTAAGCATAAGGTCAATGTCAACGATTTGTCCGAAGAAGCGGGCAAGATCCTAGAGCTGAACGAAGTCGGCGTATGCACATTATCCCTTAGCGCGCCGATTGCCTTTGACTCCTATAAAGACAACCGGGCAACAGGCAGTTTTATCCTGATTGATCGCCAAACCAACGAGACCGTAGGCGTTGGCATGCTGGATTATTCCCTGCGCCGCGCCTCCAATGTTGTCTGGCAAGATATGGACGTGAACAAAATGGTTCGCGCCGAGCAGAAGCACCAAAAGCCTGCCCTGCTCTGGTTTACGGGTCTATCCGGCTCCGGCAAATCCACTATCGCCAATCTTGTCGAGAAGCGTCTGCTGGATTTGGGTCGCCATACCTATACGCTGGACGGAGACAATGTCCGTCACGGCCTCAATGTTGATCTCGGGTTTACCAAAGAGGACCGCGTGGAGAATATTCGCCGCATTGGTGAAGTGTCCAAATTGATGGTCGATGCGGGCCTGATTACGATGGCCTCTTTCATCTCGCCTTACCGCGCGGAACGTCAAATGGCGCGCCGCCTGCTTGAGGATGGTGAGTTCATCGAGATTTTCGTCAATACGCCGCTCGAAGTGGCCGAAAAGCGTGATGTTAAAGGCCTTTATGCCAAAGCGCGCGCCGGCGAGATCAAGAACTTCACCGGTATCGACAGCGAATATCAGGAGCCTCAAACCCCTGAAATTGAAGTCAATACCGTTGAAATGTCTGCCGATGAAGCAGCTGAAATGATTGTCACTTATCTTAAGGATAATGGCTATCTCGACGCGGCAAGCTAATGGCACATTTCGACGTCTTTAACGGCGATGCGGACGGGATACTCTCTCTCGTCCAGCTCCGCCGCGCCGAGCCGCTGGACTCGACGCTCATCACGGGCCGTAAACGCGACATCAAACTCCTTGATCGCGTAGAGGCCAAAGCGGGCGACAAGGTCACTGTGCTGGATATTTCCATGCGTAGCAACGCAGAGCATCTGGCGCGGATTTTGGAGGCAGGGGCCAGCGTCTTTTACGTCGACCATCACAATGCCGGAGACATTCCAGACCATCCCAACTTGCACGCCGTTATTGATACATCGCCGGAAATTTGCACGGCCATGCTAATCGATGAAGCACTTGACGGAGATTATCGCGCCTGGGCGGTGACCGCAGCCTTTGGCGATAATTTTGCCGATCTCGCCCGCGCCAAAGCGCAGGGACTGGACTTGCCACTGGAGCAGCTGGAACGCCTTGGGATGCTGGTGAATTATAACGGCTATGGCGGAAGCGTTGATGACCTGCTCTTTCACCCCGCAGATTTATTCAAAGCCCTCGCGCCGTTTGATACGCCGATGGAGTTCCTCGCGCAGGATAAAGATGTCTTTCGCGCGCTGGACGCCGGCTATGAGACAGATCTGGCCAATGCCAAAGCGGCCAAAGTGCTGGATGAAACTGATGAGGGCTGCGTGATTACGCTGGCCGACAGTGCAGGCTCGCGCCGCATTTCGGGTGTTTTCGGCAATCAACTTGCCGTGGATAATCCCCACCGCGCCCATGCCATATTGACCGCGCAAGAGGGCGGCTATCTCGTCAGCATTCGCGCGCCAAAGGTCAAATCAGTCGGCGCAGATACGCTGGCTTTGCAATTTGAAACCGGCGGCGGCCGCTCTGCGGCGGCGGGTATAAATCATCTGCCAGATAGCGACGTTGATAAATTTGTAAAAGCGTTTCGCGCGGCGTTTTAGCTATTCAAATTCGAGGCGTTCCTGCGAGAAATAAAACAAAGATTGAATTTCGCTGTCCATCCCGTCTTTTTTATTATTCTCGAGCGCAAAGATTTTTGAGATCGTATTCTTGCGCTCGCTCAGCGCGGTATTAAAATCGGTTTCGATCTTGGCCTTAGCGCCGGAGAATTCCAAATCCGCTTTTAGCGCTTCATAGAGCCCCAGATTTCCCGCGAGGAAAAAGGACTCATATAAGATCTTGCACGCAATTTTATCATGGATGGTGCCATAATTATATTGCTGCATCATTTTGGTTGTCGGCTTAATCAGAAAGTCGAGCTCTTGCCGCAATTGCGGAGATTTGAGCGCCAGATATTTAAACTTCAACAGCGCATCTTCGGCGGCTTTAATAATATCAGGCGAGAGCGACGGGTCATGCACGACAAGAATGTCAATATCCGAGCCTTTGACCATGACGCCTAAATCCGTATTTTCACGTGGTTCTTCATGCGCGAGGAAATAGGCGATATCGCCCGCGATGAACGCGGTGGACTTCTCCATCAGCGGCTCTCGCACTTCATCAGGAATAGAAAGGATGGCCTGGCGCGCAATACCTAATTTTTCGAGGCTGACCTTGCGGTGATAATTACTGAGCAAAACGCTCTGCTCAATCGCTTCTTCAAATTGCTCTGCCAAGAACGTCAGCGTGAAGGACAGAAAATTGCGTAAAAGTGAGGGCGACAGACGCAGCTGGTTCTCGCGCGTAATATCATAGCGAATATAATAGCGCGCCGAGTTTACAAAACGAAGGTTTTCGGCCTCTTTGCAAACCTTCCAAACGTTCAGATAATCTTTCGTGCCGAGACGCTCAACGATATCGCGCCCAATCATTGGGCCATGCTCTTTCAGCAAAGCCTCGATTCGGATTTGAAGGTCATATAAGGGGTGGTCAGAACGGATCATGCCAACACTCTTAGAGCAGATATATTAACCTTTTCCGACCCGTTTTGGGGCAAATCAGGGCAATTATGACAAAAACACACTCAGATGCTCTCTGAATTGTGAGATTTTGTTCAGTGATCCTTCACACAGCAATATGCTATTATTCGTTAACCGTGACACAGCTACGCACTGGTTTTTACCGTCGATACATGGTAGTAGTTGCAAAATAACTCAATTTTGCATTGAGCCATTAAGATAAGCCTCATCGCATGCGAGGCAAATGATAAAGGGAAGTAACATGTTCAAACCATTTGATTCAAATTACGAAGATTTTTTTGGCTTACGGCCCGCAGATAGCCTCTTTGGGATACGCAATATTTTTGACGCAACATTTATTCCTACATTTGCTCCGGACTCCGACACGGCTCTGAATTTCCCCGCAGATTTTGATGCGGCTAATCTAAGCTTTGGCTGCGGCTGCTCGCAACATGTTAAAGGCGAAGACCATGTCCATGATGGTGATGGTCATTTTGACGTCTATCCTCATTATCACGGCCCTGACGGAGTCGCGCTGGCGGATGATGGCGGTAACGATAGTGCAGACGGCAGCGGTCCGGCTTTGATGGAAGGCGATGTTCCTGCGGACACCACAACAACGGCTGTTGTGACGGTTGATACCGCTTATGTTGGCGAGCTTGAAGTCGGTTTTGATAATGACTGGATACGCATTGAGGTTGTTGAAGGCCAGCGTTACCAGATCAATGTGGACGGAACAGGCGCGAATGCTCTGGTAGATCCTCTGGTGAATATCCGCGATCAAAATGGCAACTTTCTGGCGTCTAATGACGATGCCAATAGCGGCCGAAATTCCGAAATTTCATTCTCCGCTGACTATACCGGCGTCTATTACATTGACGTCACGCATTGGCAGGCAGACGAAGACCCCCAGCCCCTTACAGGTGAGTACACAGTTACGGCACAGGAAGTCGATCCGCTGACAGAATTCACATATGACGAAATTGCCAACTTTCTGACCGACGGGTCATGGACAAGGCGCACACATGATGATGGCGATGGAGACGCGAGTAACGGCACAACCATTACCTATCACATCGACGATCTTCCTGCAGCCACGCAAGCTTTAGCTCTAGCCGCAATGCAAGCTTGGGCAGATGTTGCAAATATAGACTTTGTTGAAGTTACAACGGCCGCAGCCGCAGACTTACGGTTTGAGGATGGTGACGATGGAGCCTACGCCGCAACATCGACTGCCGGGGTCGGAAACATCTCAAGCGTTCGTATCAATGTGTCACAAGCTGACTGGATTGACACTTACGGCACTGACATCAACAGCTATTCATATCAGACTTACATACATGAAATCGGTCATGCCTTAGGCCTTGGCCATGGCGGTCCGTATAACGGTTCTGCCGTATACAATTTCAACAATATCTACACCAATGATAGCTGGGCCACGACAGTCATGTCTTATTTTGACCAGGGTGAAGCCGGATTTGGCACACCGCGCTTAGTCTTGGGTACACAAATCGCAGACATTATCGCAATCCAAAATCTGTATGGCGCGAATACAACAGCCCGTAATGGTGATAGCGTATATGGTTTTAACACGACAGAAACCGGGACTATTTATGACGCCCAAGACTGGGAAGACAACCTTACACGTATACCATCATTCTCAATTTGGGATGCAGGGGGTATAGATACTCTTGACGCTTCTGGTTACATTACCGATCAGACTATCAGCCTTGTCGAAGAAACATTTTCTAATTTCGGCGATAACTTCCAAGGCGGTCAGGTCAACAATCCCTCCGGAGCGATGGAAAACTCAATATCAATCTCGCGCGGCACGGTTATTGAGAATGCTGTCGGCGGAACAGGTAATGACACGATCACCGGTAATGCCGTTAGCAACGTCCTGACAGGTAATGCAGGCAACGATATTCTGGATGGCGGCGACGGCATTGATTATGCTGTATTTAATGTTTCAGCCTTCACAGACCTCACAATCGTAGAGAACGCTGACGGATCATATACTGTTACGGCCAATACAGGATCAGACGGGACGGATACACTTCGCAATATCGAATTTATCCGAATTGGGAATGAAGACTTTAGAATTATCCCGGCTGAACCTGGCGTTATTGACGGAACCGATAGAGCGGATACGCTTTCGGGCACTGACGGTGATGACATTATCAATGGCCTTCGCGGCAATGATTCTTTGTTCGGAGGGCTCGGTAACGATCTTCTCGAAGGCGGCGGCGGCCGGGATATTCTCGACGGCGGCGCAGGTATAGATACGGCGACATATATCAACTCAAACAATGGCGTTATCGTAAATATGGCCGGCGGCACCGCGGCCTCCGGTCATGCCACAGGCGATACACTCATCAGTATTGAGAATGTCACCGGGTCTAACTTTAACGATACGTTGACAGGCAACCGTCTTGATAATGTTATTACAGGCGGAAACGGCTTTGACGTTCTTGGCGGATTTATCGGTGATGACACAATCTATGGCGGCGCAGGCAATGACTTCATCCTCGGCGGCGTCGGCGCAGACATCATTGATGGCGGCGCGGGCGAAGATTACTCGCGCTATGTCGGCTCCAATGCAGCTGTCTTTATCAACCTCGAAGAGGGCACAGCGACAGGCGGCCACGCCGAAGGCGACGTGCTGATCGGTATTGAGCGCCTGTTCGGGAGCTCATTTGATGACACATTGATTGGCGACGCGGAAAATAACTGGCTGTTTGGCGCAAATGGCGACGATACGCTGGATGGCGGCGCGGGCCTGGATAAAATGTTTGGCGGCGCAGGCTCCGATACATTTGTCTTTAGCGCAGGCGATGATGTCCTCTATGTCACAGACTTCCAGGACGATATTGATAGTATCGATCTGAGCAGCTACGGCTTTGCAACACTTGGTGATGCTTTGGCCAATATGAACCAGCTGGGCAGTCATGTTCGCTTCTTTGCGGATGGCGATACACTGCTCATCCTCAACACGGATCTGGCCGATATCGAAGATGACATCATCATCGATAATGGCGGTATGGTTTAGACCTTACTATCCGGCTCAAATGTTTTGCTCACCTTCAGCCGTGTGATTTGATTGGCTTTGCGGGTTAAAATCTCGAAGCGGTAGCCGTGGAAGGAATAGACACGGCCTTCATCGGGGATGGTTTGGGCGTCGTGAATGACGAGGCCGGCGATTGTGACGGCTTCATCATCAGGCAGGGCCCAGTCGCGGGCGCGGTTCAAATCGCGCACGGGCATGTCACCGTTGACGATCACAGAGCCGTCTTTATAGGCCGTCAGATCGTCATGCACGCCGTCATGTTCGTCTTGGATATCGCCGACAATTTCTTCGATGATATCCTCAAGCGTAATCACGCCCATCAGCGCGCCATATTCATCAACAGTAAGCGCAAAGTGGCTGCGCTTTTGGCGAAACATGCGCAGCTGCGAAACGGCGGATGTGGTCTCGGGCACAAACCACGGCTCGCGCGAAATTTTGACAAAATCAATCTGGCTGAAATTCCCATCGGCTTTGGCCATGGCCTTGAGCATATCTTTGACGTGCAGGACGCCGATAATATTTTCGCGCTTTTCTTTCCAAATGGGAATGCGGGTATGACCGCTGGACAGCACTTGTTTCACGATCTCGTCGGCGGGCGCTTCGGCGTCAATCATGAACAGATTTTTGCGGTGGATCATGACGTCCTCGACGGTCAGATCGCCAAGCTCTAAGGCGCCGAGCAGGCGGTCGCGCGCGCTCTTGGCGACGTCGCCTTCCTGGTGACCCAAATCGACTGCGCCGCGAATTTCGTCCAGCGCAGTCCACGGCGAAGCGTCACTGTTCACCCCAAATAGCCGGAGCACCGCGCCAACAATGGCCTGCACGGCGAGCACGATGGGGGCGAAAATAGCAACGATAAAGGAGACGGGACGCGCGACTTTCACGGCCGCCGCGTCGGGCTGGGTGATGGCATAAGTCTTGGGCAGGACTTCGGCAAAGATTAGTACAAGCAGTGTCATAATACCTGTCGCAATCGCAACGCCCGCATCACCGAATAATTTCACCATCAATGCAGATGTCAGCGCTGTGGCCAAGATATTGACCAAATTATTGCCGAGCAACAGCGCGCCCAGCAGGCGCTCGCGATCCCCGAGCAGGCGGCTGACAAGGCTGGCACGCTTATCGCCGTCTTTCTCAAGACTATGCATGCGCACGCGCGAAGCGGCTGTCAGCGCCGTTTCTGATCCTGAGAAAAAGGCGGACAGCATAAGCAGGAACATAACGCCCAGCGCGGTGAAAATAGATTGCGGTTCAAGAGTGGTGAAAAACTGTATGATGGAGTCCATCTGTTAGCTGTCCTTAGCATGTGAAGCTGGGCCATAGCCCAGCAAGAAGTCATTTAATGCGTCTGCGTTTTCGCCTTTACTAACGAAAGCCGTGCCGATGGCGCGGGCGAGAATAAGCGTAATTTCGCCGCGCTCATTTTTCTTATCCTGCATCATGGCGGGTAGAAGCCTGTCTTGATTGTCCGTCACGCGATTTGGCAAATCCGCCCAGCCCGTTAAGCCAAGCGCGGTGAAATGCGCTTTGACGCGCGCGGCGTCTTGTGCGGTGCATAAATTGCGTTCCACAGAATAATCAAAGGCCATGGCCATGCCCGCGCTGACCGCTTCGCCGTGGAGGAGGTCGGGCTTATACCCCGCCAGCGCCTCAAAGGCATGACCGAAACTATGGCCTAAATTCAGCAAAGCCCGCTGCCCGCGCTCGCGCTCGTCATTTGCGACAATGTCGGCTTTCATTTGGCAGGACACGGCTACGGCCTCAGTGACAGCCTCTCGGTTCAGCGCGAGGACATCTTTACCATAAGTTTCGAGCCATTCGAAAAAATCCACATTTCCCAGCAGGCCATATTTTACGACCTCGGCATAGCCCGCTTTAATCTGCCGCGCGGGCAGGGTGGACAGCGCGCTAATATCGGCAAGCACCAATTTCGGCTGGTAGAACGCTCCGATGAGGTTCTTACCTTGCGGGGCGTTAATCGCTGTCTTCCCGCCGACAGAGCTGTCCACTTGCGCGAGCAGTGTTGTGGGGATTTGGATGAATGTGCAGCCGCGTTTTAAAATGCTTGCCGCGAAACCTGTAAGATCGCCAATCACTCCGCCGCCCAGCGCGATGAGCGTATCGCTGCGCTCAAACCCTGCGCTCAGCAGCTCATCGAGAATGGATTGCAAATGCGTGAAACTTTTCGTGGCCTCGCCTGCGGGCAAAGTGATCGCGTGGCAGGCAATGCCCTCCGCCTCCAGCGAGGATTGAACCGCGTCTAAATAGAGCGGCGCGACATTGGAATCCGTGATGATTGCGGCTTTCCCGCCATCGATAATCGGCGCGCAATGCTCTCCCGCCCGCGACAGCACATTTTCCCCAATAAGAATGTCATAGCTGCGCGGGCCAAGATCGACTCTGACAGTGCGTGAGTTGCTCATGATGTTCCGCAGGCAATCACGCCTGTGTCCTCCAGGGCTTTGATAACGCGCTGCACGGTTGATTTATGCGGGCCCGTATTGCTGTCCACCGTAATGTGGGCCTGCGCATAGATCGGATAGCGCTCATCAATCAGTTCTTGCAACCGGGCCGATGGATTGGGCACATCGAGCAGCGGGCGGGTATTTTTGCGGCGCACGCGTTTAAAGATGACCTTATGATCAGCTTTCAGCCAGACGGTCGTCGCGCCATTGCGTAATACGTCGCGGGTTTCTTCGGGAATAAACGCCCCGCCGCCTGTGGCCAAAACGATGGGCGGGCCTTCTGAGAGAAGGCGGCAGATGACTTTGCGCTCGCCTTCGCGAAAGGCCTCTTGGCCGTGATCGCGAAAATAGCCTTTGACCGTGCGGCCCGAAGCTTTCTCTATTTCTTCGTCGCTGTCATAAAAGGGCATGCCGAGACGCTTGGCGAGTCGTCGTCCGATGGTCGTTTTTCCAACGCCCATCATGCCCACAAGGGCTATGGATTGCACGCTTTGCGTGGCAGGTTTCGCGGTCATAATGGCGTGGCCTTAGACCTTCCGGTTAATTGCAGGCAGCGTTAACATCACACTAACGGCATAATTATACAGTTTCATAGCTGCAATATGTCGAGAAATCGCCATAGTCACAATATAGAATTCCACTTGAGGTCAAAAAAACTTAAAGGACCTGTCATGTCAAAAACCTTAATTGCCGCTTTGCTGCTTATTCTTGTGATCGGCGGCGTCGTCATTTTTGCTCTGTCGCGCACGGGTATTGATGATGCCAACCCCCAGCCGCAAGTGATCGAATTGGATGATAATTTTGAAACATAAGCTTCTCGTCTCCGCTGCGCTATTTGGCGTTTTACTTGCCCCGCTCGCGGGCGCGCAAACTTATGATGGCGGCGTAGATGTCGAAGATTTGGGCAGCGCGCAGGCCTATGATGTCGGCGCGATTGACGCCGAGCAGGGCGCATTGCCGCCCACGCTCTGGAACGGGACAAGCGCGTCTGTTGCAACAACGCTTATCAAAGCGGCGCCATCAAATAGCCGCTCAGCCGTGGTCTCAGACATGGTCGCCCGCGTGTTGCTCTCTCCGGGCGCGCCGCCTCAAAATGGCGACGGAGACAGGGATTATGTCAATGCCCGCCTTAGCAAATTGATCGCCTTAGGGCGCAGCGACGGGCTGGACGCGATATTTGCGCGCGAGCCAAACCTTGCGCGCGGCGCAGGCGGGCAGCGCCTGAAAGCCGACGCGGCGCTAAAAGCCAATGACGCCAGCGCGGCGTGCCTGATCGCTGATGGTATCTCCGAAGGCCGCGCCGAGCCCTATTGGGCGAAACTCCGCGCCTTTTGCCATGTCGAGCGCGATGAAGTGCGCGCCGCCGAGCTGACCGTGGATTTACTGCAGCAAAGCGGTCATGACGATCCGGCTTTTTACGCGGCCCTGATGACGCTGACGGGCGTGGAGCAAAAGGTTGAGCCTGGCGGCCCGCCATCTGCCCTGCTGGGACTGATGATGACGCGCATTGACGGCGATACCAAAAGCGATGATCCGCTGACGGCGTTCATTGCCGATGCGCCCGGCTTGTCTATGGCCGAGCTGGATAAGAGACTGACAAAATTAGCCATTGTCCCGACATTAGAGGGCGGGCAGCCTGACACCGGTGAATTTGATCTGGATACAATGGGCGCTGATAAAAGTGCGGCGAGCTGGGGGCGGCTCTACGGCGCTGTAAAATCTTCATCTGATGGCCGCGTGATCGCCAAAGCTGCGACGCTGCTTCTGACGCGCGCCGAAGAGGCCGGCATATTCACGCCTGTGGCCAATTTGATTGCCCCGCAAATCGAGACAATTCCCGCTGAAATGCGGGCGGGATTTGATCCTAAAATCTGGTCACGTCTCGCTGTGCGTGAAGGTGATCTATATGCCCTGCGTCCGCTCTATGACTTTATGGAGGCAGATGACCCTTACCGCGCGCGCGTCGCGCTGGCCTCGGATGCGCTGGGCAATGGTTTTATCATGGGGCAGCTGGGGCAGGACATGACTGCGCGGGTAATGGCCAAAGACGGCGCTCAGAACCGCGCTGTGCGCGACGTGTTCATCGCAACCGCCCTTGGCGCGCAGCTCTCTGATCCGGTCGCCCAGCGCCTCACCGATGGAAATTTCACGCTGTCGGGCCGCAGAACGCCGCCCTCACAGCTCCTTGCGCTGGAGTCGGCTGCGGGCAAAGGCGCGCAAGGCGAGGTCGCTCTGCGGGCCGCGATCATATTAGGCGATGACGGCCCAAGCGCGCTGGATGCCGACAGCCTCTCGCGCGTCATTCGCGCGCTTTATGCGGCGGGACTGACAGAATTTGCCACGCGACTTGCCGCCGAAGATTTTATCGGGCGATAGGATATGAGCGCGGCGCTGATTGAAAATTTTCTTGAAATGATGAGCGCGGAGCGCGGCGCATCGAAACATACTCTGGATGCTTATCGCCGTGACCTTCTGGATTTGCGCGGCGCCGTGCCCAATATGGCGCAGGCCGATATGGCGCAGCTCTCTAAGGTGGTGCAAAGCTACGGGGCGTCAGGTTTTGCGCCGAGCACATCGGCGCGCAAACTCTCCGCAATTAAGCAATTTTATAAATTTCTGCAGGTCGAGGGCATAAGGAGCGAAGACCCGACCTATAATCTGCGCGGACCCAAAGCGCGGCAAAGCCTGCCTAAAATCCTGTCCCAAGATGATGTGAACAGATTATTTGAGACGGCAGAGGCCGATGACAGCGTGACGGGGCAGCGCCTGCTCTGCCAACTTGAAATTCTATCTGCTTCTGGCCTGCGGGTGAGCGAATTGGTCTCGCTTAAAGTGAGGCAGGTCACGCGCCGCGATGACTGCATTGCCGTGCGCGGGAAGGGCAGCAAAGACCGCGTTGTTCCGCTGACGGGCGCGGCGCAGCGCGCCATTGAGGCGTGGTTCCCCCTGCGCGCGCAAACCTTGCCCAAATCGGTAGAGGCAAAGAAACGCGCCGCGCCATATCTGTTTCCTTCACGCGGAGCTCAGGGGCATATGACGCGCGAAAGGCTGGCGCAGACGCTTAAACAGCTGGCCATGGATGCAGGCTTGCCGCCGTCCAAAGTCTCGCCGCATGTCATTCGCCATGCTTTCGCGACGCATTTGCTGGAAGGCGGAGCAGATTTGCGCAGCGTTCAAAAACTGCTCGGTCATGCCGATATTGCCACGACGCAGATCTACACCCATGTGCAGGATGAGCGCCTCAGCAAAGTGGTCAACAGCGCCCATCCTCTGGCGAAATCGTAACGTCATTGCGGTAAATTAAGCTTGTCGCCGCGATTCTGATCACTATGTTAGCCAGACCTTGCATGACTTAGGATCCGCGCTTCATGATCTTTGCCGCCCGTACATATTTGGATTTCGAACGTCCGCTCGCCGAGCTGGACAGTAAGATTGATGATCTGATGTCCTTGCAGGACAAAGATGACGGCGTGGATGTGAATAAAGAGATCACGCAGCTTCGTGATAAATCCGATGCGCAGCTTGCCAACATATATAAAAACCTTGGCCCGTGGGAGAAAACCCAAGTGGCCCGCCACCCCCAACGCCCGCATTTTTCGCAATATGCGCAGCGCTTGCTGACCGACTATGTGCCGCTGTCAGGGGATCGTAAATTTGGCGATGATGACGCGCTACTTGGCGGAACGGCGAATTTTCGCGGCCAGGGCGTGGTCGTTATGGGCCACGAAAAAGGCAAAAACACGGAAAGCCGCCTGAAACATAATTTTGGAATGGCCAACCCCGAAGGTTATCGCAAAGCTGTTCGCCTTATGGAGCTGGCCGAGCGCTTCTCGCTCCCGATCCTATCCTTTGTGGACACAGCAGGGGCGTATCCGGGTCGCGGGGCCGAAGAACGCGGACAAGCCGAAGCCATTGCCCGCTCAATTGACGCCGGTCTTGCGGCGCGCGTGCCCTTTGTCTCTCTGATTACAGGTGAGGGCGGCTCCGGCGGGGCGGTGGCGATTGCGACAGCTGATCACGTCATGATGCTCGAGCATTCTATCTATTCCGTCATTAGCCCCGAAGGCTGCGCATCTATTTTGTGGCGCGATGCGGCGCGGGCGCAGGACGCGGCCAAAGCGATGAAAATTACGGCGCAGGACTTAAAGCGCCTCGGCGTGATTGACGAGATTGTCCGTGAACCTCTGGGCGGGGCGCATCGCGACGTTCAAATGGCGGTTAATACGGCGGGCGATCAGATTGAAGCGACGTTGCAGCGTCTCGGCGAGATGTCAGCGGCCGATCTCATCGCCGCGCGCCGCGCAAAGTTCCTCAATATCGGGCGCAGCCTGCTGAATTAGTGGTAGATATGGATGTTACGACATTCCTAGAGAAATATAACTCGGTCTTCCGTAAATTTAATATCTTTGTTGAATTTATAGACCGCTCCCCTACTTTTGGTGGACCAAAACAGACTGCAGACTACCTCGTAAAATCTTTAGGGTTTAATCCAATAGGAGCGTCCTGGATTAATCTTGATGACGAATATGAACCATTTCCCGGTGGTAAAAAGGGCGATCCCCTTAAACCGCTCATGGATAACCTACAGTTCACGATGGCATATCGAGGTAAAATGCTTTCGATTCAAAGAGCGGAAGAGTGTGCTAAGGATTTCTACACTCTATTCTCGAATGGTAGACGCGTTCGTCTTTCAAACCATATCGAATACGGGTGGACCCCAGTCACACCTGCGACCTTTGACGCCGTGCATATTGCCATGGATCGAAAGCTTATAGGTATGATTTTGATGATGGATGAGGATTAGAGGGTCAACGTTTCTTCCAGTTCCGCTTGCCTGAACGCATGCTAAATGCGGGGCCAGAGTTTTCTGAACAATTATGGTTAATACAAAATTAACCTTTTGAGCGCTGTGGTTCAGCAAAGGCTCAGAGCCGTTCATCTATCTATCAATCATCACATGACAGGACGTCATGAGTAGGTCCGGGAAGGCCTCAAACGGGAAATGATTGGGAAGATGATTATGACTAAGATCGTAAAATTATCACTATTTGCTGTTGCCGCGCTTTTGGCGTCAACACACGCCGCTGCTGATACAGCAAGCAGCTCTGAGGCACCCCTAAATACGTCTGAAACGGTTCGCATTGTAAAGACAGTGGCGACCCCGCAGACGACCAAAGCTAAACCTGTCATCAAAGTGGTACGCCGCGCCGTACCTAATATGCGCCGCGCAACCCGTACTGTGAGCGGCGGAATTGTGATTATCGCGCCGGAAACTGTCACGGATAATATGAATGTATATCGTCCGGTAACTTCGAAGACGAAAATGCCAAACCTTTTTAAACCCTAAACGTCCCATCCACCACCGGAAACATACAGTGTTTCAGATACTTGCCGCTCTTCGGAGCGGCTTTTTTTGTGCTTACGAAAAAGCCCCGCCATGAAAAATGACGGGGCAGATTACGCGGCGCTCTCTCCATCGCCGTGCAAAATAGACAGATGAGACTGTTTAGAAGCCTGTTGCCAGACCGACGCCAACCCAGACTGTGTTGCTGTCAAGATTAACGACGCCGTCCAAAGCATCTGAGAAATTGATGAATGTGTCTTCGGAGGAAACGCTGCCATTCAGAGACGCGTAGACCGATGTGGAGTCGTTAAAGGCGTAATTATAAGACGCGCCAAGGATGCCGTAGCTGTAACCGTCACCTTGGTCAGGTTCGATTGTGCCAATCGTCCCGGACAGATCAAGGCTTGTATTGTCTCCTGTTGCCCAAGAATATCCTGCTGAGCCCTCAGCTGTCAGCGTTTCCAATGTGGTATCATAATAGATGTAAACACTTGGCTCGAGCGGAACAGCAAAGGCCAAACCGCCGTAAAGTTCAAATGTTGACGCATCGCCGGCATCTGTTCCTACGTCAAATAGCTCACCGAGCTGTGGGTAATGATACAATGTGGCGCCGATATCCGCGCTAATTGTTTCGCTAAGGTCAAAGCCATAACCGGCATAAAGGTCGATCTCGTCAGCGTTTAAAACACTCTCCTCGCCGAAACCGGAATTGGCCCAAGCGCCAAATGTGAAACCGCCAATTGAGCCTTCAATGCCGGGCTGAATGGACTCGGCGCCAAGACCAAATCCGCGGAAGTTATATTCTGTGACGACATCCACTGTGGCTGACCATTCAATGGCGTCCTGCGCGCTCGCCGGGGCGGCGATGGCCATTGCGGCCGCGAACAGACTGACTGTGCAAAGCGCTTTAATTTTCATGTTTCTCTCCTCATTCATGACAAATCTTGCCTGTCGATAAGCATTCACGGGCCGCGAGGGGAGAAATCTTGCGCAATCGGGCTGTGATGTTTGCGTTAGGTCAATTTATGTGCGCAGATTCAATCTGAGTGCATAGGAATTAACCCTTTATCGCTCGCTTTGAGCTTTGAGTGTGGCGGCCAGCGGATTCGGGACAGAGCCGCCCGCTGCAATCATAGCGGCCTCGCGCGCCCGGGCTTCGGCGATCATATCGGGGATAGCGGCGGTTTCCGGCATATTGGCCCAATATTTCTTGGGCATTTCTGACATCATCGCGCCAATCTTCACGCGGGCAGGATTAAAGATCGACCGGAAATAGACGGCCCATTGATCCTCAACCGCGTCATCGGCAGGCACATCTTCGCGTTTTCCGCCCGGGCCGAATTCTAATGTATGGCCGTCCCATATGGCGGTTTTCTCCGGAGTAACGATGACCCAATCCATATTGGGGAAGCGGCGCTTGAAAAATGGACTGCCAAGTTCGGTGATATAATGGGTGGGTTCAAACCACGCTGCAAATTGCTCGCGTCTATACCGCCCAATCCCCGTTTTACGAAAGCGCACAAAGGCGTGCATTTTATGACGGTCTCGCGTGATCGCTTTATTGCATGCTGTCAGCCAGACAATATCAGGATCACTGCTGCGTCCGAGCAGGCGCGGCGCATCCTGCAAGCGCCACAAGATGCGATAGAGCCGCGCAAAGCGCTCTGTGTCGCGATGACAGATCACGCGTTTGGAGATGTCGATAAAAGATTTGGATACGGTGAGAGGGCGAAGCTCCGTCGCCTCCGGCAATTGCTCTGTTGCCAAAAATGACGGGGCATCACCCTTCACGCGCCAAAACAGCCGCTCCGGCGATATGCCCGCCGAAAGTGCCATGCGGGCCGCCGCGCGCCAGCCTTCATAATCGGTTTGGCTTGCCAGTTCTATGTCAATTAAATCAGACATAATTGCTCCGGCTGCGGCGCATATCTGGCGCGCAGATTACTGAGGTCGGTTAAATGCCCGGGCGTCCAGTCGCGCGCCTCAATAAAGGGCAGGCATTTTTTCACCGATGTCGTCAGCTTCGCCAGATCATCCAGACCGAGCCGCGTCATACGCCTCGCCGATAAGATACGCGCGACGCCTGTCGTGCCCAGCCCCGGCACGCGCAGAAGCACATGTTTGGGCGCGCGGTTCACGTCCACCGGAAACCAGTCGCGATGGGCCAAAGCCCAAGACAGCTTGGGATCAATATCCAAATCCAACATCCCGCCTTGGGTGGCTGATAATATTTCCGGCGTTTTGAACTCGTAAAAGCGGTACAGCCAATCAGCCTGATACAGGCGATGTTCGCGCATCAGGGGCGGCGGGGCAGGGGGCAGATCGCGCGAGGCATCAGGAATAGGGCTGTAGGCAGAGTAGTAAACCCGCCGCATTTTAAAGCCCGTGTAAAGCGAATTGCTTTGCGTAATGATATCGGCATCGCTGGAGCCATCCGCGCCGACAATCATCTGCGTGCTTTGTCCGCCCGGCGCAAAACGCGGTGCATTATTAGTGGGCTTAATTTTGCGTTTGCGCTGATTATCTTTGTCCTCATCAATACGCAGTTTTACATCCGACATCGTTTTGCGGATCGTATGCTCGCTTTTCTCAGGCGCAAAACTCTCCAGCCCCGCTTGAGTGGGAAGTTCTATATTGACCGACAGGCGGTCCGCATAGAGCCCTGCCTTGTCAATCAGCATCGGATCGGCTTCGGCAATTGTCTTAAGATGAATGTAGCCGCGAAAACCGTGATCCTCTCGCAGGGCGCGGGCGACCTCGACCATTTGCTCCATCGTATAATCGGGCGAGCGGATAATGCCCGAGGAGAGAAACAGCCCTTCAATATAATTGCGCTTGTAAAAATCCAGCGTCAGCTTGATGAGCTCGGCAGGCGCAAACCGCGCGCGCTCGACATTACTGCTGCTGCGATTGATGCAATAGCGGCAATCAAAAATACAAAAATTCGTTAGCAGAACTTTGAGCAAAGAGATGCACCGCCCATCCGGCGCGTAAGCATGGCAAATCCCCATGCCTTCCGTAGACCCTATCCCCGACGTGCCCAGCGAGTCGCGCTTGCTCGTCCCCGAAGAGGCGCAAGAGGCGTCATATTTTGCGGCATCGGCAAGGATGGCGAGTTTGTCGATAAGGGTTTTAGTCGTCATAAATTACATTAGAACAAATATAGAACATTTACTATCACAATTTGCGAGTTATCACAGTCTTATTGACCGGAATGTAACAAAAGCTCTAAGGCTGACGTTGCTGTAATTAAAAAAACATTAGAGGATTTCATGCGCAATCGTAATTTTAAAATAGTCATTCTAAGCTGCACTGCACTATTTGCGACATCTTGCTGTGGTACCTATGATGGTCCTGTCACTTTTTGGTTACAAAAATAGTATTGCTTAAAAAATAACTGGTCTTTTAGTTTTTGAATTCAATTTTAGCGAAATGTAAGTATTTACAAAAAGTAATAATTTGAATAATAATATTTTTTACTAATAGGTAAATTAATTTATTAATAATTTAGAATAAAATATAAATTCTTTATATATGAGTCACGGAACTATAAAGAACGCAGTAGATGGTCTTCAAGGTGTGGACGAAGCTTTTCATATCGAAAAGGCGGCAAAAGACTATCCAAACCTTGTGTCCGAGGCAATTAAGGCCTTGTCTCTAATGAAAATTGCAGACGTGATGAGGCGCCTGCTTGAGGAACAAGTGCCGGTACGAAACATCCGCTCCATCCTTGAAAGTATCGTCGCCTGGGGAGCAAAGGAAAAAGACAGCATGATGCTG
>ENA-ORXM01002781-ORXM01002781.1-marine-metagenome-genome-assembly--contig:-NODE-2781-length-19263-cov-5.341395_pt1 | contig 19263 bp, 21 predicted proteins | sample MGYA00237867_ERZ511480 | MGnify/ENA primary metagenome ERZ511480 (study PRJEB26309, sample SAMN06266103) | marine metagenome | isolation source: Algal blade | place: United Kingdom:Sidmouth, United...
AGATGCTCAACAGTCGCCGCCAAAGGCGCGGTGTCGATAAGGCTGTGAGTGAGGATGTTCGAGCAAGTTTTCATTCTCGTAACATAACTCGGTTTAGCGAAGCGAGGATGAGATAAATGTGATGTGTGGGATTACAATAGGTTAAGCGTGGTTTGGGTTAGGATTGCGCCGAAATTCAAAAACCTGTCATTCCGTTTCACGACGAAGTCGTGGCGGAACCCATGCCTAAATATTGCGCCTAGATGCAATTTTCCGATAGCCTCGACACCAAGGCATGGGTTCCGCCAGCGCTCCGCGCAGAGACGGAATGACAGGGTTTGGGTTTGGGTTTGGGTGAGGATTGGGGCAGTGGGTAGTTTCGTAAGGTTGCCATATGGGTTGCCCGACGGGTGCGCCCGCCCAGCAAGTCGGGCAATGACGAGAGAGTGAAGAACGGTGCTCATCTCACAATAGTCATGTCAGTCCCCGTCATGACCGCGCTTGATGGTGCCATTTACGTCGTAAATGGCACGAGTCACCCATGCGGCTGCCCTTCGTCTATGCGCTATGGTTACGTTTATATCCTATGCTCTCAAAAGAACGGCACGCTCTATATTGGCGTTACCTCCGACCTCTGGGGGCGTTTGCAAGAACATAAATCCCGCCATAATCTCAAGAGCTTTACCGCGAAACACAACGTAACCCGTCTCGTCTGGTTCGAACGTCATGACCTCGTGGCAGATGCCATAGTCCGCGAGAAAGCCATCAAAAAAAACGTAAACGTGAATGGAAAATAGCGCTCATACAAAAAGACAATCCCGAATGGCGAGAGCTTATCTTGGAGTATGATGATTAAGGTGAAGGGCAGGCGTGTCGTTCAGTCATACCTTATCATCCCACCATCGTCATGACCGCGCTCGACGCGGTTATCTATATGGAAACCTCACAATGTCTAACCATGACAGCATGGATTACTCAACCAAATTAGATGACGATTCTGGAGCTAGGGCTCTTCTCTCATTCCAAAAACTAATGTTTTCTCCATAGGGGCAAATATCGTGAACAAATTTGATTATCTCTTGGCACGAATGTGAAAGATGTTTTTCTTCATAAAAAATTTCTTTGACTGCAAATTTTGTTGAAGCAACTCTTAGTGACTTTGCGTGTCCATGGTCGAAAATATCAACACAAGCCATCTCGTTCCATCTTAGGTTTTGCGATTTGCCATTGTCCTTAAGAATACGAATGCCTTTAGCGGTGATTGAAAGTGTTGCTTCTGGCGATTTGTCTTCGGTGATAAACCTATTAAAAATGGTCACTAAAATAAATAGAATAAAAAACGTCATCGGGATTATTAGCAGTACGTTAAGAAATCCTCTGTTGGGTTCTAAAAATACTAAAGTTAAAATCAATGAAATGAAAAGTAACAAAAGAGCAATACGATTGCCGCGTGTATGCTTTGTTACCTCTATGACTAATTCAGACATTATTTTTTGTAGAATGCTACTTTGTTTGTATCAAGAGCGTTCATAAAGTGAACGACTTACCACTCCACCTGTTCCCTCTCTCAACCACCCATCCCTCAACCCTACGCCAATCTTCCTGCCATCTCTTGATGGAAATGCACAATGGCGGGTTCGAAGTGGCCGAATGTGAAGGCGTCATTGGCGCCTGAATTTAGGCTGCGCTGTATGCCTTTGACCATGGCGATGTCTTCGAGCTGACCTGTGCCGTTTACGAACTCCAGATCGCGCTTGGCGGTTTCTAGCACGGCCTCTGTGTCTGGATTGTCGGTTGATTTCGTCATGTGATAGCTTGTGATTTTTGTCTGCGAGACGCCCACCGGTTCGAGAATACCGAGGGTACGGTGATGGGACAGCTCTGCCAATATCGCATTGGGGAAGAGGTGGTTCAGATAGGTTAGCTTATCCGAGACGCGGCGGTCTTGGGGCGGCACATCTGCGAGCTGTTCTATACGGCGGAACGGAAATGTGACGCGCGCATGAGGGCCGCAAAATTCTATCACGTTCAGATTATCATAACCGAAGGGAAAGAAGGTTTTCGAATGGGCGGATTTAATATGATAGCCTTCGAGAAAGCTCTCGAGGAAGAGTTTCCAATTGGCGTCGATGATGCTTTCTGTCTCGGCGAAAATGAGCTGATCCGCTTTCAGGATGTCCGGTATGCCGTCCAGTATTTTTAAGGCGTCGCCATTATTGTCTGAAGGGTCTTGTTGACTGACAAAGACCATGCCCTTGGTTCCAACCGCTGTGACTTCGGCTAGGCCGTGAGCGAGCTTGTCTATATTGGGAAAGCCGTCTTCATGCGGGATGCCGAGCAGGGCGCCGTCCAGCCCATAAGACCAGCCGTGATAGGGGCAGACAAAGGCGCCGGCGCAGCCTTTGCCAGCGGCGAGCTCTGTGCCTCTATGGCGGCAGGCATTTTTAAAGGCGCGGACCTTGCCGTCTTTGCCGCGCACAACGATGAGCGGCGTACCGGCGGCGGAGCGGGCGATGTAATCCCCGGTCTTGGCCAGAGCCGTTGACGGGCAAAAGGGCACAGGGAGGGATTTGATAAGCGTGAGCTCTTTTTCAAGGCGGTCGGGGCAGCGGTAATTCTCGGCAGGTTCTCGCCAGACATCCTCTCCGCGGTCCGTTGTTTGATTGGCCACATGGCTGAGCACACGGTCAACAACATCGCTATCGGACATGAATTTTTGCATGAGGGCGTCTCCGTTTCGATTAGCCTAGCGGTAAATTCCCTGCGGGGGGAAGGCAGCATCATTCTCATCTTGCCGCTATAGCTTCCCCCCGCTAAACCACATCCATGACAACGACTCTCAAAATCGCCTCCGCGCAACTCAACGCTCATGTTGGGGCGCTTGATTCCAACATGGATAAGGCGCGCGTAGCCTATGCGCGGGCCAAGGCTGATGGCGCGGATATTCTTGTTCTGCCCGAACAATTTGTGATTGGCTATCCGGCGGAGGATTTGGTTTTGAAGCCTGCCGCGCAGGAGGATTGCCGTGTCCATGCAGAGGACTTTGCCACCCTGACCAAAGGCGGGCCGGCGGTGGTGTTTAACCTGCCTTGGGTGGAAGAGGGAAAATTATATAACGCCGCGCTGTTTATGCGCGATGGTGAGATTACCGACGTGCGTAAGAAGCATCACCTGCCTAATTACGGGGTGTTTGACGAGGCGCGGATTTTTACGCGCGGGGAGCTGCCCGAGCCTATTGAGTTTAAGGGCGTTACGATTGGCTTGCCGATTTGTGAAGACCTCTGGCAGCCGGGCGTTGCTAGTCACCTCGCTGATAAAGGCGCGGAAATTCTTATTTCGCCTAATGGCTCGCCTTGGCGGCGCACGGCACTCTCTGAGCGGGTCGAGGCGCTGGGCGAGAACGTCCATAATGAAGGCTTGCCGCTGATTTATGTCAACCAGATTGGCGGGCAGGATGAGCTTGTCTTTGATGGCTCGAGCTTTTCCATGGCGGCGGACGGAACGATTGTTCAGGCGCTTAAGAGCTTTGTCGAAGATTACGATATGGCGACGTGGGAGAAGCGTGACGGTGTTTGGATTTGCGCGGATGCCAAGATTGAAAAACAGCTCACGGGCCACGAAGCCGATTGGCGGGCCATGTGTCTGGGACTTGGCGATTACGTCAATAAGAACCGCTTTAAACAAATTGTACTGGGCCTGTCGGGCGGCGTCGATAGCGCCGCAGTTGCCGCCATTGCCGCTGATGCGCTCGGCCCTGACCGTGTCTGGTGCGTGATGATGCCCTCGCGCTACACGGCGGGAGAGAGCCTCGGCGACGCGCAGGATTGCGCCGAGCGGATTGGCTGCCGCTATGATGTGATTGCGATTAAGCCCGCCTTTGATGCCTTCCAAGAGATGCTCGCGCCGCTCTTTGGGGATTTGCCCTTTGATACGACCGAGGAGAATATGCAGTCGCGCACCCGCGCGCTCACTCTCATGGCGATTTCCAATAAGTTTGGGCCGATGGTGGTCACGACAGGGAATAAATCCGAAATGGCGGTGGGCTATGCCACGCTCTACGGCGATATGTGCGGCGGTTATAACCCCGTCAAAGATATCTATAAGACCGAGCTGTTTGAGCTCTGTAAGTGGCGTAATAAGAACAATCCCGAGGATCTGCTGGGCGGGGATTATCCTATTCCCGATAATATTATCACCAAACCGCCCTCGGCTGAATTGCGTGATGATCAAAAAGATAGCGACAGCTTGCCGGAATATCCCGTGCTAGACGATATCCTCTTTGGCCTGATTGAACAGGAATTACCCGTCGAGGATATTATCGCGAGAGGCCATGCGCCAGAACTGGTGAAGCGGATACAGCATCTGCTCTACATCGCCGAATATAAACGCCGCCAAGCCCCGCCAGGCGTGAAGATAGGGAGCAAGAATTTCGGGAAAGACAGGCGTTATCCGATTACGAATGGCTATCGGGATAAGGTTTGAACTTGGTAATTCTGTGATATTCGTAGCTAGCAAACATAGCGACTCCCAAGATGATGATGAAAATTCCGTAGAGTAAAGATAGCCATTCAATATCAATGGGAGCGAAATTATAATTGAAGGTCAGAAAAAACAGAAGCATCAAAGCGATTGCGATGCGTGACTTTTTCCATATCCCAAATGCAATAACGCAGACTATCCCTGCACAAAGCGTAAAGAACCCATAATATAAAAACCAATCATCTCCTGAGCCGCGGCCTAAAGTCATAGCGGCGATGATAACCGAGCCAAACGCTATGATTGAGCTATAAAACCCTAATTTTATTTTTCTCTCAATTTTAGCGAGCGTCTGGGTGAGGGGTTCAGCAGAGTTCTTCAAGTCAACTTTCCAATCACCCCGCCCATAATAACCATATTTCACCGCTGTGTAAGCGCGATCTACCATCAGTATCATTGCGCCAGAAACCCACAGGCCCAAATAATCTAACCCCGAAAATCCACTTGAATTGCCTAGTATGCACTGGCTCTCAGAACTGAAGTAGGCGCAATAAGCATAAAAGCCCAAGGGCAGAATAGCTATGAGGATAAATCGGATGAGGAACGATTTAAGGATGCTAACCTTAAGTTTCGAAATGAAAACGTCTTCAGGGCAAATAGCTTTTCGCAGCTTTATGTAATGGCCCGTATTTCCAAATCTGAAGCGTCTCAATTCAAGTTTAAAAATTGAAGAGACGGTGAACCCCCCAAGCACAAATAAAAACAAGTGGGCAAAAACGCTCATCAAATTAATCTCCTGAGATTTCATAGCTCAAAATTTTTAATGTTAGATGAAACTTTGAAACCTTGGCATTATTCAACACTTCCAATTTTATCTCCAATCCCTTAGGCCCGCGCGAATAGTTTAATAAGGTTCTCACGATGACTTTCATCTACCGTTTTAGCTCGTCGCCTTCGGCCCAATATTGACAATTTACCTACTCATATGTATATGTATGTATATGAGTACACGCACCCAACGTATCAATCTTTTAGTCTCGCCCGAAGAGAAAGCCGCTATAGAGGCGGCGGCTCTGGCGGGGGATATGTCCGTCAGTGAGCATATACGGCAGGCGGCGCTCGAATATGATGTGCGCCCTGATGAGGTTGAAGATATTAAATATCTCGTCAAAGAAATTGGTGAAGTTACTGAACGGATACATAAACGCCTTGAAAAAACTTTGGCCAAAAATGAGGTTTGGAAGAAAGAGTTTGCGAAACTAAAGGCTAGTCGATGAGTTGGATATCAAGTCTTTCAGGACATATGAAACGCCTTATCCTGTTAGATGATAAGGTTGGGCAACTAGCTGATCAAATTGACGATATGCGTGACATCATAATGGACCACGAAAAACGCCTGATCCGCATTGAAACCATGATTGAGATGAGCGGGCGACGCACAGCTGTCGATAAGCTCGACTAGAACTGACAGTTGATTGACCCCTTAAAAACTCTATAAGGCGCGTTCAATTTCAGTGAGATTACTATGACTGTCATCTGCCGTTTTGCCCCGTCGCCTACTGGGCGGCTTCATGTTGGGAATGTGCGTACTGCGCTTATGAATTGGCTCTTTGTGCGTGAGCGCGGGGGGAAGTTTATCTTGCGCATTGATGATACGGATTTGGAGCGCTCGACCAATGAATATGAGGACGGTATCAAGGAAGATTTGGGCTGGCTTGGCCTGAACTGGGATCATACCTTTAATCAATCGCATAAATTTCCTGCCTATGAGGCCGCGGCGAACACCCTGCGTGAGGCGGGCCGTCTGTATGCCTGTTACGAGACCAGCGAAGAACTTGACCGCCAGCGTAAATTACTGCGCGTGCAGGGCAAGCCGCCCGTTTATAACCGCGCGGCGCTTGACCTGACCGACGCCCAAAAAGAGGCCTATGAAGATGAGGGCCGCAAACCGCATTGGCGCTTTAAACTCTCGGGCAAGACGGTGAACTGGACCGATATGGTGCGCGGGGAGCAGAGCGTAGATACAAGCTCGCTCTCTGACCCAGTCTTAATACGCGGTGATGGCTCGTTCCTTTATACGCTGCCCAGCGTTATTGATGATATTGACGAAAAGATTACGCACGTTATTCGCGGCGAAGATCACGTGACCAATTCCGGCGCGCAGATTGAAATCTTCGAAGCGCTGTCAGACCACTTACCAACCTTCGGTCACACACCGCTCTTGGTCTGGAAAGATGGCTCGCCTTTGTCCAAGCGGCTTGGTTCGCTCTCTATGGGTGAATTGAAAGAGCAGGGCTTCGAGCCGCTCGCGATTTGTTCACTGCTGGCCAAAATCGGAACATCAGACCCGATTGAAGTGCGCCCCAGCATGGAAGTTCTGAAAGACGAATTTAGCTTTGATAAAATCGGACGCGCGCCTGCGCGGTTCAGCGATGATGAATTGCTGCTACTTAATGGGCGCCTGCTGCATGAGACCTCTTACGAGACCGTCAAAGACCATTTGGAGAGCCTTAATGTCGGGGGCGGCGAAGCGTTTTGGAATCTCATTCGCGCTAATATAAGCAAGGTTTCGGATACGGCCGGATGGTCAACTGTGCTCTATTCGCCCATGCCGGGACAGATTGAGGACGAGGATAAAGCCTTTTGCATCGCAGCGGCCAATTGTTTGCCGGACACGATTACGGATGACAGCTGGAGTGAGTGGACGGCAAAGCTAAAAGCTGACCACGGACGCAAGGGTAAAAGCCTTTTTATGCCACTGCGCCGCGCCCTAACAGGCCGCGACCGCGGTCCCGAAATGGGCGGGCTCTTGGTGTTGCTTGGTGCGGAGAAGGCGAAAGCGAGATTACGCGGCGAGACAGCTTAGGGTGTAAAGGCTGCCCATTTCTGTCATAGCGACACAACGCGTAGCGTTGACGCTACCCATGCCTTGATATTTCGCCTAAATACATTTTTCCGATAGTCGCAATGACAAGACATGGGTTCCGCCAGTGCTACGCACTGATACGGAAAGACATGTGGGGTAATTACGCTCCCTCACATCAATGTGACGGGCATGGTTTGCTAGAATAGTCTAGCTCTGCGGAAAATAACGGAGAGAGACCATGTCGACACATGCCTTAAAATTACCGCTATTCTTGACGCGGCTGAGTATTTTCTATTTCATGCTGCCCTGGCAAATTATGCGCTTCACCAAGCCTGAATCTATCAGCAGGATTTCAGATAAATATTATAAATTTGCGATGCCTGAAATTGGTAGCACGATTACGGGTGTCTTGATGATAGCTTTGCTCATCGCCTTTGTTCTCGGATTTAAAAAGAAGATCAGCTATCTGCTGGTCCTTGTGCTTCACGCCGTTGGTACGCTTATGACGATCCCGTATTTAATCCCCGGCATTGAAGGCTATAACCAGCTTTTCCTCGCGGCCATTCCGACAGTTGCTGCAATGCTCTTGCTCTATTGTCTGCGTGATGAAGATACGATGCTGAGTATAGATTAATCGAAAACTTAAGTTTTGGAAAGGTTACAAACTAACGTCAAGGCGCGTGCGTAATCTTTATATCCCCGCATAAACGGGGGCTCTTAAATTTGGAGAGACCCATGAAAACCCTCAAAAACCGCGTGAGTCGCGGAACCCTTTCGCTCACCCTAATGACAGCGGCTATTGCCTTTGCTGGAACAGCAAGTGCAGGTGATTGCGCCATGAAAAAAGCGCAAAAGACAGCGCAATATACGGCGACCCCTGCCACGCAAGTGCTAAACAGCTCGGCGCAGAGCAACATTGTCTATGCAGGCCATTCCGCGATGAATAAAGGCACAATTGTTGACGCGGCTATTGCCACAGATAGCCTGTCCACATTGGTTGCGGCTGTTAAAGCTGCTGAGTTGGTTGAAACGCTCTCAAGCTCCGGCCCTTTCACGGTCTTTGCCCCGCTAAATAGTGCCTTTGACGCATTGCCCGCAGGGACGGTTGAGACGCTATTGCAGCCGAAAAATAAGCATCAATTGCAAGATATCCTGAAAGCGCATGTCGTCTCTGGTAACTTATCTGCCAAGGATATTATTGGCTTGGCCAAGCAAAATGGCGGGACCGTAGATGTTCAAACCGTCAGCGGTGATACACTTACAGCTGTGCTGGCTGGCGACACATTATATGTCAAAGATGAGAGCGGCGGTTTAGCGGCTGTAAAAAAAGCGGACATTATTAAATCCAATGGCACGGTTCATGTCGTAGATAGAGTGTTACTGCCTGGGTAGTCCCTCTCAGTCAGTCCAATGTCCATCTTTCTTCCCCTTTGAGAATGGACATCAATAGCGTTCCAAGACTTAGGTTTTGGAGCGCTATTTTTTTTGAATCATACGCCTTTGGATCTTACGCCAAAGACTTCGCGCCATGATTCGCCAAATCGGATCAAATATCAGGATGCCAGCTATAATCAAAGCGCCCCAAACCCAATGCGCGCCTTTGATAAAGAGCCAGATAAACGTGCCGATCATCAGCGGGTAAAAGGCGAGGGCGTGAAAGAGACGCCACATGGCAATTAGAGTCGCTTTCATCTTTCCAATTCGCTTTCCAGTTCTCTGGGCAATATTAAATCAATCATGCGCCAGCTTTTCGGGTCTAGCCAATCTCCGCTTTTATAATCTGTGCGCTGCAGGACGGTGCAAGCCCCTGTGGGATAATCGTGATATTGGCCCGTGAAATATTCATGTAGCCCAGCCCAGCCAGGATTATGCCCCAGCAGCATAAGCTTGCCTGCGGGCTCTATCTGTTTTCCGCAAATGCCCAGCACTGTTTCGACGCCTGCATGATAAAAATTAGAATTATAATTGACGGTCTGCGCGCCCGGTATTGCGCGAATGAGGCGCATTGCGGTTTGGCGTGTGCGGGTGGAGTCAGAGCTCCAAATAATGTCGGGGGCATAGCCGCGCGCGCTAAGCGCTTGTCCAACGGCGCTCGCCGCTGTCTCGCCGCGCTCATTAAGCGGGCGTTCGTGATCGGACAATGACCCATCCGACCAAGACGATTTTGCATGCCGCATGAGAAGAAGATGACTTAGCATGAGGCGAGCCTAAGCCTATTTCGGTTTATAGACAATGCCAAGACGGTGGATTGTCTCTGTCGCTTTGCAGGCCTTGGGGCGCAAACCAAAATGTCTTACACCTTAGCATCAAAAAAATATCCCGACCCCGTCTTTAAACGGAGCCGGGACATAATATATAGCATTTACAGCCGCTTAGGGCTGATTGCTGACTTTATTTCATTGTATAAACAATGCCAAAGCGTGTGATTGTATCCGTCTTTTTTGTTCCAATAGGGACATCAGAGTGATTATCAATGCGGAAGGACGCGCGTGCGGCGAGGTTGCCGGCAAGCGTGGCTGTAATGCCTGTCTCGTTCCAGATATATGTATCACTGGCAGAATAGAGAATTTCTGTATCATTATAGAGAGAAACATTCTCGTTCAGGATATAATCCAAATCGGAAAAGCCGCGAGCTGCAAGCTCATTTGTACGGTCACTGGCAAGGCCAAGTGGGTTTGTTAGAATATCATTATCGATGATACGTGACTTTTGCGAGCGATAACCAAGACCGCCTTCGAGGTTCCAGCTTAAAGGCTCAGGCAGAATGGCTTTATAGCCAAGACCGGTACCGATAAAGTAACCATGTTTAAACGCGCCAAAGTCATCACCGAAATGATCAGCATTACCATAAACATAGAGACGCTCATTGATATCGCGGTCAAGTTGATAGGCGAGGTTATAACTCTTTTTGTTTGTAATATCTTCAGCTTTGCCGCGATCTGCTAAAGCTTTGAATTTATGACGCCAAGGGCCGTCTTCTTTTTGCAACTTGAGACCAAGACCAATATCAGTCGTGTCAGTGTTACCTGTTGTCTTTGATCCTGACAGTGAAGCTTCGCCGCTCCAACCTTCAGTGATGTTATTGAACTGGGCATTAGCCGTTCCAGATGTAGCGACGAAAAAAGCTGCCGCAAGAAGTAATGACTTCTTCATGTGATTCCCTTTCATAGGATTAAATTACTGTAGAACAGTTAAGGATATTAGGTGAATTGAATGTGAATAAAGCTAAATTCATGCAGAGAGTTTCGCCTGACCGCGTAATTTAAAAACTGCTAGCTTTACGCCTAGTGCCGCCGCCGCTATAGCGGGCGCAGATTACAGGCCTAGCTATAGAAAAGCCCGACATGCATGATATAAAAGCCATACGCGAAACCCCCGAGCAATATGACGCCCTTTGGGGCAAGCGGGGGTTAAAGCCGCTCTCTAAGAAAATCCTCGATCAGGACAAGTTGATTCGTAAGGCCATGCAGGTCGTGCAAGAGGCTGAAACTGCGCGGAATAAAAGCTCAAAGCTGATCGGTCAGGCTATGGCCAAAGGCGATAAGGACGAAGCCGAGCGGCTTAAGACCGAAGTCGCAGGCGCAAAGAACGTCATTACCGCCATGGGCGCACAGGTTGAGAGCGAAAAGGCACAACTGCAGGACTTGCTGGCCAGTCTCCCTAACATCCCCTTTGAGGACGTTCCTGAGGGCGAAGATGAGGAGGGCAATATAGAGCTTCATACATGGGGCGAGCCGACGAAACTCGGCTTTGAGCCCAAAGACCATGCTGATTTAGGCGAAGCTTTAGGCATGATGGATTTCGAAACAGCCGCCAAGATGAGCGGAAGCCGCTTTGTGGTGCTGAGCGGGAAGCTATCACGGCTCGATAGGGCATTGGCGGCCTTTATGCTCGATTTGCAGACGGAGGAGCATGGGTATGAGGAGACGAGCCCACCGTTTATCGTAAGGCCACATGCGCTTTATGGGACCGGTCAGTTGCCAAAATTTGCAGAAGATTTGTTTGCAATCAGAAATACTATTAATCAACAAGCTGTGGAACGCATTAAGGGCGCTTTTTCTCAAGAATTCCCTGAAGAAGACTATTACAAAACAATAGATATCGTTGAAAATATTATGAATACAAGTGGTATTGGGAAACTTGATAAACCTGCTGAGTTTCTAAGAAATATTCTAGCTATTGAGATAAAAATAGCTTCAGATAATATCGAGCACTTCCTCATCCCAACCGCCGAGGTCTCCCTAACAAATATCGTGCGCGAATCCATCGTTGACCCTGACTCACTGCCCATGCGTATGACAGCGCACACACCGTGTTTTCGCAGCGAAGCGGGCAGTGCAGGGCGGGATACCAAGGGGATGATCCGTCAGCATCAGTTTAATAAGGTCGAGCTTGTCTCTATCGTCAAGCCCGAAGACAGTGAGGCCGAGCATAAGCGTATGCTGGGCGATGCCGAGGAAGTGCTTAAGCATTTGGAATTGCCTTACCGCGTGGTTGAGCTGTGCACGGGTGATTTAGGCTTTGGCGCGCGGCGCACCTTTGACATCGAAGTCTGGCTACCGAGCCAAGAGACTTACCGCGAGATTAGCTCCATCTCCAATTGCGGAGATTTCCAAGCCCGCCGCATGAATGCCCGCTACAAATTCGCCGAAAAAGATAACCGTTTCGTCCATACACTAAATGGGTCGGGTTTAGCGGTCGGGCGGACGCTTGTCGCGGTGCTCGAGAATTATCAGAATGAGGATGGGAGCATTACAGTGCCCAAAGCGCTCGTGCCCTATATGGGCGGGGTGACTGAAATTGCTTAGTTTGGTTGTCGTCGCTCCCCCCTCCGCCTTCGCTGCGCTTCGGCACCTCTCCCGTGAACGGGGGAGGAAAGGGGCCCGCTCCCCTGCCTGTGTTTTCATAGAAAACACTAGCGGGGGAGCTGTCGCGAAGCGACTGAGGGGGGAGCGACAAATACCTAACTCTCTTCGTGTGTACCCATGAGAATCCTCCTCACCAACGATGACGGTATCCAAGCGACAGGGCTCGCCGTGCTTCGCCGCATCGCCGAGCAGCTCTCCGATGATGTCTGGACTTGCGCGCCTGATACAGAACAATCTGCGGCGTCTCGCGGTGTCTCATTGCATAATCCTGTGCGGCTAAAAAAACACGCTGATAAAGTCTTTTCAGTGACGGGAACCCCGACAGATTCTGTGATTGTGGCGATGACGCAGCTCTTTGAAGATAAGAAACCTGAGCTGATTTTATCAGGCGTTAATCGCGGGCAGAACCTGGCGGAAGACGTCACCTTTTCCGGCACAGTTGCGGGCGCTTTGCAAGGTATGCAGATGGGGGTGCCGTCTATTGCATTGTCCCTTGCGCGCGGATTTCAAGGCGCGGATAGCTTACCATGGGAGACCGCTGAACATCACGGGCCGGAGTTAATAAAATCATTATTTTCAAAAGGTTGGCCAGATAACTGCATCTTGTCTGTCAACTTTCCTGATACGTCTATTGAGGGCGTCAAAGGCATTCAAATCACCCGCCAAGGCCACCGCGACTTTCAGATGAGCGGTGTTGATAAGCGGGCCCATCCGCGCGGCGGGCATTACTTCTGGCTGACCTACGGCGCGGCAAAATCCAATCCTCCGCAAGGCACAGATTTGCGGGCTATCTATGATGGCTATATTTCCGTCACACCGCTGCATACGGATTTGACCCATACCGAAACGCTCAATGCTTTGCAGGAGGGGTTTGATGGGTGAGGCTGAACTCCGCACGCGTGAATCTCTTCTCGCCATAAATGGGGAGAAGGAGAGTCTTTAGATGATAGACCCCGGCCTTATCGATATGATTATGCGTCTGCGCGGGCGCGGTATCTCTGATAATGCTGTCTTGCGGGCGATGGAACTTGTGGCGCGAAAACATTTTGTTGAGCAGACATATTGGAACGCCGCCTATGATGAGCAGTCCTTGCCAACGTCTTGCGGACAAACGCTCTCGCCGCCTTTGACCATTGCGCTGATGACGCAGATGTTAGAGCTCTCGCCCGAGCATAAGCTGCTCGAAATTGGCACAGGCAGCGGCTATCATACAGGTATTCTGTCCAAAATTGTCAAACGGGTCTATTCAGTGGAGCGCTATAAACAGCTAATCCGCGAAGCCGAAGACCGCTTTAAGGCGCAAGGCATTACAAACCACGTCATTCGCCACGGGGATGGCCGTTACGGGTGGGGCGGGCAGAAGCCTTTTGACCGCATCCTCCTGACTTGCGCGCTGCGGGCGGAACCCGCCATGTTGATCGATCAGCTTGCGCCGGGCGGTAAATTGGTAGCGGTGGTCGATGATCAGCTGACGCGATATTCCAAAGCCCGCACGAAAGTCACGGTTGAGACGCTATTCCCGTTACAGCTGCCAATGATTGAAGCGGGTAAATCCAAAGCGCTTTAAGCCTGCCTCACTCAGCTGTGTAACCTAACTGAATCTGGGCCTAACTTTTGTCTTAATTCATGTTATCATAGGCTATGAAAGCTATTTTACTCCTCTCTGCCGCGCTAATGCTGACGGCCTGTTCAACGGTGAAAACCGGACATAAGGTCGTGAAAACCACAGGCAAAATTGCCGCGAGCTCCGGAAAAGTGATTTATAAAACGGGTAAAGCCACGGGCAAAGCTGTCGTCGGGGTTGGCAAGGGCACAGCTACGGTTATCGATAAAGCCACCAGTTCTGAGATGGTGCAGGACGTGACGATGTCGCCCCAAGCTGATAATATTGACCGCATCGGTGATAAGGGCTCATTTGGGGAAGTCATGCTCTCGCCGCTGGGGGATATAAATCTTCGAAAACAACGCATCCCCAAAAAACTGACAAAGCTCAAAAGCCCTTATGAGCCTCTGCCCGTAATGACCTGCGAGACGATTTTTGACGAAGTCGTCACCTATGATGATATATTGGGGCCTGATTTGGATTCCGTTCGTTATGAAAGCGAAGAGGCGCGCGGTAAGCGCAAGCGGCGAGAAACCTCGCTGGATGTTGCCGAGGCGGGCGTACGCAGTTTCATTCCCTTTCGCGGCCTTGTCCGCGCGGCGACGGGCGCGACCAAGCATGAGGCTAAAATTCGTAAGGCCTACCGCAAAGGCGTGGCGCGGCGGGGCTATCTGCGGGGTGTTTACGATGCGCGGGGCTGTGAAAACTCGTCAGAATAGCCCTTAAAACCGCAAACTCTTAAACGTGGTTAACGAAACGCTAAGACCTCTGGTTCAGATTTAAGATTAACGAATCGAATCTGACCTTTGGAGCTTCTTATGCGCCTCTTTACACTGCTGACCCTGACCACGCTTTTATCAGCGCCTGCCTTTGCGGCAGATTTGGGCACATATCGTCCGGGCTCACCTTATCATAGTGTTGTCGCGCCGGGCGCGGATGTTTGTAACAGCCATTGCGCGGGTGACGCGCAGTGCAAAGGCTGGAATTATGTAAAGGTCAATCCTCGCGCGCCGGGCGTCTGTGAGTTTAACTCCAAATCCGTCAGCCCAATTGAAAGCGCCATCAGCATAAGTGGGCAGGGCGGGGCCTCTCTAGCGCCTAATCTGTTGCAGGGCAAAACCAATACAGTCCGTGTCGGTACACAAGCCGCGGCCCAAAAAAATACCGTCAGAGTTGGCCAAAGACCGTCAGGCCGCCGTGTCGTACGTGAACCCGTGCCGCAAAGCTATAAGCCGGATCCAACGTCCGTCCGTATGCCCGCCGCCGGTGGAAGCCTGACCGCGCAACAAAATCAATACCGCGCCGCGACAGGTCATGCCGCGCCGCAAATGCGCCAAGTCCAGCCTGTGCCTCAATCTAGGCCGCAAGCTTATCCTCAAAGGCAAGGTTACCCACAAGCTCGCCCGCAACAGCAGGCCGCTCGGACTCAAATGCGCCAACAACAGACGGCCCCTCAAGGGCAACGCCTGATGCGCGATCCGCGTATCCAAGCGCCGCAACAGACGCAAGGCCCGCGCTTTCAGCATAATTTGGATGGCGGCCCTGTTGCGCAGCAACCGCAATATCGTCCTGCGCCGCAACAGCAAAGACAGACGCCTGATGGCCGTCCGCCCATTGGCGTTCCGATTGGTCCGCAAGGCCCGCAAGCCGCTGCCGCGCCGCGCCGAACCGCGCCTGTTCCTCAGCAACAAGCCATGCCTCGCGGCTCTGTCAATGATCCTGTGACACATGCCAATGGCGCCCAGCGCGTTCATGCCGCCGCTCAGCGCCAAGCGCAAATGACCTATGAGCAGGCTCAGCAAAGCCTATTCGGAAGCCTTAATGATGATGTGCAGGCCCCGCGTCCGATGACGGCTCTGCCGATAGATCCTAATGCGCCTATCCCGACATCCCAAGCGCGTCCGACTCAATCTGTCGAGCAGGGGTCATTAGGGGCTTTGGCGGGAGGCCCGCGCCGTTAAGCTAAGCTGAAGTGTTACGCAGGCTCTTAAGTTTAGAGATACCGCGAGTGATACCAGCGGCAATGGCTTTGGCCGAAAGGCGAAACCATCCAAACATCACAAAGATGACAAAACATAGCGTCAGGATAGTGAGATAAACCGTCGCTGTTTGCTCTGCGGGCACGTCTAATATGATGAGCGTGTTCATCGCGCCGGCTATGGCGCTGATCATCATTAAAAAGACCCAGACACCTGACCAATAGAAATTGACGAGCTTATTCTTAAGCGGGAACGCAAGGATCGGCATACAGAGCACACTCGTGATGCCTGCCGTGATGACAAACATAATTAGGGCTGCTGTTAGTTGTGCCGACATGAACCGAAATACTCTCTTTGTTTCTTATAGCCTCTTCATCGCAAGTTACGGGCCAGTTAAGGCTTTGTTAAGAGATTTTTCGTGATTTTTTCCCCTTAGAGGCGAATTTTAAGGTTTTAAGCGGGATTTAAGGGCGTTTACCGCATCTCGCAGCAGGTTGAGCGTCGTCTTTGCCGCTAAATACGTTCTTTGGTCGTCAAAAAGCGGATTTGCGGGTTTTTTTCCTGTGCGTAGCCCACATCCCACGCGGATTTGGCCAGAAAAACGGGGGCGTCGTCAACATCTACGCCTGTCGTGGACATGGATTTATCGATGAAAGCTTTGAGAATTGCAGGATCGTCACAGGCGAGCCAGCGCGCCGTTTGGTAGGGCGGGGCTTCAAAAGTCACATCCAGGCCGTATTCCGTTTTTATGCGCTCACGCATGACGTCAATTTGTAGTGACCCCACAGCGCCGACAATCATATCCGCGCCGAGAGTGGGTTTGAACAGTTGGGTGACGCCTTCTTCGGCGAGCGATTCCAGGGCTTTGCGCAGATGCTTGGCCTTAAGCGGATCGGCGAGGCGGGCGCGTCGCAGAATTTCAGGTGCAAAGTTAGGGATACCTGCAAATTTTATCTTACCGTTTTCAGACAGGCTATCCCCGACACGCAATGCGCCGTGATTAGGGATCCCGATGACATCGCCCGCATAGGCGTTCTCGGCAATCTCGCGGTCTTGGGCGAAAAACATAACGGGGTTGTGCACAGTTATGGATTTACCTTCGGCGGTTTTCATCTTCATGCCGCGCTTAAACTCGCCTGAGCAGAGCCGCAGAAAGGCGACACGATCGCGATGGTTTAAATCCATGTTGGCTTGAACCTTAAATACAAAGCCTGAGACTTCCTTGGAGGTCGGGAGCATCTCGGTCTCTTGGCCCGCCTTGACGCAGCTTTCAGGTTGCGGGCCGGGCGCAAATTCAGCCAGCGCATTGATGAGCTCTAGCACGCCAAATTTACGCAGCGCCGAGCCGAAATAAACGGGCGTCATATGGCCTTCGCGAAAGCTTTGGATATTGAAGTCAGGGTATTCTTTCGCCAGTTCCTGTTCCTCGGTAAATTCTTCTAGCAGGCTTTCATCATCAAAATGCTGTCCGATGGAATTGCCGTCAATGGGCGTCCATTCATGGGTATTGCCAGAGTCAGGCTTGGCAAATTTTAGAAACTGCCCCGTGCGCAAATCAGAGACCCCGCGAAATCGGCGGCCCGAGGCGGCAGGCCATTGCATCGGCACGACGTCCAGCGCGAGCTTATCTTCAATCTCTGCAATGATTTCAAAGGTGTCGCGCGCTTCGCGGTCAAGCTTATTGACGAAGGTGATGATTGGAATGTCTCTCAGGCGGCAGACTTCGAAAAGTTTGAGCGTTTGCGGTTCAATACCTTTGGCCGCGTCAATGACCATAACGGCGCAATCTGCTGCGGTGAGGGTACGGTATGTGTCCTCACTAAAGTCCTCATGGCCTGGTGTATCCAGCAGGTTAAAAATAAGGTCGGCATGTTCGAATGTCATGACGGAGGAGGAGACGGAAATGCCGCGCTCTTGCTCAATCTTCATCCAGTCAGATTGCGTGCGCCGCGCTTCACCACGCGCCGCCACTTGCCCCGCTTGGTGAATCGCGCCTGACGCCAGCAGCATATTTTCCGTCAGCGTCGTCTTACCCGCATCCGGGTGAGAGATAATTGCAAAGACGCGGCGTTTGTTAGGCTCAATTTCAAGGGCTGAAGACATGTGCGCGGGATAAGCGGATTGCGGCGACAGGGCAAGGGAGGAATGTTAGGTGGAGGCTGATCTCAGCCATGGGGGGCTTAGAAGACGTCGGGCAAAGCTTAAAAATCGATCCTGTTCGCGCCGGAGGGGGAATCGATTTTAGCCGGATAAGGCCACGGGAGTGGCAAGCGGACCTCAGCGAGTACAAAATCTCAAACATTACCAGCAGCTGTTATGGAGCGATTTTAAGCCGCTCGGGTTTGGTCCACATTGGGTCAGGACGGTACATTAGCTTTAGCTTTAGATTTAGATTTAGATTTATACAGTTAGCATTGAAAGAAAACCAAGATTAGTTTTATAACTACCCTTGATGACTTATTATTGGAACAAACAGTACTTTGAAGGCCTGAAAGCAATTGGCGAAGCATATGCTATCAGACAAGACTATGAGTTGTTTGGTGCATATTGTTTGCAAAAAGAACAAGGTTTGAAAAAGCTTGCAAACGGAACGTCAGAAAAATTTGTTAGCATGGTTGAAGGAATGATGCCGGCCAAGCAGCTAAAAATAGCAATTCAATTATGTCAACTGAACTACGACAACCCTGAGGTTCACTCTTTAATCAATCACCCATTGGCAGAATTCATTCATGCTATTCTGAAATGCGCGTCGCAAGAAACACCTGATTCAATTGAAGTATATCGCTGGTACGCGCGTTATTGTTTCAGTGAAAATGATGAGGATAAAAACAAGATTCTGGAGAGAGCTCTTAACATAGACCCTAGTGATCAGCTGGTTTTAGAACAGAGCGTTACTAAGGCCTTTCATTATCTTGCGTATATGGTTCATCACTTGAACGAGAATATATTGATAGGGAATCTAGATGAAGCTCGTGGCCAATTGGGTATTCTCAAAAGCCAATTGCCACGCTTGATTGATGGCGAGGAGAAAGCCAAATTTCAATCTCGGTTTGCGTATTATGAAACTTTATTTCGTTTGTGGGAAGAATATACAAAGGGAACGAAAGAATCTCTGTTCATCGATTGGGCCTATGAGCAAGAGCAGTTTGAATGGTGATACTATTCTTACGTATGCTTCGAAGCTGAAAGTAAACATTACCAGCGGCCGTTTTTGGGCGACGTAAGCCTCTAGAGGGACATCCCCTTTGAGGACCATCGCAACTTCCGCCATCACGGCTTAATGCATTCCTAGTTTCGCAGGATTTTTGGGCCTGATGCGTTTGTAACTTCGACCGCATAAAACAGACCATTGGCAAAGGCTCTCCATGACCCAATTGAAAAATGCTCTTATTTCGACATCCGCGTTTCTTCGTCGTAGTTTATCTCTTTAGCTAATGCTTGAAACTCACCCACGCTCAACGTCTCAGGCCGCCTTTGGGGGTCAATCTCACA